>Ga0118677_10011173_pt2 | contig 10329 bp, 7 predicted proteins | sample AliMusrvi5mmetaG_FD_86154 | JGI IMG/M metagenome (GOLD analysis project Ga0118677, IMG submission 86154)
TCGATGATGACGAAGGCGTGCGCCATTCCTTGCGCATGCTGCTCAAACAGAATTATGAGATCGTCTTTGCCGTGGACGGACAGGACGCGATCATCAAGTTCGCGGCCTTCCGACCGGACCTGGTGCTGCTGGATCTCTGCCTGCCCGGCATGAATGGCCTCGAAGTACTTAAGAGCATTCGCACGCAGGATCCTCACGCGGTGGCGATCATCATCACCGCTTACGCCACCCTGGAGAGCGCGCAGGATGCCCTGCGGCTCGGGGCTTTCGATTATTTATTGAAACCCTTCGATCTCGAACAACTGGAGGATATCATCCGCCGGGCGATCGAGCACCGCATCGAACTGCTGCATTTGTACCTGAAGTGTGAGGCGGAGCAGAATCAGACAATGTTCCTCACCTATGTCTCCCATGAACTCAAGACGCCGTTGACGCCGGTCATCGGTGCGATTGACGTGTTGGACAACGGCATACTCGGTCCACTCAATCCAAAGCAGAAGCAGGCGGTGGAGTTGGCGAAACGGCAGGCAGACCGCCTGCATACCCTCATCAACGACCTGCTCGATCATTTTAAAATCGATAACGGATGCCTCGTGCTCAACCCACAGCCGGTGCAACTCCAGCCGCTGATACAGGAGAGCCTCGCCTACTACGCCCCGTTATTTGCGAATAAAGGCCTGTCGCTGAAGGTGCAGATTCCCGCCACGCTGCCGCCAGCGCTCGTCGATCCCCCGCGTTTCGGACAAATCATCGATAACCTGCTTGAAAACGCCTATAAATATACGGCAACCGGCGGCGTGACCCTCAAGGCGAAAGCACGGCACCACTGCCTGCAGATCGCGATAAGCGACACCGGTGACACCATGGATGCCAGCGATATCGGCCATATCTTTCTGCCGTTCTACCAGGTGAACAGCACGCGCCGAGGCGCGGGGTTGGGACTGACGATCGTGAAACAACTCGTCGAAGCCCATGGCGGCAGCATCAGCGCTGAAAACGTTCCTACCGGCAAAGGCTGCACCATTACGCTGGAACTCCCGCTGGCCTTATCATCGTAAGCGAAACCGGGAACCGGTAGTCCCCTGTCTGAACAAAATTGACAATAACTACATGCCGGCAGATCCGGCAGGGGACTGCCAGCTCCCCTCTTGGCGACTTTCCCAAACACCCGTATAATCAACCCGGAACCTGAAACTCATACAGGAGCGGCGGCCCACGATGCAGGAAACGGACGGCAAGACGGACATACTGGTTCAGCACACCGGCGAGTTGCAGCGCTACAATCAGGCGATACGCTTTTTCATTTATGGCCAGGCAGGGTTCTACCTGGCGCTTTTTGTCTGCGTGCTGCTACTGCCGAGGGGATTAGTGGTGAACCATGGCTTCACCTATTACGGCGAGAATACGCTCACTATTATCCCGTTCGGGTTGGCGTTTCTCACTTCCGGCATCTTCACCCTTGTATCATCGTTATATCTGCCGCGCGCCATGCCCTTTCGCATGGTGAAGATCGCCTTCTGGTTGATGATCCCGCTGCTACTCGCCATCATGGTCACCACTTCAGCGGTTAACATGTTTTTGAACCATATCCACCTGAAGTTCGGAGAAGCACTCTTCATCTTGCAAGCCGTGATGTGCTTCTGGATGGGGCTGATCGTTTGTCGGAATCTGACGAACTATCTGCTGCTCCTGCTGCTGATCATCAGCGGTGTCGTCTCAATTGTTGCCGTAAATGATATCATCCCCTATCTGATCGAAGGGCAAGTCGCCTATCAACTTGTTTTCGGATTACTGGTAGTCCATACCATGACCAGGCTCCGTGATCGACTGACAACTGATAACTGATAGAGGTATCCTGATGAGTATGACTGCGCGCGAACGCGTACTGGCCGCCATCAATCACGAACGTCCGGACCGCGTTCCGACCGACATGTGGGCCACACAGGAAGTGATGGCGAAACTTCGCGACCATTTCGGACCCGATGCCGATATCGAAGCGGAGTTGCACATCGACGGGCTCATCGGTGTCGGACCGCAATATGTCGGCCCCCCGCTGCCCGCCGCCCCCGCCGGGGAGACGGTCGATTATTGGGGTATCCGCACGAAATCCATTGATTACGGCACCGGCTCCTACCTGGAGCAATCGTTCCAACCGCTGGCCGCGGCGCGCACCATTGACGACCTGGAGCAATATGCCTGGCCGCGGGCGGACTGGTTCGATTTTTCCGGCATGCCGGCGGAACTGAAAGCCGCGCGAGAAAAAAAGGTCGTCGCGTGCGGCTACATGGCGATCTTCTATTACCACAACCTGTTACGCGGTCTGGAAGCCTCACTCACCGACCCGTATGACGATGAGGAGTTTACCCGTCATCTGCTGCAGCGGTTGAGCGACAGCTTCTATGAATACCACCTGCGCATGTTCGAGAGTTGCGAAGGCTTGATCGACCTGGCGCAGGTGACGGATGATTATGGCAGCCAGTCGTCGCTGCTCATCAGCCTGGATACTTTCCGGGAGTTTTATAAGCCGCACATGCAGCGATTCATCGACCTCTGCCGCGGTTTCGGCATCAAGGTCTTCCACCACGATGACGGCGCCATTCGCCCGATCATCCCTGAACTCATCACGATGGGCATCGATGTTCTCAACCCGATACAGGCCAACTGCCCGGGCATGGAGATGGAAGGGTTGAAGCGGGATTTCGGCAAGCAGCTCTGCTTCCACGGCGGCATCGACAATCAGGATATCCTGCCCCACGGTACCCCGGAGCAGGTGCGCGCCGAAGTGCGCCGCGCCATCGATACCCTGGCCACCGACGGCACCGGCTACATCCTCGCCCCCTGCCACAACCTGCAGGCCGTCACCCCGGTCGAGAACATTCTCGCCATGTATGACGAAGCGTGGCAGTACGGGAAACTGTAGCCCGCATCCCCCTTTACTGGGGAAAGAACCCCGATCCCCGGGCTTGCCGAGGGGTGGAGGTTATTTCCCCAAATCAGGTCTAATACAGACGGCGCCGGCCCCACATTCGGGACCGGCGCCGTTCTACGTTGCTATGTCTTGAACGCTTACCAGCGGGAGACGAGGGCGAGATTCCCCTTCAGGTAGCGGGGGATGCTCTTGCCGTCATAGGTGCCCTTCTCGCCCGAGGCCTGCACGGAGAGATCGAGCTGCAGTTGCTTCAAACCGAGGCCGAAGCCGCCGGTGTAGATGATGCCGTCACTGGAGTCAGCCACGTTCTGCATCAGACCGGCGCGGATCGAGAGCCAGCTCGACGGGTGGAAGTTCAACCCGCCGCCCAGGTACTGCGAGTCGAAGCCGGCCGCGGTCGAATTCACGCTGAGGTCGTAATCGACCGCCATATCTACTTTATTGTTGAAAAGGCCGTAGGATAGACCGGCGCGGTACATCGGATCGATAGCGTAGTCCTGATCGACGGTCTTAAACTTCGGCGAGTTGATATCTTTCGCCATCACACCCAGGCGCAGGTTCGGCATTTTGGCGGGTTGGAAGAGCAGGCCGAGGTCGACGCCGATGGTGGTGCTGTCGGTCTTCGTCTTGTCAAACTGTTTTTGCAGATCAGAGGAGGCGGTGTCGATGTTGATAATGCTGTCATACACGGTGCCCGCCATCAACTTGGCCGACGCTCCTACCGACAGCGCACCCATGTGCGTCTTGAATTGCTGCGCAAAGCTCACCGGTACTTCCACCAGCGCCAGCCCGCTGCCCTTCACGAAGGTCAGGTTGTTCTGGATGGCGTATTGGATCGAGCTGGCGTTGAAATCATTGGAGGTCAGCGCGGTGGAGCCGTACTGACCGGTGTTCACATTGTAGCTCCAGTATTCATTGCCGGAGGTCTTCACGATGAAATCCATGTGATTCGGGTCGATTATCGCCTGCCCGGTCGCTTCAGAGGTCAGGTAGAGGCCCAGTCCGAATCGTTTCATTTGCACGCCAAACGCGGCGGCCGGCATCACGGAGAGCGAGTTATTACCGCCCTTCATGCTGTTCATGATGCTGCTAACATCCTTCATCGCATCTTTGTCGCTCTGCGTGTTGTTTCCGGGGTTATTATGGTTGTCCGCAATGCGCGTGAACAGGTCGACCAGATCGTACTTTGACAGCTTATCGATATTCTCCGCCAGGTTGTTGTCGCGGAGCGTCGCGCCGCCGCCGAGGTTGAATTCGAACGGGTGCTTGGCGACTGCCAGCAGGGCGGGGTTATAGTACCCGGCCATCGGTCCACCGGCGCTGGCTACGCCGGCGCCTCCCATGCCGATGCTCTCGAATCCCAGCGGCTGGAATTCGAAGGCGCCGGCGCAGAGTGCACAGAAGCAGAAAAGGGCTACTGCAACAACGAGATGTTTGACGTACATACCATGGCTCCTTTTTGAAAACGACTTGATCAAGTTATTCAATTATCTGCCGCCGGGAGCGATTGGCCGCCCAGCGTGTACTTATTTTGTTGATATGCTAACAATGCCTCTCTCAATTAGTCAAGTGCTTACGTTGATTTTTGCAAAATGTTCTGGATTTCCGATACACAAAACGGTGCGGGTGAGCATTGACTGCTACCCGCACCCATCATCGTCATCGTAATCGAAAACTCAAGGGCGTTGCCCTTCGATATGATTGGAGTCTTCAACCTGACATTTTTACGGTGAGAGCAAGAGGAATCGTCATCGTATTCGATCGGGTCGATTACGATGACGATTACGAGTTACGATTACGATTGACGGCTTACGCCGCCTTCTCCCCCAGGTCGAGTTCGAAGAAAAAGTCCCGCGCGGTGCGAATGAATTCCCCCGCTTTCTCATCCTGCGGCAGCGCGCCGCAGTCGTCGAAGATCTGCAGCCGCGCCTTCGGGTTGCGGTAGAGCAGGTCCGCGGCGTCGCCTATCGGTGTGTAGTAGGCATCCCGGCCCCAGATAATCAGCACCGGCTGAGAAATATCCGCGAAGGCCATGCGCATGGGCAGGTCCAGCCGTCCGGAGATGAAGGCCGCCGCCGCATGCCGACTACCGCGCTGGTGAGCGGCGACATACAGGTATTGCACCATATCCGGCGTTACGAATGTCGGGTCGTAATAGACGTGTAGATTCAACTCCTGCTCGATGCCCCGCATGGAGACGATGGAGTTATAGATAGAGGTGCCGAGGATGGGCGCGTCGAGTACGCCGTGCGTGATTCCTCGCGCCGGGGCAGAGAGCATGCTGGTGGTACCGGTGGGATTGACGATGACCAGTCGATCCAGCATCTCCGGTCGGCGCACGGCGATATTCACCAGGTAGGAAGCGCCCAGCCCGCTGCCAATGGCTGATGCGCGCTGCCCGACGACATCCTCCAGGAAGTCATGGACTAACTCCGCGTACATACCGCCGCTGTAGGGGACATTCGGTTTCTCGGACAGGCCGAAACCGAGTAGATCGAGGGCATACACGGTGAAGTTATTCGCGAGCTCGGGGAAGACTTTCCGCCATTCCCAGGCGGACGCGCCGGCGTTCGGGTTGTGCACCAGCAGCAGCGGCGGTCCCTGGCCGAGGCGATAGAACGCCACCCGCCCGTAAATCCAATCGTAGTAGCCGATATCCCCGGGCAGCGGCTGCGTCATCATCCCCACGCGCGAGGCAATGAGCGCGTTGATCGTGGCCGGCACCGCCACCGCGCTCGCCGCCAGCAACAGGCCTTTCGTCGAACGGTTCATGCAGGCATCCTCCTTCTATACCGTTCCCACCACCGGGTATGATTTGCGTACAGCCCCGCGACATCGGCCTGTGTACCGCTACCCTTTTCATGGCATCGCTTTCGCAGTATGATGATGGTATGGCGAATAGGAATGATGCAACACCACAGAAGACCTTTGCCGAAGCGGAAATCAAGGTGGCTTTGACGGAAGACGAGTTCACGGCACTGCCGGCGATCCTTCGCAAACTTGGCTTCGTGCCGGAGCGAAAAATCCGCATCATCGATTATTACATCGCCTACGCCCCCTCGCCGCTGGGCGGATATGATTTCACCCGGCTGCGAGTGATGGACGGTCACGAGCACTGGATCACGGAAAAACGTTGGATACGCGACGCCCACGAGAAGGCGATCCGGCTGGAGGAAGAATACGAACTGTCCGCTGCCGAATTCCGCCTTCGACTAAACAAGGCTGAGAGTTATCTCTCGCTCGATAAGCAGCGCCTCTCCTTCTTCGGACGGATCGAGGGCCAGGACGCCCACGCCGTGCTCGATCACCTGGTGCTGGAAGACCGCTCGTATTATTTTCTCGAATGCGAAGTCATCACCACGCCGGCACTGGCCGCCGACACGCGGCAGGATATTCTGCAGTGGATGCGCGAACATCTCCCCCTGCGCGACATCCGCGAGGCCCCCAGCATGCTGGAGCTGTTGAAAAGCGTGGTGGAAGCACGAGGGTAGAGTACATAGTCCCAAGTCTGGAAGAGGGCGAAAGCCCCGCTAACCCAGCCTGATAGTTCAGGGATGCTGATACGCCCTTACGTAGGGGCAGGACCAGCACCATCTCTACTCCGGAGATAGCCGGGCTGCGCCCTGTTCCATACTTGGGACTATGCATCCGACCCTGTCTCGTCCGGCTGCCCAAGCAGCATTTGCCGCAAAGCTTCCCAGATTTTCTGCCGTTTGAGTTTTCGCCAGTAGTCCAGGAACTCCGCATAACGTTGCGCGCGAAAGTGCGACCGTTCCTCCGCCAGGTAATCCAGCCCGCGCTGCAGGCGGGCGAACCCACGGGTGTGGCCCGCGTAGGCCAGCATGCGCCGGCGTTCGTCCTCCATGAACCGCGGCAGCATCGTCACCCACACATCGCAGTCGTGAATATCACCGAGCATATCCTGGATATTGCGCGCGGCGGTGATAGCATCCTGGGGTTTCTCGGCAAACACCGGTGTCAGCAGTTGCAGGCTGTAGCGCAGCCGCTTGGCGGCAATGCGCATGGCATGCAGGTTCGCCACCTGGGTGGGATCGGCGATGTACACTTCATAGCTCTGCATGTCACGCAAACGACCGGAGATGGCCGCCTCAGCATGCGCCAGCAACTCCGGCGAAAAACCGGCCGGCGGCTCCGGTACATCGGTCGTCCGCCACCGGCGCAGGGTCTCTTCCATCAACCGGATGGGATTCCCATGCTCCAGTTCATCGAGTACCTGCGTCACCCGCCGCTGCTGTTGCGCACGTTGTTGCCGCAGGCGCAACAGCAGCCGCTCGATGCCGGCATGGAAACGCGCCTCCGGTACCCGAGCGTCGATCTCCTGCAGGGCGAGGATTTGCACGTCCAGGTCGCGCGCGGCGCCCAGCGTCTTCGTGACGCGCCGTATCAACTTCATCCATCCCGCCGGCATTTTCTTCGGCACAAAATCACCGAACAGGTCCATCGACGCCCGCAACCGCCGCGAGGCCACGCGCATCCGGTGCAGGCATTCAGGATCGTCCGCCAGTCGCACGCCGGATGTTTCCTTCAGCATCGCCTGCAACTGCGTGAACAATGTCTCCGCCGCGAAGAGGCTATCGCGCTCATCAGGTCGATTATTTATCATCGGTCGCTCCTACCTGTTCCATATCTTTATTAGTATACATCGTTTATCATACTCCTCGAAACGAACCTCTTGCCAGCCTCTGCCCTGCCCGTTATGCTAAAGGCGATGTGGAGGTGGGTATGCGAGCGGTGATTCAACGAGTGTCCGAGGCTCGGGTGAGCGTGGAGGGGCAGATCGTCGGCGAGGTGGGGCCGGGGTTTCTGGTGCTGCTGGGGGTTGGGCACGGCGATACCGAGGCGGATGCCGACTACCTGGCGGACAAGGTGGCGCACCTGCGCGTCTTCGAGGACGCGGAGGGGAAGATGAACCGTGGCCTGCAGGACGTGGACGGCGGGGCGCTGGTCATCTCGCAGTTCACCCTGTATGGCGATGCCCGGCGGGGGCGACGGCCGAGCTTCACCGATGCCGCGCCACCGGAGGAAGCGAACCGGCTGTACGAGTATTTCTGCAAGCAACTCGCCGGCTTCGGCATTCCGGTCTCCCGCGGCATTTTTCAGGCCTCCATGTCGGTGTCGCTGGTGAATGAGGGTCCGGTGACCATGCTGCTGGACAGCAAAAAAGAGTTTTAGCCAGGGTTTGAAACAATAGTCACCAATTTGGAAGAGGGCGAAGCCCCGCGAACCAGGCTTATGAGATATGGTGCTGGTCCTGACCTTACGTAAGGATGGGACCAGCACCATATCTACAGCCGGGGATAGCGGGGCTTTCGCCCTCTTCCAAACTGGTGACTATGCTTCTTCAGGATGACTATAATGAGAAAACTACCGCTGCTTCGTAAGGCTTCAACGTCTGGCTTATCGGTAACGTCACCTGCTCTTCGCCGGCGAACGGACGCCAGAGTATGGCTTTCCCTGCAATATCATCGGCGAAATCGGCTCGCACTTGCTGCGGCTCTGTCGTGGGATTGCGTAGGACCAGGGCTTTGCGATTATCTGCTCCTTCAATGACCGAGTAGTAGATATTCCCGCTCACCGCTGCCCCTATCGTGTCGCGGAAGCGGCCATTGATGAGGAGGTCGGGGTAGCGGCGCTTCAGGCGGTTGACTTCGCCGATGTAGGCGGCCATCTCCGGGCAGCCCTCGCCCACGGCTTTGCGTCGGCCGTCAATCTCCGTTTCGATGCCCAGGCAGAATTGCAGCGCCTTGTTGATCTGGTCGTACTCGTAATTGCCGGCGAGTACCGCTTGCTGGGTGATCTCCGGGAACATGTAGCGGAAGATACGTCCCGTCTCATCGGGATAGCGGTAGGGGTAGTAGCCGTCGACCACCTCGCGCGTTTCCGGGGTCATGTTCTCACCGATGAGCACGAAATCGGGGTTGAGCCGCTTCACGTGCTCCCGTGCCCGGCGCAGGAACTGCAGCTTCCCTTCCACCGCCGAGGCGCCGGGGGCGTGGCCGTGATTGGGGCTGTAGCAGGTGATCCCCTGCAATACATCCATTTCCACCCCGTCCACCCCCAGGTCCACCATGCACGTGAGGTGATGCAGATAGTGCTGCTGCCACACCTCGCTGTAGGGGCACATCTCCACCCATTCCGGCGTGGGGCCGTCCAGGTAGAGGCAGGAGAGGCCGGTTTCCTTCCACCAGAGCTGCGAGGCGGCGAGGCTGCCATCCTTGTTCTGCACGGCGCAGTGCTCCAGACCGTAGCGGGCAAACTCGGGGATGTCGCGGTTGGCGTAGCGGTGAACATGGTCGAGCAGCATGATGCGGATGCCGTTGTCGTGCAGCGTCTGCACCATCTCGCGGAAAGCCGCCTCGCCGCCAAGGGCGTCGCAGGGACCGTTATCGAAGTCGGCGCCTTCCGCTCCGGTCTTGGCGTGGCCGTAATAGAAGACGAAATTCGTCCCCGTTACCTGGTTCTCTTTCACGATCATTTCGGCGCAACGGCGGTAGTCGTGGAAGATTTCGCCCAGGTAGGTCCAGCCAAGGATCTCCGACCAGCCGACGAAGTCGTCCATCCAGGCTGGCGGCTTGCAAAAAGTGAGGCCGGCACGGCGGTCAACGGCATAACGGTCCGCGCCCGCGTGCCAGTCGCCGGCGTGCGGCAGCACCGTTACCGGCTCCGATTGCCACCTCTCGCCCGGCCCAATCTTCGGCATGTGCAGGCCGTAGAGGCGCAGCCAGCGCGGCGTGCCCGGCGGATAACTGGCAACGCGCGTGCGCGTGACGATCTGCTCCTTCGGCGCTTTTTCCAGCTTGAAGGCGAAAAGGTCGGTTGTCGGTATAGAGAACCCCGCGTATAGCCCCTGCCCCTCGCTCCACAGGTCGAGCCAAATGCCGTGATGTCTGATGTGGTGGGGATACTTTACGGAATCCACGCAAGGGAACATGGCGGTTTCCATCTCGCGCACGTAATGGTTGCTCTCCAGTCCGGTCTCCGGCAGCCCGTTGTGCAGCACATTCGGGTAGAAGGCGCTGTGCTCGTTACCGCTGACCAGATTGGCCAGCCGTTTGCCGCCTTCCGTAAAACCGCCCAGCCCGCCGATGACCGGGAATTCCACCTCGTCCACCGCGTAGCTGCTGCTATTCTCGATCTCTACTCGCGCGGATAATTCCTTAGCCCCGTTTGGAAGCGCGAGGATGAAGCGCGCGCGGATTGGCAGTTCGCCAACCTCCGTGCTGATGCTGCCATAGCTGAGGATGATGGCGTCGCCTTCCCGCGAGATCGCGACTGAGGGTTGCGCGGAGCCGTAGACCTGGGCAATCGTGCTGCGTCCCGTCGGGATCACCAACCGCCAGGCTTCCGCCGCCTCCGAATAATCGATCAACTCCGTTTGC
>Ga0118677_10016041_pt1 | contig 10328 bp, 14 predicted proteins | sample AliMusrvi5mmetaG_FD_86154 | JGI IMG/M metagenome (GOLD analysis project Ga0118677, IMG submission 86154)
TCTCGACAGGAGTCTTCGGTTAAAAATTGCTCCATGAATTCCTGCATAGACTCAGGGTACTCTGCCGCCATTGCTCCATGGTAGTGCGGATGATTAGGGGCGTCAACCGCTTACCCCAGTTGCAAATATTACAAAGCTGTCCGGGTTTTAATCCGGTAACGGGTGTCGCTCAATTTTATACCTGCGGTAACGGGAGCACGATTCTTAAATTCTCCCCACTCAACATTACCTGCGTCTCCAACACCAGTGATTCCTGCTCAAGTGCGCCGGCAACTAAGACCGTCACCATTACCGAACCCGTGACCACCCAGGATCCGGACACCGGCCTCTACACCACCACCCTGACTCCAGTACAAAAAACAGCACGCTACAATGCGTGTGGCGTTATTGTCTGCGACGGCAGCTGCAGTGCAACCATCAGCCAACCCGCCGGCGTTGGCACCACCTGCCAAAGCGCCCCGAACGGCTGCGGATTGATCGGTGCCGGCGCTACCCAGTGCGACAATACCTGCAGCGCGCAAGTTCCCACAAACCCCGCCGGATGCACCTCGGTCGATCACAATGACTGCGCGATGTATGGGCAAGGATTTCAATGCACTGCCGGTTGCAACGCCAGGGCACCGATGAACAGCGCGTGCCCTCCCCCGTCCATCGGCACACAGAGTGCCTTTTCCGGCGGAGGCGGCGGGGACGGCGCCTTCCGCTCCAATGGCATCGGCTCCACGACCATTATGGTAAATCAGGGCTCTTCCGCCACCCTCAAATGGAATGCCTCCCCCGCCAACACCTGCACTCTCACAGACAACCTCAGCGCCCCGCAAAAAGTGAGTCCCGCCGGCAGCACCACCACGCCCCCCATCATCTCCCGAATGACCTACACCCTCGCCTGCTGGCTGGAAAGTAAAAAATACGGCAAAGGCCCCGTCACCTCCATCAACATAAAAGTAATCCCCAACCCCAAGTTCCAGGAGCTATAGAGATGGCGCTGCAATCTCTCAAACGCCTATATAAAATGAGGTGGCACCTCCCAGCCCGGAGGAACCACCTCGGCTCGAGTTTGAGGTGGTTCCTCGGCCTTGCGAGGTGCCACCTCATTCTATATAGGAGCGTAGGGCGCTACGCTCCCACCACATTGACGCCGAACGCAGTGATCATATCCTGCAGCGATGTGTTGAAGTCGGCGGTTTTGACCTTAAGGTCGGCGGCGGCGGACTGGATGGACGCCTCCTGTGCCGCGGATGGCGTCGCGGTCGGAGACAATGCACTATCCATATCGGACACATACGCATTAAGCGCACCGACAAAGGCTCTGCCGCGCAGCACCACCTCCGCAAACTTCGCCCGCGGCTCGGCATTTGCCTCCTGTGCGGCATCAGCAGCCAATCTATCCAGCGCAGCAGACATTCCGGCACCCAAAGCCCTTTCATCGCGCAATGCCGTCTTCGTCTGCGCAATCAAGCCCGCCACATCCGAAAGCTGACCCGTGGCGCTATACTGCGTATTTATCTTCCCCAACAAATCACCGACACGCGCACTGGCGGATGCAATATTCGTATGCGCCGCAATAATAGCATTCAGGTCGGCCGTGCTTGCTTCAGACGGAGCCGCAACCATACTTCGAGTTTTTGCGGCGGCGACGGGGGCGTATCCGGAAGAGGTAGCCTGTGCGGACTTGTGCACGACCGCAGCAGTGACTGGCGCTTCTACCGATGCCGGCGCCTGAGGAAACAACCCCATCCACAACACCCGGAGCATCGGCAATGCCGCCACCAGCAGGGCAACAGCGCACAGCAACACCCCCACCGCCACGCCCGCCCCTATCCATTTTTTCGTCTGCATATCTACATACTACCATCCGGCGCGACGGCTCCATATGATACTATGCGTATATGAATCTCTTTTTGCAGGTTCGATATAACCGCAACGGCGGCATTTTGTGCACAAGCCTCTTTTTGCTCATAGCCTTTTGGATACCTCCGCAACAGGCGCGCGCAGAATCGTGGGGGCGACCATATATCGAATCGCCGGCAGTGGTGGTGATGGCGCCTATTTTTGCCGTCCTTGATTTCTTTTTCTGCACCGGCTTCTGGGGAAGTTGCAAGAAATGTTCCGGGAGTATGAATGCGCTTTGTTATGCACAAAACGATTGCGACCCGCCGCTGGTTGGCACCGGCCGCATTCGATGCGACGGATCCTGCTCCGCCGTGCCGCCGCCCGTCGCCTACTGCGCCGCGCCGGAACCCGGGGACGCCACCTCAACCGACAGCGGCGGTTCGGGAAATGGCGGCAATGGAAGCGGGGGCGGAAACACTTCCGGAGGCAATCGCTCAGTGGTTAATTTTGGCGTCACCAATCCCAACACAAACGGCGCCAGCAGTCCGTTTTACGCCAGCCCAAACATTGTAGGCCCCGGAGCGGTCACCACCCTGTTCTGGGGAAACGGCATCAACCACGTCACCAAATGCACCGTCAGCGGCGGCGGCATTTCCTACACCGCCGGAAAAACCGGCAGCACCACCACTAAGCCAATTACCGAAGACACGATATTCACCCTCGACTGTCAAAACGGCACCGGCCCCGGAACCGGCGCCCACGCCGCCCTCCTGCGCACCCGCGTGCATATGAATCCGAAATATCAGGAGATATAGAAAGGCCGGCTACCAGAAACTGGCTAATCGCGGCATTTTCTGGTAGAGTTTTGGGTATGGCAATGCTTGAATATAATGAGATTTTGAATAAGAAGGTTATTTTACTGGACGGGGAACCGTATGAAGTGCTGGACGCGCATGTGTTCCGAAAGCAGCAGCGCAAGCCGGTCAATCAGACGAAACTGCGCCATCTTATCACCGGCAAGGTGACCGAGCAGGCATTCCACGTGTCAGAAAAGGTGCCGGAGGCGGAACTTTCCAAACGCACGGTGAAGTTTCTCTATGAAAACCGCGGTAATTATTGGTTCTGCGACCCGGAAAACCCGAGCGATCGCTTTGAGCTTTCAAGCGACGTAACCGGCATAGCTATGCGCTTTATCAAACCGAATTCGCTCGTGGACGGCGTGGTCTTTAACGAAAACATCATCAAGCTCGATATCCCGATCAAGGTGGAGCTGAAGGTGAAAGAGGCGCCGCCGGCCGTCCGCGGCAACACCGCTCAGGGCGCAACCAAGCAAATCATTCTCGAAACCGGCGCTACCGTCAACGCTCCCCTCTTTATCGAAGAAGGCGACACGGTAAGGGTGAATACGGAGCTGGGCGAGTACGTAGAGCGAGCATAAATCAAACATAAAAAATCCCCGAAGCCGAGGCTTCGGGGATTTTTTATTTGGAATGATTAACGAACGACGTACGGAAGCAATGCCATAAAGCGAGCGCGTTTGATGGCGGTCGCGAGCGAGTGCTGCGAGACAGCCGGGAGACCGTTGCGGCGGCGGGACAGGATCTTGCCGTGCGGATTGATGAAGCGCTTGAGCGTTTCAGCGTCTTTATAGTCGAATGTGCGAACCAAGATTTGCGGTTTCTTTTCCATAATTCTAGATTAAGTGTTTAAGTGTGCCCCTTTGCGTTGGTCTGCCCCTTCTCCCCTCAGGGGGAGAAGGTTGGGATGAGGGGTGGCGGATAAGAGACTAAAAAGGTATATCGTCGGGGTTCACATCATCTGCGGGGTACGCGATCGTCTCTTCTTGTTTCGGTGCGGCTGCGGGAGCCGGGCGCGGGGCGGGAGCGGACGAAGGAGCGGCACCCGGAGCGCCGCCGGTGGTGCCGGCGCGCGGGCCGCCGAACTGCACCTCATTGCCGACAATCTCCGTGCGGTACTGCTTCCCCTTTTCGCCGTCCCAGCTACGGGTGCGCAAGTAGCCCTCCACGAATATGGCGTTGCCCTTTTTAAAGTACTGCGCGACAAACTCTGCGGTCTTACCGAACGTAACCACGTTGTGGAATTCCGGTTCATCCACCCATTGTTCGTTTTTCTTGACGCGGCGATTCGTAGCGACACCAAATTCGCACACCTGCAGCCCGCTCGGAATGGCTTTCATTTCCGGATCGCGGGTAAGATTGCCGGCGAGAAGTACTTTATTGAGGTTCATATGATGAAGAACTAGGTTTAATAATGCGACCCTGCTTACATAGGTTTAACCTATGTACACCCAGCTACGCGGTCAAAGAATCGATCGTTTTGTTGAGCTCTTCCTCGGAGACAGCAACCGGCGCGGCGTCAGCATCAGCGACAACCGGCTTCGGCTGAATCACTTCGCCGGCGAGCGCATTGGAGGAAAAAATCTCCTTCGGTGCGGCGACTTCTTCCAGAGAGGCGCGGACGATAATCGAGCGGAGCACGTCGCGGTCGGCGAGAAGCACTACCTCAAGCTGCTTGGCAGCCGCGGCCGGAGCCTCGAACTTCATCCAACCGAAATACCCTTCCGAGTACTTCTCGCGCTTCCCTGCAACGGCACGCTCGATAATAAACGCGAACTGCACCTTCTGCGGGAAACCCTCGCCAATAATAGCACCGCCCAACTTTTCTACCGCGGCACGCACACGCTCAACGACCTCTCCCACCTTACTTTCAGCGACGGTGGGCACAATGTGAAAACCGGCCTCATAGACCGTCTTCTCATCGCTCGCTTGGGTGAAGGAGACTTCCGCCTCCTGCGATTTATTTTTAATCATACCAGCACTGTAGCACAAACAGAGGCTTAGCGCAAACGAAACACGGTTTGGGCGTTTTTAAGGGTAACCGCCGCGATTTCGTCGGGCGCAGCGCCTCGAAGTTCTGCGATCCGCTGCACGGTTTCGATAACATACGCCGGCTCATTTCGTTTTCCGCGATGGGATGCGGGCGCGGCGAATGGCGAGTCGGTTTCTACGAGCAGGCGGTCGAGTGGGACGGTGCGCACTGCCTCGTCGTACTGTTTCGTGAACGTGATGACGCACGGGAAAGAAATGTAGCAGCCGAGCGCGAGGTATTTTTGCATTATTTCTGGCGTGGCGGTAAAAAAGTGAGCGATTGCCGGAATCAACTTGCCGGTGCGTGCCGCATATTCTTCAAGCAATGCAAACATATCTTCGTGCGCGTCCGTCGTCCCCGCCGACGGCCGGCAATGGATGATGAGCGGCTTCCCGACCGCATCCGCAAGAGCAACCTGCTGCAAAAATAGCACCCGCTGCGCCTCCTTCCCCGCCGCATCCGCCCCGCGGAAGTAGTCCAACCCGCACTCCCCTATCCCCACAACCTTCGGATGCTGCACCAACTCCGCAAACGCCCCTTCATCAAAAACCTCCTCCGGATTATCCGTCGGATGTACCCCCACCGCCGCCCACAAAAAATCATACTGTTCAGCCAGAGCAACCGCCTTCCGACTCTCCCCCAAATCCACCCCCACGATCACCCCATCAACTCCCAACTCCCGCATCCGCCCCAACACCACTTCCCGGTCACCATCAAAATCCCCAAGCTGCAGGTGGCAATGTGAGTCGAAGTAGTTCATAAAAATCATCGGTACGCATCTTTTCTGTTTTCCACCGCAAAGACTTCTATCACCTTTCCTTTTAAGGTGTACAAGACGCGGTAATCACCTACGCGGAAACGGCAATCACCCTCATCATAACCGACCAACTTTTTTGAAACCGAACGGACATTGTCCAACGATGCATACGCAGTAATCTTTTTATATATGAGCTTCGCGATGATGTGTTCCAGGCCTCTTATATCTTTCTTTGCCTCCTCTGTAAACGACAAGGTGTACGCCATAAAAAGGAACTATATAATACCCGCAAAAACTTCTTCTAGGGTAAATACCTCACCTCTTTTGGCCTGTTCTTTAGACAATTTAATACGCTTCATATGCTCAGGCTGCTGCGAAAAAAGAAAGTCCTCAAATTCATCAATATCAATCATTACCGTCACCGGAACCCCGCGATCGGTAATAATGACCGGCTTTTTGGTCTTACGAACGCGCTGCATCACACTACTCAAATTACTACGCAACGCGGTTGTGTTTACAGTCTTAGGCATACCAACACTATAGCGCAACCAACTGTACATTTCAAACGTACAGTTGGATTATGAGGTGGATAACTACTCCTTCCTTGGGAAGAGGTTTGTTGGCTTTTTGTTTTGGAGAATGGATTCTTTTATGGTGGCGGAGGTGGCGGGCATTATGGGATTTAGGAGGCGGGCGATGAGGTAGAGGTCTTGGGTGAGGGCGAGGATCATGGCGCGGCCTTTCCCCTCGTCGGTTTTGATGACTTTGAACGGCATTTCTTCGGCGATGCGGCGGTCGAGGGTTTCGATGAGGTTCCAGATGACGTCCGTGGCGCGGTTGAATTCGAAGTTGGCGAGGGCGGCGGTGTAGACTTCGGGGAAGGGCGCGGGTTCGGGGCGCACCGCAGCCGGCAAGTGCTTTTCCGCCAGGGTCATCACGCGGGAGGCGAGGTTGCCGAGGCCGTTGGCGAGGTCGGCATTGTAGGCTTCTTTGAAGCGCTCCATCGTAAAGTCGCTGTCCTCGAACGGGTGCAGGTGGCGGGCGACGTAATAGCGCAGCGCGTCGGTGCCGTATTCGTCGACGATGGCGTACGGGTCGATCACATTGCCGAGCGATTTGCTCATCTTCTGGCCGCCACTGGTGATGAAACCGTGAATGAAGATTTGGCGGGAGGTCGGGAGGTCGGCGGAGAGAAGCATTGCCTGCCACATCGCAGATTGCTGACGGAGATTGTCCTTCCCTGCCACCTGGAGCGCATTCGGCTCGGCGGGCGTGCCCCAGAATTTCTCGAACTGCGCCTCGTCTTGCGGCCAGTCGAGCGTGGAAATGTAGTTTACCAGCGCATCGAACCAGACGTACATCACTTGCGTGTCGTCGCCCGGCACCGAGATGCCCCACGGCATCTTTTCCTTCACACGCGAGATGCTGAAGTCCTGCAACCCGCGCTCGACGAACGCTTTTATTTCATTAAAACGAGACTCGGGCACCACGAAATCGGGACTGGCAGCATACATCTCCAGAAGCGGCTGCTGATACTTCGACCAGCGGAAAAAATAGTTCTCCTCTTCGATGAATTCGATCGCGAGATTAGGGTGTATCGGACACTTGCCGTCCACCAGTTCGGATTCGGTCTTTTCCAGCTCGCAGCCGACGCAATATTTCACATTGTACTGCTTCTTGTAAATGTCGCCGGCGGCAACGCAGCGCTTCCACACTTCCTGCGCAGCGGCTTTGTGTTTGGTGTCGGTGGTGCGGATGAAATGGAGGTCGGGGAAGAGATTGAGACGGTCTTTCAAGCTGCGAAATTTCGCGGCGTATTCGTCCACGTACGCTTGTGTATCCACGCCAAGCTCGAGCGCTTTGCGATGGATCTTCAGGCCATGTTCGTCGGTGCCGGTGTTGAAAAAGACCTCATCACCCACAAGTGCGTGGTAGCGGGCGAGGATGTCGGCCTGAATTATTTCCAACGCAAAACCAATGTGCGGCGCGGCGTTCACGTACGGGAGCGTGGTGGTGATGTAAAAAGGTTTGCGGTTTTGCATAACAGTTATTGTAACTTGAGCGACACCCCTCACCCCAGCCCTCTCCCCGTGAGGGGAGAGGGGGCAGCTCACTTCGCCGCCAGTGCCGCCTTCTTCTGAGCTTCGCGCAGCGAGTGGCGGGAGGTTTCGATGTCGTTGATAAATTCGCGCAGGACGGTAGCGAGGGGGACGGCCAGCAGGACGCCGACGAAACCGGCCATTTTACCGCCGACGACGAGCGCCAGGATCACCATCAGTGGCGGCATACCGATGACTTTTTTCACCACGAGCGGATAGAAAAGGTGGCTCTCGAATTGATGCACGATGACGAAAAGACAGCCAACTTCCAGTGCCAGTTCCCCGCCGCCGGCGGCGAATGCGATCACGACACCCGGCACGAGCATCAAAATCTGCCCGAAGACCGGAATGAGTTCGCAGATCGCCGCGAGCACCGCCAGCAGCAGCGCATACGGCATACCGAGAATGACCATACCGAGATAAATGAGCGTGCCCACCAGCAGGCCGAGCAGGAATTGTCCCTGCATCCACTTCCCTATCTTCTCCTGCGCGCGTTTCCACAAACTCATAATGTAATCGTGATACGCCATCGGACTCACCACGTGCAGGAAGTCTTCGACGCCGGTTTCTTGTACGCAAAAATAGAACGAGAAGACGACCACCAGGACGAAGGACAGCGCGCCGCCGAAGAACGTGGAGACGGCGGTAACCGCGCCGCCGGCGGAACCGCCGAGCGTGGAGCTAAGCGAGCGGGCGATGTTGGCGGAGGAAAGCAGCGAGGAAATTTCCGAGATCGGGAGCACCGAAGACTTGCCGGCAGTGCTCGTGTCGAGCATATGCAACGTGTCGGGCAGGCGCGCGAGGAAGTTGGCGGTGTCGTCGAGCACCGGCGGGAGGAAAAAAACGATAATGCTCGCCACCACCGCAATGACCGAAAGATAGATTGCCACCACCGCCAGCACGCGATGCAAGCCCCAGCGGTTGAGCGCGCGAATGCCCGGCTCCATCGCGGACGCCACGACCACCGCCGTCAAAAGAATAAGCACTTCATCACGAAGATACCAAAGCAACGCCGCACCTGCCAACACCAACACGGTCGTCACCACCGTTCCCGCCGTTATCTTCACCGTAATATCCCGCGTTTCCATTCGCGTACTATACCATTGGTTGCGGTTTTTGTCCCGAAGCACCAGAAACTCGACCTGATCCGGAAACGTCTGTAACTTAGCCTCCTTCCTTAGATTCGCGTAGTCGAGTTATCCACTCCTATATCAAGATCTTAATAAATCGCTTTTTTCCGATTTTAAGAATCAACGGTTGGGTGATCCTGAAATCTTTTTCTTCAATCCTCTCAATTTCAGATCCGTCTTTATCAAGAATCTTTACAGCCTTCTCGCTTATTAGACGCCCCCATTCAGTCTTTGAAGATACGATCTTTTCTTTCAACAAAACATCAACGAGGATTTCACCTGCCACCACGTTGATCTCAATTATTTCATCTGGCAATCCGCCTTTACTAAAGGTGTCTTCCCATTCTTGTTTCGCGTTTGTCGCAGCAGCCTCTCCAAAGAATGTTTTGACAATATCAAAAGCAACCACAAGCTTCGCTTCTTTTGGTCCTTTATCTAACATCACTTTCATATCTGACATCGGCAAGCGAGTACAGTTCCTGAAAAGCACCTCGATCATCTCGTCAGCTTCAGCCATTATCGCACCGAACATCTCAAATGCTGTCGTATTGAGAAATACGCCGATACCCTTACTCTTTGACATCACCTCGCCGGTCTTCGGATTCTCCATCAAATTGTTGATGATCACGAATTTCTCCTTATCTTTCAGCCGCTTCATAAGCGTTCGTCCGGCAAGAGCATTGAATGTCTGATCAGTACCGCAAAGCTCCGCATCGACGTCTAATTCGACACTGTCGAATCCTTGCAACAGAGGGTACATGAATTCATGCAGCCAAACAGGATCCCCTTGGCTCATTCTTTTCTGAAACATGTCGCGCTCAAGCATCTGCTGAACAGTGAAGTTGGCAGAGAGTTTGATCACATCTGCAAGAGAAAGCTTAGAAAGCCAATCTGAGTTAAAGGCGATTCGTGCAGGATTATCTTTTGCATTGAAATCGATAAGCGGATCGATTTGCTTGCGCCATAGTTTTACATGTTCATTAACCTCTTCCTCAGAGAGCTGTTTTCTTACACTCTTTTTATCAGGATCACCGATACGAGCAGTAAAATCACCAAAGAGGACAATGACTTCATGTCCCAACTGACGAAGCTGTTCAAGGACCATGAAGTTCTTTGCATGGCTCAAATGGAGAGTGCTCGCAACCGGATCAACACCGTGGTAAATACGAAGACATTTGCCGCTTTTAAGCCGCTCTATAAATTGCTCTTTTGAAGGAAGAATGTCAACGATGATTCCTCGCTCGAACAGAGCGTGTATTTTTGATTCATCAGTTATTACGTTCATGTTGTTATATTTTACTATTAATTAGTGTCTAACCGAAACTTAAAACACCAACCCTAGAAGGCTGGTGTTTGTGTTCGGCAGGAGTTGATGGCTCTCTTAAATAAACGCAAAAATCAGACCTCTAGAAAAGGCTTTGGTCTGATAATAATAAGAATTTCGCGTCATATGTGACATACCAATATAGTAGCATGAAGAAGCCTATTTTGGAAGATCATCGCTATAGCTCATTAAAAAGGTTACCGTCCCCCTACCGTATAGCTCATAAGTCGGTTACCGTACCGTCATATGGATATGGCAACAAAACACACGGTCGCACAAGAGCATTTGAAGGAGTG
>Ga0118677_10016043_pt1 | contig 10327 bp, 8 predicted proteins | sample AliMusrvi5mmetaG_FD_86154 | JGI IMG/M metagenome (GOLD analysis project Ga0118677, IMG submission 86154)
GGCTATCAGCGGTCGGAAGTTTACATTGCGAATGTGCTGAAATGCCGGCCGCCGCAGAATCGCCCACCCTTGCCGGACGAGATGAACAATTGCCGGCCGTATCTGCTGGAGCAGATTGACGCGATCCAGCCGAAAGTGATTGTGGCGCTTGGCGCGACGGCCGTGCGGGCCTTGCTCGACGTGGAGATCGGAATCACGAAGATGCGCGGCAACTGGTATACTTTTCACAACACGCCGATCATGCCGACGTTTCACCCGGCGTATTTGTTGTACAACCCGTCATCCAAGCGCGAAGTGTGGGAAGACATGAAAACCGTGCTGGCGAAACTCGGGCGCGAAGCTCCAAAGCAGCCGGCAAAATAGAGCGGTGGGTAATGCGGTGGCGCGGTCGAGGTATTTACGCCTACCCAACGGACACTCGGCGAGGTGTTCCGTGTGGCTGAAGGGGCGCAGTATGTGGTTTGAAGTGCTTTCATGGGTTAAAAGCTTCAATCCCGCGGCCAACCATATCGGTGATAGCAACGCGATGGCCGGAATCGCCGGCCTTGCCACATCCGAAAGGCTTGCGGAGCGCGGTTCAGACCTGTCGCTGCCATTCGCGGTCGTGCTGGGCGGCATGCAGCACCGCCGCCACAATCACCGTCCGTTCTGATTCCATCACTTCATAGATGACGCGATAAGGGAAACGGTCGGGGTAACGCCACCGGATGTTTTTGATCGGATGCCGACGGCAATGAAGCAGCGGGTTTCCGGCGAGCGTGTCCCAGACCCGGATGACTTCCTCCACAAACTCGGTGCCGAGTCACGGTTGACGCGCTTCATACCATGCAGCGGCTTCGACCATGTCCCGTTCCACTTCTGGCCGGAATTCGACCTGCCAGTTCATTTGCCGAAACGGGAGCGCAACCGCGCTTTAATTTCGTCCAGCTGCACGGCGGAACTCGGATTCCGACGGTGATCGGCCAGTCGTTGTTCCACGACTGCCTCGTCTGAGGCTGACAGACCGGCTTCGTCCAACTCCAAGGCGCGCCGCACCAAAAATTGGCGTTCGGCGACGGTCAACACGGGCAATTCCTGCAAAACCTCAGTGAAGCTCATGGAAGAAGGATACCTCATTTGCGTGGCAGTTCCAACCCCAAATTCACCGGAGCGTTCACTCCCCATTCTCCGCGGTGTCGCGGCCGAGATGAATCATTGTCGACCTATTACCCAAAAGCTGCTGCTGGCTGCTCCGTAATGATATTCGTCGAGGATCACGCAATCCCAGTTGGTGGCATGCACCTACTCGTTATGGGTCTTAATCCCGCCCGGGCTCGTGTTCCTCCCCAACTAATCCTGAAACGACCCGAAGTAGACGAACGGCTTTTTCTTGTCCGCATCCTCATACGCCAAGCCGCCGGGCGAAATAAACTGCCAGCCCTTGAAATCAATGTGGCGTTTCAAATCCTCTTCCCATGCGTCTTGCACCGCCGGCTTGAACGTCAGCACCAGCACTTTGCGCCAGCCCATTTTCTTGGCAAGCTGATACGCGGTAACGGTCTTGCCGAACCGCATTTTCGCGTTCCACAGGAAGTGCGGTGGCTTGCCGGAGTTCTCTTTTCGGAAACTCTTGAAATACACTGCCGTCTTTTCCACCGCCGCGACCTGTTCCGGCCGCATCTGGAAATCAAGCGTCCGACTTTCTTCATTCATTTCGCCGGTCTTGAGCGCGATGACCGCCGCCTTGACATCGGCAACCGCACACTTGAACCACTCGCCTTCGGGATTCGGGATACCGGCCTGTCGCAAATGCCGGTGAACATCGTGATCGGTAAAGGTAGTGCCATCATGCGCATCGCGGACACTTCCAGCAGAATCCGGTAGGGCGGCTTGCCGGGCTTCAAGGTCGGGTACTGCTGCGCCACCCGCGTCTGAGCATCAACCGTCGTGTAGCCGATTTTGAGCAAGCCCCGGTATTGCGGATTCGTGTCCTCATAGGCGTAGATCGTCGGCTTGGAATCTGGCCGGGGAGGGGGAAACTTATCCACGCTCACCCACGTTCCGGCGGCCTTGGAATGATCGCGGTGAACAGGTTCAGTTCAGTGCTGGAGACCAGCTCCAAGCTCGGAACTGAGGCCAGCGCCCGGCGAATGCCCGTGCCAATGCCCCGGTAGGGTAGTTCGTTGCCTTTGGTGGCAAACGAGGCGATCAAGGGGTTACGGATGATCGACACACCGTTGCGGATGTTCTGGACGGTGAGATTGTTTGGCAGCACACCCGGACTGATCAACTCAATGCGATTGTCGAAGATAAAGACGCGCCACGGCGCGGAGATGAAATAGTCGCGGTGCAGCAGCATGTTGACGACCAGTTCCTCAAGTGCTGCCACGGGCACTTCCAAATCACCCTCTGTGTTGACCCCTTTGCCGCCTTGAAGGCGGCGCAGGTTGCGGGTGAGAAAAGACATCGTCCCTTTGTGCAAGTCCCGCAGGCACCCCGCCAGGTCTTCACTGTCCCGGTACTTGTCGCCGGCCGGATCGTTGCCAACGAACGAGACGGCCTTGACGACGAAGGCCGGCCGATACCGTTGCGGGGCGCTCCCGAAAAGCATTAACCCGGCGAGATTGAGTGACTCGTCCCGAGCCAGCCCCAGATTGCTCAACAACTGGCCCAGCGAGAGCCGGTCCGTTTCGAGCGCCTTGTCGATGGACTCGCCATACTGCTTCGCGAAATAATCACCGAAATGTTTCAAGTCGATGTCGCCAGTTGCGGTTCCCGCGACGGGTACTTCGTCAGCGTGAACGAGATCGCCGCTTTGAAACAGCCGCTGGATTTCCTCACGCGCCGTGATCGGCTGTTTGTTCGCACCGCACTTCATCCAGTAGACGCCCTGATTGTCGGCGTAGGGCTTGGAGATGCCGGCGCGGATCGTGACCACCATGACCGTGCCATCCTTGGTGGCGACATTTTCCGTCTCCGGGTTGATCGGTGGGCGCACGTTTTGGGACGCGACATTGGCCACCAGGTTGTTGAGCCGCCGAATGTCTTCGCTGGTCAATCCAACGAGGCGGCCCAAGTCGTCGACCCCAATCAGGATTCGACCGCCCTTGCTGTTGGAGAATGCGGCCATTTCACCTGCCAGCGAAGTCGTGTTCGTGACATCCTGGGCCCGTTTGAACTGCGTGTGACTATCTTCACCGCGTCCAATCAATTCGATAAGTTCGATTGCTTCCATAGCTCCAATCCTACACTCGGCACGAGAACGCGGCAAGCGTCACCTTCCACCGCCGGGGCGGGAAAAACTCCTTACTCATTTGGGGCATCCATCGGGCGGATCATCGACTCGATGAAGGCGATGTCGGCTTTGGTCAGATTGTATTTTGTGTAGAGCGCCTCATCAGTCCACGTCCGGTCCCACGCTTGCTGCGGCACCCATGTGTACGTCGAGCGTGTGGCGTGTTGGGTTATCTTGCGCAGCGAGACAAGAAACCGGAAGAATCTAGTGCGCAGGTAGCTATTCAGGCTGTTGGCCTCCTTTTTCGATCCGACATAGAAGAACAGGTATGTCTGTGTGCAAACCGATGGCGACCCCGCAATGAAACTGGGGCCGAGTACCGTTGCTGGGCGAGTGCCGCGCTCACCGTAGGCTTGCGGAACCATCACCTTCCATTTGTCAATGAGGTGGGGGCTCTTACCAACAGCATCACGGTTGATCCAGCCAATTAGTCTCTTGCCGCTCCGGCCATAGTGCAGCGCGACATCGTTTGGCTTTTGCTTCGCATGGAAGCCTTCAAAGTTGGATGTCCAACCGAATTCCTTGTCCACGGACAAGATTTCGGTGATTGACGCCTCCCTTACGCTCAGGATCTTTCCGCCATGAGCATGCGCACGAAAGTGAGACCATTCCCGACGAGTTTTCCCTAAGCGGCTTCCGTCGGCGCGATCGGCGACCGCATTCTCGTCGACGGCGAAAGTTCCTGGAAAGGCTGGTTGGCGGAGTTGGTGGACGATTTTCGGCGGCAGCCAGAGATGACTTTGATCGCGACCCCACCACCGGCGGCACTGCCCGCGCGCATCCGTTGTCTGCTGGCCGCAACAGTCGAGGCGTTGTGTGCCGAACGCGGGTGTCCGAACTGGTCCCGCTTTTCCCGCAGTCGATTGTCACCCGCCAGCCAGTGCGCGATACCGCGCGCGTTCCCAAAGCGTCGACCAGTCGGCGCACTCCAAACCGCGTTCGTCTTCCGTCCCGGCGTTGACGTTGAGAGTTGAGCGTTCGATGTTGGACGTTCAGGTGTTTTCACCAGCCCGCTTGCGTGCTTGGCTCCAGTTGTAGCGCGCGCCGGCCGGTCAGCCCAACACGGTCAGCGTCCCGCTCGTCACCCCGAGTTGACGAACCACGTTGAGCTGGGCCAACCCGGCTGCATTGCCGGCGAGTAACTGCTGATAACTTTCGATGACCACCGTCGTCCGCGCGGCGTCTTCGTCGAGCAGTTCAATCCGGAACGTGCGGTCGCCGGCTTCCATAAATTGCCGGAGAAATTCGCCGCCGCTCTGCGCCCGCGCGTGAAACACGGTATTCCGGCAACCCACATCCGCCTTGATCGGATGCTCGACACCGACGCGGTCCCGCAGCTTCAATAATTGCCGGTCGCAGGGCCGGCCGCAGTTGGTGTGGTCGGTGCCGGTGGTCAGGAACGCCGCAAACACGCAATGCTCCATGTGAAACATCGGCAGATGCTGGTGGATCACCAGTTCCAACCCCGTTGGCGTCACCGACTGCAGCAGGTCGAGCACCTGGGCAGCGTTGCAGTCGTACGAAATCGTCACCCGCTCCAGGCCTTCCTGCAGCAACAAGGCGGCGGTCAACGGATTCGCCACGTTCAACGAAAAATCACCGATTTTCCGGAGCGAACTATTCCGGAAAAAATCCAGGCCGCCGAGATTGCGGATGAGGACGCCGGTCGGCTGTGCCTTCGCGATCAGTTCAAAGAAACCCTGTTCACCGGCCTTCTGAATGCGGGGTGTCGCCAGCCAGACTTCCGCCTGGCCGCGGGCCGCGGCCACCGCCTCGGGATACCGGCGCAAATCCTCGAAATCGACATCAATGGTTTTCATACCGGCTGCCAGCGCAGCGTGCAGTTGTTCCATCGTCCGGCAGAGCACGATGAGCTGGGGATCAGCGGCGGCATTTGATGGGGCGTTGGTAGGGTCGGACCGCTGGGCCGACCGTGGGTTCGCATCACGGCGCGCCCGGCGGTCGCGCCCTACCTCTAAATTGGCCGGCGTCCCGTCAGCAATCGCCGCCAACAACTCCGCCAGGACCGGGGGAACCGGTGGCCGCACTTCCGCCGTGGCTGCCGCCGGCAGCTTCGCGACGAGATCGCGCCGCATCCGGTTCAATTCGCTGACCGGTAAGATGACCTGGCCCGCCACCTTGTTTGTAATTTCACCAAGTTCAAAATCGGTCTCGCCGAGCCGGCCGAGTTGATCGCGCAACATGGGGGTGTTCAGCGGGCGCTTGTACGCGGTCTGCAACTGCATCGCGGAATGCACGCGGACGCCGTTGGCTTCGATTGTCAGCGGGGCATCCGCTTTGCCGGTGACGAGGAAGTCGAGCCGGCGTTTCGGCAGTGGAATGTCGCCGGTAAAAGTGCGGCGCAGGTCGCGCGTGAGAATTTGATCACTCGTTTGCCAAACCCGGTCGCCGGCTTTGAGTTTGGCAAAGTCAATTTGTCCGCGCTGGAAAAACAAGGCGCCATCCCGGACCTCCCAAATGCGGCCCCCTTGTTCGTTGTCGGAATTGCCCCCGGTATCAAATACAACCCCGTCGCCGGCCTTGATTGAAGTTGCGCCCGCCACGACGACATGATCGTACGAAACGGATTTAATGACTCCGACGAGCGGACCGCGTTTCGTGCTGAACCGGGCCGGCACGAGGGTCTGATGGTTGACCCCGTGAAGCCAGCCAGTGTGCAAACCGCGCGAGAAAGCGATTTCCAATTGATAGCGGTCAGCCGCTGTAAACTCACCCGTCGCCGTGTCAATGGCGCGCCGGTAGACCTGGCAGGTGGCGGCGACGTACTCTGGCGATTTCAGCCGGCCTTCAATTTTAAACGCGGCCACTCCGAGCCGGATCAGTTCCGGAATCTCGCTAACGGCGGCGAAGTCTTGCGGGGAAAGAAGATAGCGGCGGTCGCCCAAATCTTTCACCACGCCATCCACGACCAGTTGATATGGCAGCCGGCAGGCCTGTGCGCATTCACCGCGATTGGCACTCCGTTGGCCGAGCGCTTCGCTGGTGAGGCACTGGCCGGAGTAGGCGATGCAGAGCGCGCCGTGGACGAAAGTTTCCAGCGCGACCGGCGTGGGGCTGAACTTCGCCAGTTCGCGGAGCGAAGTTTCGCGGGCAATGACCACGCGCCGGATGCCAAGGCGTTCCGCAAAGGCGACACCTTCCGGGGAGGCGATGGTCATTTGCGTCGAGGCGTGCACTTCCATGCGCAAGCCGAGCTTTTGCGCGAGCACGGCCAGGCCCAGATCCTGGACCAGCACGGCGTCCACGCCGGCTGCATCGAGCATGATGAGCTGGCGCTCAGCTACGGCTAACTCGTGGGTGAAAATCAGGACGTTGAAGGCGGCGTAACCGCGGACATTGTGGGCGTGGAGAAATTGCATCAGCGCCGGCAGCTGGTCGTCCGTGAAATTATCAGCGCGCTGGCGGGCGTTGAATTGCTGGAGACCGAAATAGACGGCATTGGCGCCATTGGCGACCGCGGCGCGGGCACAGTCCCAGTTACCCGCGGGGGCGAGAAGTTCTGGTTTCATGCCGCGACGATGTGAATGTCGCGGAGCTTCGCCAACAAATCGCGGACTTGCGAGAGGGGCACTTGATTTGCGGCATCGCTCTTGGCCCGGTCGGGGTTGGGATGGGTTTCGAGGAAGACGCCATCGCACCCGGCCGCAACGGCCGCGCGGGCGAGCACCGGCACCATCCGCCGGTCACCACCCGTATAGCCGCCCGCGCCCGGCATTTGGACGCTATGCGTCGCATCGAACACGACCGGGTACCCGAGTTCGCGCATGATCGCCAACGCGCGCATGTCCACGACGAGATTGCCATACCCGAAGGTAGTGCCGCGTTCGGTCAGCATGATGTTATGGTTGCCGGCGGCTACCACTTTGGCCACGGCATGCTGGGCGTCGGTCGGCGCGAGAAATTGGCCTTTCTTAATATTCACGCAGCGGTGGGTCCGGGCCGCGGCTTGGATCAGATCGGTTTGGCGGCAAAGAAATGCTGGAATTTGGAGCACATCGCAAACTTCGGCAACGGGCCGGCATTGGGTGAGATCGTGAACGTCGGTCAGGACCGGAACGCCGAGCGTGCGTTTCACTTTCGCCAGTGTGGCGAGACCGCGTTTCAGACCGGGGCCGCGGAAGCTGGCGCCGGCGGTGCGGTTGGCTTTATCAAAACTGGCTTTGAAAATAAATGGCAGACCGAGGTCGGCGCAGATGGCGGCGAGTTTTTCGGCCGTGCGGAGGGTCAGGGTTTCGTTTTCGATGACGCACGGCCCGGCGATCACGAACAGCGGCGCGCCGGTGCCGCCGAGTTTTAATTTGCCCACGCGAATGGTTTTCATGCCGGCAAAAGTGTAGCAGAACTCCGCCTCGACACAAGCTTGGGCGCGGCGGCAGACAAGAATCAAGGCCACCCGCGTGCCTGCAGCCCTTAGTTGCGACGCGGTCGCATCCACATCGATCAAATCTAAGAAACCATGGGATGTCGGTTTGGGATTGACATGCGGCGAAGGAGTTGGCAGTTTTCCCACGCAGTTGTTGTTCACGCCCGAGACGGTCCGGTGACCCGGGCGAGACTTGGAGAAGCGTGTACAATAAATCTGAACAATCCCGGTTTGCGAGTGAGCGGGACGAAATGCCAACTCTCCGGCAGCCCGGCTGTACTAGTTTTCGCCACCTTCAGAAACAGCGCGAGGTAATGAGTGATGAACCAAGGTCCACCAAGGACTTGCCTTGCTGCGCGCTGGTGAGGCAGCCAACACGAAAAAACGAGGTTAGCAATGAAACGGATGACAAGCGTGGTTTTACTGTGCGGTCTGATGGCAAGTGGTTTGAGCGCGGCACCGGCCGGGCCGGGTGCCAAGGCCTTGCCCGCCGTGGCGTGGAACAGCCTCCCGTTAATCTTTGAAGCGAACCGGGGACAGGCGGATCCCGCAGTGAAATTCCTGGCCCATACCGGCCAGCAAACGTTGTTTCTCACACCGACCGAAGCCGTGTTGGTGTTTGCGCCCGGCGGAACGGCGACGGCTCTCCATTGCGAGTTGTTGAACGCCAACCCGGACCCGGCAATCAGCGGCGTCGCGGAACAGACCAGCAAGGTGAACTACTACCGGGGCGCCGATCGCACGCAGTGGTGCACGGCGGTTCCGACCTACGCCAAAGTGAAATATACGGACATCTACCCTGGCGTGGATTTGGTGTATTACGGAAACCACCACCAATTGGAGTACGATTACGTCTTGGCGCCTGGCGCGGACCCGTACGCCATCCGGCTCGCCCTGACCGGAGCGGAAACCGTTGCAATCGACGCCCAGGGCAACCTCAACTTGTGCGTCGGGGACCACGCTGTGCAATTGCACCAACCGGTGATTTATCAGGAAACGAGTACAGGGCGCCAGGTCGTCACCGGCGGGTACGTCCTCCACGGCCCCCAAGAAGTCGGATTTCAGATTGGGGCGTACGACGCGACCCAGCCGCTGGTCATTGATCCGACTGTCGTGTATTCGACCTATCTCGGCGGGAGTGCGGCTGAAGAATCGGAATCGCTGGCGCTGGCAGCTTCCGGCGGGGTCTATGTGTGTGGCACGACCTACTCAGTGAATTTTCCGCAGCACGCGCCACTGGTGCAAAACGGATTTCGCGGGGGTACGTCGGATGTCTTTGTGGCCAAGATCAGTCCGGCCGGGACGCTGGAGTTTTCCACCTATCTCGGTGGCAACGGGATCGAATCAATCACCAGCCTGGTCGAGACGAACGGGGGCGTCTATGTGGTGGGGGATACTTCCTCGACGGATTTTCCGACACAGAACGCGTATCAGTCGGTGTATGGCGGCGGCACCAATGACGTGTTTCTGGTCAAATTGAACACCAGTGGGACGTTGCAGTTTTCAACGTATCTGGGCGGCAATGGTAAGGAAGACGTCGAATTGGATTTCGACGGTTCCGGTAATGTGTACCTCTCCGGCCAGACCTCGTCGAGCGCCGGCTTCCCGACGCATCTCGGCTACCAAAATTCCTATGGCGGCGGCGCCCATGACCTGTATGTCGCCAAGTTCAATTCGGCGGGGGCAATCCAATCCTGCACTTTGCTGGGTGGCAGTGGCGATGAGAATGGGACCGTCCGCGTCGACAGCAGCGGCACCGTGCTGCTGGTGGGGGTGACCAGTTCGGCCAATTTCCCGCTGCAGAATCCGGTGAAACCAACCTATGGCGGCGGCAGTCACGATGTGTTTGTGACCAAGCTGGCTGCGGCGGGCAACAGCTTGATGTTCTCCACCTATCTGGGCGGGAACGCGGACGAGCAGAACGGCGGGTTCCACGTCGACAGTTCCGGCAACATTTACGTGGCGGGCCGGACCTGGTCCACCAATTTCCCCACCACGGTGACAGCGGTGCAATCCACGTTTGGCGGAGGATCGAGTCTATATCCCGGGCTGCCCGGTCCGGCCGACTTGTTCATCACCAAGCTCAATGCCAGTGGGACGCTGTTGTACTCGACCTATCTGGGCGGGAGTGGCGATGAAACCGGCAGTCTCCAAGTGGACGCCACCGGCAACATGCTGGTAATTGGCGGGACCACCTCGACCAACTTCCCGGTCCACGCCGCAGCGCAGCCGACCTATGGCGGCGGCGGCAGTCCCTTCCTGCCTTACGGCGATGTGTTTGTGACCAAGCTCGATGCGAGCGGCCAGTTTGTATTCTCGACGTATTTGGGCGGCAGCAGCAGCGAGTTCGGTTTTGGGATGACCGACGGGGCCGGCAACATCTACGTGATCGGGATGACCAGCTCCGCTGATTTTCCCACTCTGGCGGCGGTGCAGCCGACCTATGGCGGCAGCAGCAGTGGCGGCGGGAGTTTCCAGGGCGATATGTTCGTGACCAAGTACAGTCCCACCGGGACCATGGTGTATTCCACTTACTTGGGCGGCAGCAACGATGAGAGCGGTTCCGGTATGGTGGATTCAAGCGGCAACGTGTACGTCTCCGGAGTGACCAGTTCCACCGATTACCCGATGAGTCACGCCGCGCAGGACACCTACGGCGGCGGTGACAG
>Ga0118677_10016044_pt1 | contig 10327 bp, 8 predicted proteins | sample AliMusrvi5mmetaG_FD_86154 | JGI IMG/M metagenome (GOLD analysis project Ga0118677, IMG submission 86154)
TATTTATTGTCCAAGTTTCATTTTCGCAAGAACGTGGCACTCAAAAGACACCTCAAAAAGAAGGTACAACAACTACAGTAACAAATGCACAAAAACCCGAATTAAATAGCAAGGGGCGAATAACCTCGCAGGAATTAATAAACGTAAGCAAACCTGTTATTGATAATAAGGAAAATGGAAAAGTCAATTGGACAGAGCAATATGTAGAAGCAACGGGGACTTCTTTTATGGATTTTGAGAAATTTAAACTTGAAGGACAGGCAGCAGATATGGCAAAACGTGGTGCAATTGTTATTGCACAGCGAAATCTTCTGGAAATCATAGAAGGTGTGCGTGTAACAAGCCAAACCGTAGTAAAAGACCTTGTAACAGAAAGCGATATAATTATGACCAGGCTCGATGGCAAGATAAAAGGAGCTCAGATTGTTGGCGAACCCGTCGTTACAAAAACCAGTGTGAAAGTAACTTTGCGTGTACCCATTTATGACCAACAAAAAGGAATTGCACAAATTGTGCAGCAGGCTATGACTGACAAAGACCTTGAACTAGGAAAACGTATAAACCAAAATAATCAAGCCACTTTAAAAAGTGAAACCTCTGAAGAATTGCCGGCAGTTGCTTTCGATTTTAAAGGGAATACTTATAACCCAAGTATTTTTCCAAAATTTGTTGATAAAGATGGCAAAGTACTTCTTGATTTGTCTGAATACTATAACCCACAAACAGGCGAATTTCCAAAATATTTGCAGTTAACTAAAGATATTTTTAAACAAACAAAATTTAAAGAAGGTATATCTGTCATTGATGCTCTTATTGACAAAGATGGCAATATTAAAGTTGACATTACAAAAAATGACAAGGTAAAAAAGTGGTTTGATGGTATTACCTCTGTAGTTAAGAAAGTTGCCCCTTTTGTAATTTCTTTAATTTGATGAACAATAATTAATAAAAAATATTAATATTGCACTCATAAATGTTGTTTTAATTTTTAATCTTCTAAGATGAGAAAACTTATTCTTTGTATCGGAATATTATTAATGTTGCAGTGTGCTATTTATGCACAAACCTATTATACACCTGCCAGTCCTGTTGTAGTTCAACAAGGCAGTTTTAGTAAAGAAGCTATAAAAAATAAAATTTTAAATACATCAACCCCTTCTTATACACAAGCAGATATAAATGCGCTTGTTGAGCAGGTAAAACTGACTGAGAAAACGGTTAATTATGAAGTAGATAAAAAGTTAAAGGAAATAAATGATTTGGTAATTCTAAAGAGTGAACTACGCGCAAAGGCAGGTGTAGAAGAGATGAAACAACAACTGGAAGAAAAAAAGAAAGCCAAAGAAAAAATAAAAACAGAATTGCAGGAAGCTTTAAAAAATATAGATTTTAGCGGTTATTATGCTATGATAGTGCCCATCCCTACCGAAATGAGGTTTAGTGCAACAAACTCAGACCTGAAAACCGCCGGTCGTACTGCCCTTGCCGCACAAGCCATAGAAACACTTAGAGGCACTTTTATTTCATCCTTAACAACCGTAAAAGATGCTGTGCTTTTATCTGATTATATAAAAGCTGTGGTTAGTGGCAGCATGAGTATGATAAGCGATGATATACAAGAACGTTTTACATACACCAATCAACAATATTTTTTATGGGTAGGCAAAGTTTCGGTTATCCCTTTGCAAAAGGACATCAATACAACAACTACCGGCATTCCTTCTCAGGGTTCTAAGGTTGTTAATCTCTTAGACGAAAACTATACACAAAGCCTTACCCAAAAAGGTGTTACACAATCAATTATTGACCGCATAACTAATTATCGTAATATAGAGAAAAGTACTGTCGGAGATAGAAATTCAGCTTCTACAGACAAAGAAACACAAATTTTAAGCGATTATAATAAGCGTTTTTTTAAATTAGATGCTGAAATAAAAGAACTTGAAAACACCCTTGCTAACTTCAGTAGTGTACTTAAACAATATGTTGAAAATAACACGGATTTAAAATTTAATGAATCAGACATAAAAGGTACTGTAAATAAGGCATTAGCTTATTTCGACAATAAGATAGCAAAAATCAACAAAGAAAGGCTTGCCATTAAGGGAAAAGAGCTTAAATCGCAATCCATAAATAATTTGCCTCTTACTGACGACCCTGCCGGAGAAATTGCCGACAGGGCTTTGGGCTTATATAATCTTATAGTAAGCTCATATTCAAAAGATGATAATTTTAAGTCTATAACAGAGGTTAACGATGGTGTAACAACAAGTTATACCGAACAAAAGTCTATTACTTTAACACGTGAAGTAGAAAGCTTGTGGATATATCCTATTATACAAGATAATTCGATGCATGTAACTGTGGTTGCAAAGTTTAAAATAACAGGCGAACAGCAAAGTTCCACAACATCAGTTACTACCGAAACAAAATCGAACAGTATTACCGACACTCGCGATGGCAAAACCTACAATACTGTAAAAATAGGCACACAAACATGGATGGCAGAAAACCTTAATTATAGCCCAAGCAGTGGCAGTTGGTGCTACGATAACAATACTTCTAATTGTACTAAATATGGCAGATTATACAACTGGGAAACAGCAAAAAAAGTATGTCCAAGTGGGTGGCACTTGCCAAGCGATGCAGAGTGGAGTACGCTAACAAATTATGTGGGCAGTGATGAAGGTAAAAAACTAAAATCTACATCTGGCTGGAATAGTAGTGGCAATGGAACTGATGCTTATGGCTTTACAGCCCTTCCGGGCGGCTACCGCGACGACGATGATACGTTCTACGACGTTGGACACTACGGTTACTGGGGGTCTTCTACCGAGAACAAGGCAGCCGATGCCGACGGCCGGCACATGCACTACAGTACCAGCAGTGTGTACAGCCACGGCAACGATAAGACCTATGGCTTTTCTGTGCGTTGTGTTAGGGATTTATAGACTATTTTCCTATTTGACTATTTTTCTATTTGATTATTACCGCGAAGCGGTCGAATTTTTTTAAAAATAATGGCTTTACATCAAGAATTACCTGTTTACAAAGCAACTTATGATTTGTTACTTGAAATTTTCCTATTTACTAAGGAGTTTAGTAAGGAGTTTAAATATACAGTGGGCGAGAGCCTGAAAAAGGAGACCATAGAACTGCTTACATTGATTTTTAGGGCTAACAGTCGCAGAGATAAAGAAACAGTGTTGCAAGAAGCAAGAGAAAGAATTGAAGTAATAAGGCTGTTTATACGTGTAATGAAAGATTTACACCAAATTAGCCTTAAAAGATTTGTACAAGTCAATCAAAAAGTTGAAGATGTATCCAAACAATTAACAGGATGGCAAAAATCTCAAAAATAAATGTTTTCTGCCAGAGTCGTGCGTGCTACGGCATAGACGAGCGAGCACTTTTAAATCCGGTAACCCGCTGGCATTATAAATACCTGCAATATCCAAAACAGGTTTATGTTAGCTATAAAAGATTGCAAGGGCTGAAAATGCTTGTGCAACAAATTAAGTGGTTACTTTTACAGCCCTTCCGGGCGGCTACCGCAACAACAATGAAACATTCAACAACATTGGAAACAACGGTAACTGGTGGTCTTCTACCGAGAACAATACAACCAATGCCTACAACCGGAACATGAACTACAATAACAGCAATGTAAACAGAAACAACAACAATAAGACCTATGGCTTTTCTGTGCGTTGTGTTAGGGACTTAAAGGAAAACATACCCATGCAGCTTGGCTGCATGGGTTTTTTATTACAATGGAGCAATTAAAATTATTTGAGGTTACCGATAAAAATAAAATCACTCTTGATTTGTTCAAAGCATATTTCGATGCCCGAAAAAACAAACGAAATACTATAAATGCCCTTGCCTTTGAAAAACATTTTGAAGCCAGTATATTTGCGTTGTGTGAAGAAATTATTGAGAGCAGATACGAACCCAAGCCAAGTATTTGTTTTGTTGTTGACAAACCTGTAAAACGAGAGATTTTTGCTGCTGATTTCAGAGACAGAGTAATTCATCATTTTATTTTCAATTACATATCCCCTATATTTGAAAAAGTATTTATCAACGATAGTTACAGTTGTCGCATTGGCAAAGGAACACATTACGGAATAAAAAGGATTGACCATTTTATTCGCTCCTGCTCTCAAAACTACACCAAAGATTGCTACATTCTTAAACTCGACATAAAAGGGTACTTTATGGCAATGAACAAAAAATTACTTTTCAGAAAAGTGAAAGAAGTGTTACTCAGAAAAAAGAACAGGCTTGATTTTGACTTGCCTCTGGTACTTTATCTTTTAGAAAAAACTATTTTTTACGACCCCAAAGTAAACTGTAAAGTAAAAGGAAAAATTTCAGATTGGGAGGGCTTACCCGAAACAAAAAGCCTTTTTCATGCAAAGCAAAATTGCGGTTTGCCCATTGGCAACCTAACTTCGCAGTTGTTTGGCAATATTTACATGAATGAATTTGACCATTGGGTAAAAAAAGAATTAGGCATTAAATATTATGGCAGATATGTTGACGATTTTGTAATTATCCACCCCGACAAAGAGTATTTAAAGTCCCTCATTCCACAACTTTCAAACTTTCTACTTTCAACTTTAAAACTAACTCTGCACCCAAAGAAGATATACTTACAGCATTACACCAAAAGCGTTCAGTTTCTGGGTACAATAATAAAACCCAACCGTATTTATATAGCCAGTCGTACAAAAGGAAATTTCTACGAAGCCGTAGAAAAACAAAACATTATAGCCAGAGACCACAAACCAACAAAAGAAGAACAAAAAGATTTTTTAAGCTGCATGAATTCATATCTGGGTATTATGAAACACTACAAAACATATAACCTCAGAAAAAGAATGATAAACAAAAACCTTTCGGCATGGTGGTGGAATTATGCTTTTGCAACTGGAGGTCTTTCTAGATTTGTTTTGAAATCAAAACCAAGATAATTTATAAAACAGCCTAAGGGTTTTGTAAAACAGCTTAAAATGGAGCCTTTCTCTTTTAGTGGTCCTTGACACCAAAAAAGAATATAAGCTACCTCTTTGAGAATATAACCGACTGCTCTGAGTGATTTTTTCGCTGCGCTATGAATATGACTGACTGCGCCAAATGTTTTTTCATATGCTCTGAGAATATGACCGACTGTACCGAGTGATTTTTCTCCTGCTCCGTGAATATAACCGACTGCTCCGGGTGATTTTTCTCCTACGACAAGAAAACAAGCGACAGCGACAAGAATATTTACTTCCGCTTTCAGTATATAGACAGTTTTGTTGCAGATAATCCCAACCACACATGTCAAGCCCATTCGCAAACCCCTGCAAGCCAACGCTACAACCAATGTTTGCAAATACGCTTGCCATTTCCCAAACTCTTCGGTTAAATTAAGAATGATAAGTTTCAAAATTTTTCTCCCCCCTTTAAGAAAAGAAAAAAAATAAAACACCCCGACCCACACCCTCCCCCGACAAAAAAGCTACATGAAACAAAACTGCAAGTTTAATAGAACAATGTCGTTTGACATGACTAACGGCGTGACAAGTCCGCCGGTTGCTAACAAGCGGTGTATTTAACTGGCTTTAGTATCACTCCTCGAAACGGGAAGTGCGTATTTTAACATCGTTAAAACTTTCGTTTTCAAAAAATAAGTTTTACATTTGTGAAACAGCAGTGGTTTATCACGCCAGCTAAATACACCGCCAATCGTTAGCAACCAGCGGAAAGAACATTCAACACGACAACTTGACAATGTCCTATTAAACAAAACATGACAGACAAGACAAATAACCTCAATCCCGACACACAATGCCAACCCGAAGTGTTTTATTTTTTTTTGGCCGACACACAAAAATTTTGAATGAAGTACTACTTAAAAATGAAAAATGAAAGTAGCGTTGATTGCCTACCCTCAATGGCACATTTGCTTTTGCCCCTCCCCTGCAAGCCAGCCCTTCGGCAAAATCAAAAGAGCCATTTTTAGGCGCACACGCTGCTAAACTTCTCCTTGAATTTAATATATAAATAAATTGGCTATTTATTCATTTTGGATGAGTTTACTGCTGATAGACAGGCAGTGTTGAGTCTAAAAAGTAAAAAATATTAGACAAATATTTATTTTTTTTTACCCTTGTACGTACAAGAATAGGTGCGTCCTGCTGCAAAATTAAAATTGATACTATCGGTGTTAAAGAATTTCCCGCCAAAATGCTCATTTTTAGGGTAAGCTTGCAGCGTTTTGTTAAGTAATTTCATTTTCAAAATCTGTTGACCTGTGTTAATCTGTAATACAGAGTCTATGGCATCTTTTGTTATGCCTACGCTAACTGTATCCGAGGTATAGTTTCCTCCGGGTCTATTGCCCTTATAACTGTTGCAAAACCTGTTGCAAAAGTAAGTGCCGGTATATGCATCACGGTAATCTGATGTTATTGTATTGGGCATATTACCTGCCACCTTATGAACTGACCTTGTAACAGCAGGTAGAAATGCTGAGCAAATAACAAAACACAAAATGCCTGATATGATTATTTTTTTCATTTTATATATTTTTATATTTAATGTTGAATAATAATTTTTTTTGTTGCAATTCCTTCACTTGTTTTTATTTGCATAAAATAAATTCCTTCTTGTAAATTGCTTACATCAATTTCTTTTTCTGTTGCGTTTATCATTTCCTTTCCTAGCATATCATATATACTTATCAGTATTATTTTACTACTGCCTGATATTACTTGAATTCTGTTATTTGCAGGGTTGGGATAAACTGTTATCCATTCATTTTTACTTGTTGGTTGTTTTATCCCTACACCTATATTTTCACAGGCAAATGTTCCCATTGTTAAAGTAGTAGAATGATAAGGGGTAAATGTTGTACCAACAATCTTTATCCAGCCATATTCATTCAATGAATCTACCTTTACTCGTAAACCAATATAAGCTGTATTAGACCAGTTAGGAGTACCACAAGAAAAATACTGACTATCAGAAGGTGTACCTAACTGATGAGCATAACTCAAATAAACCAAACTATCCCAATTTGCATTGAAACTTATAGTATCATTATAATGAAATGCGTAAGCCATTCCATGCCTTTCTACATAACCATTGCCATAGTTAAAGCATGTATCATAATTTCCCAAAGCTACTTTATTATTATTAAGACCGCTTATTGTGCAAAAATCCAATTGGGCACCCATTCCACTACCTGGGGCGTAAAGTGCAAATTTAAAGTCCATTATCCCGTCATTATTTACATCAAGTAAATAATAGTGTATGTAAAAAGTACTTTCATAAGCAGGAATACTAATTACATTGCTATCGGGAGTAAATTTAAAATAGTAATCATTAGAGCTATGCTGCCCTGCAATAATATATTGTGCATTGGCATAAGAACCACAGAATACAAATAATACATATAGATATTTTATCGTTTTCATAATATTATTTTTTATCATTGGGGGCAAGGTGTTATAATTGCAGAAAATTGACCTGTTCCGGTTCCGGTAATGGTAGTACCCGCATCTAATAATATATAATCCGTAGCCCGTAACGTGCAATCATCGCTTAAATTAAATGTAGGGCTTGTTCCACCAACGGTAACCGTTGTAATTGATTTTTTAACCGCACGTGCAGGAGAGGCATTATAATAGTCGGTACTTGGGTTGCTAATAGTTAAAGTGTTTTGACAATCTATATTAAGCTTATAATAATGAAAATAATCAATTTTGAAGTCGGCTGAAGGCATGTGAGGCAATATTCCCTGGGATGAATCAATATAAAAATCTAAATTCAGGTTCAAATGATGAGGAAAATTTGGAACAACTGAATTAGGAACATTTAGAACAAGTGAATCGTCAAAATAAAAAGCTAGATTGTTTACGTCCCACTGGCATGCATACTTATGAAAGGTAGAATTTAAGAGGGGTAAACCAGTAACAGTATTAGCAACGTTTTGATCAAAAGGATAACAGCTATTTGGATTAGCCCAATGCATATTGATACCCACTTCATGCCCGTTAAATGATTGAGTTCCTCCGTTTTCGGTAATATCAATTTCGTTATACCAACTTTTACTGTAAGAACTACAGTCACCACCATTCCAAAGCCAGAAAGCAGGCCAATACGCTTTATTGCCAACAGGATATTTTGCGCTAATTTCATAGTATCCATACTTAAAAGATGTATCAATAGATTGAATTTCACTAGCTTGGTATCGAAAAGTATCTGTTACGCCTAAAATTTTATAATATCTATTTGGGTTTAATGTATCAGCATGAATTATTAATGTGTCTCCTGAAAACTGCAGATTTCTATTAAAATCCATTCCAAGGCCATGTTGATACGTGCTGTCCCATGTCACCCATTTAGATGTATTTAATGTTGTACCATAAAAATCATCTGAAAGGTTATTATTTATTATCCAAGCAGGGTCATTAATTGGAATTTGAGCTTTGCAGTTGGGTATCAGCATAAAAAATAACATTAAAGCTGTTACTCCAAATTTAAAAATAGATTTTATTTTTTTCATAATCTTTTTGTAAAGTTAAAATTTAAAAAGTTTATTTATAATCCTAAGTATGGTTAAATACAACTTATTTATTTTTCATCATTTTCTTTGTATCTACCACTTTTCCATTCACAATAAGTGAATAGGAGTAAATTCCTGCAGCAAGGTTTTGAGCATTAGCTTCAATTTTCCCTGCCCCTGTTTCTTTTATCTCAACTTTCTTAATTTCATTTCCAAAAGAATCATAAAACACTATATAACCTTCAATCTGCATATTTTCAGGAATAAAATAACGGATTACGGTTGAGCCATCAAAAGGATTGGGTTCGTTCTGGTAAAGGATTATCTGGTTGATGCTTGCCAATTCAACTTGTATGGTTGTTTCGTTATTCCCTTGTCCGGATGTATTATCCGATTTCATTTTATCTGTGTTCGTGGGTTTTCCACAACAAGCAGCCAAATCGTTCTGAATTTGTGCTATTTGCTTTTGTTGTAATTTATTTAATATTTGCAAACTATCCGTTTTCTTACTTAATTCCTGTACTGCTTTTACTAACGGAACAACAAATTCCGAATAAGCCATTGTATAAGGGTCAGTATTATTGGCAGGTCTATGTACTATGGAAGATACATACCCACATACATTTGCTACTGAGTCTACTTCCTGTGCAATAAACCCGGAATGTATAATAGCTGATGATGGGGCAAAGTTCATAGTTGATTGATGCATGGTTTTAATACTATCCGGCATATTTTGTATAATGAAATCATCAAGTTGTTTTGTATTCATCTGATAAGTAATAGGTCGTAATTTACATATAAATTCCAAACCTTTTACATTTTCCTGTATATTAGTTTTAAAGCGTCCATCAGATGGACTAAACCAAGGAAGCCAACCACCAATTTTAGAAACAGTTGAACTTCCAATCCATACCGCATTAGTATCAGTAACTACAGCATTATAGCCTATAGCAGTGCAGTGATAGTAATTATTACCACCTGCATTAGCCCCGTAACCTAAATATGTATTGTATCTGCCTGTGGTGTTGGATATTCCGGAATTATAACCAATATTAGTATTGTAGTTGCCTGTGGTGTTACCTATCCCGGAATAGTAACCTAAATAAGTATTGCCGATACCAGTGGTGATGCTTTGCCCGGCATAGTTGCCAACTGCTGTATTATTACCGCTAGTAGTAGCAGGATTAAAACTATACCCAGCATTTAAACCAATAAATACATTATTCGCTCCAATGGTATTTGTATATCCTGCCTGCGCACCTATAAAAGTATTGTAACTACCGGTGGTGTTATGATAACCGGCCACACTGCCCGTAAAGGTATTATCTACACCTGTTGTATTAGCACACATAGCAGTATGTCCAATCGAAGTATTTGAACTTCCTGTGGTATTATTATAACCACTTCCATAACCCAAAAAAGTATTATAGGTACCGGTAGTATTTGCATGCCCAGCCAAATTTCCTACAGAAGTAATATAATGTCCGGTCATAGTCGCATTGCCTGCACCAACGCCTACAAAAATATCTTCGTGATGGTTGTTATTCCTTAATACATAAAAGGTATCAATGCGGTAACCCCGGGCAGATTGGGTATTAATATCACCCCCTATTAAATCCAACAAGAATTGCGGTGTGGTTGCAGTATTCCCAACGGCAACTTTTCCGGTGTTGTAAATTTTCAACTGAGCAAAGGTTGCCCCTGCCAAAAGAACAAATACTAAAGTAATTAATGATTTTTTCATAATAATTATTATTAGGGTTAATT
>Ga0118677_10013089_pt1 | contig 10325 bp, 14 predicted proteins | sample AliMusrvi5mmetaG_FD_86154 | JGI IMG/M metagenome (GOLD analysis project Ga0118677, IMG submission 86154)
GTTCAAATGATACTTTTCAAAGAATTCTTGGAGAAGAAATACCAAGACCAAATAGACAAATTGAAGAAGATCAGTGATCTGCTCAAGAGAGTTGACGATTTCTCGGTGATGGAATTCCTGAGTGAGGGCGAGAATTCTTACCTCTACGTCACGTTCCCGATCAACTCGATCATGTACGAGAAGATGAAGAGAGTCAATCTTGGAATAAGAATATTCATCATCGGCGGAAAGATCTCGTATCGGCTCCAGCAAGGAATGAAGGGACATCCGGTCGGCGATTCAAAATCTCTGGAGAATGAGGAAGAGATCGAGGATCTGATCCAGCAAGGAAAGACCGAGGTCGAAGCCTACAATCAAATCCTGAGAAAGATTCCCAGAGAATTGAAGAATTTCATGATTAAGGTCTACAAGAATCTGTGGAACAGCAAAGCTCTCAAGAAGAACGCCGAGAACGATGCCAACGACAGAGAGGCCGAAAAGAACGCGGAAACTCAGAACAACATCCTCAACGCCCTGGCCATGAACGGTTCAGAAGACTTCTCAGTAAAGATGTAAGACGATGGACGATCTCAACAAACACGATCCCAAGACTGCCTACGATATCGCCAAGAAGATCATCCATGGCAGATGGTACTCTGGCGAACCCGATGTCCTCAGGGACCCCGAAGTGGCCTTCTTGTATGCGCGAAACATCATCAAGGGAAGATGGCCGGAAGCCGAAAGAGTCATTGCCGACAATCCTGAAACTGCCTTCAAATATGCCAAAGAAATAATCAAGGGAAGATGGCCAGAAGCCGAACCTCGGATCATGCGAGATCCTCTCTGGGCCTGCACCTACGCAATCGAGATCCTGCATGCCGAATGGCCAGAAGCTGAACAGAGAATAGAGCAAGATCCGCAAGCGATCTATCTCTATGCCAAGGAACTCAAGCGATCGAGATGGATCCAAGCAGAACCGATGCTCAAGAGAAACCTCGAATGGGCGATCATGTACGCCAAAGAGTTCTTCGACGGAAGATGGCCGGAAATAGAAAGCTCGATCGCAGAAAAGCCGAGATGGATCGTCTTTTACGCCAGAATGTGCGCTCGTGGAAGAATCCCAGAGATGGAAGAGACGATCATCAAAGACAAAAAATTATTGGGACAATATATGCAAATCGTGGTAGAAAAAACTCATGAGCGAGAATCAAAGATAGAATTAGAAATCATGCATGACACGATCTCAAAAGATCCGTCAAGCATCCAATATTTCGACAATCCACCCAAAGAGATCCAATCTCTGGCCCTCTCTCTCGATCCAAAAGTCTATGTCCTGATCAAGAATCCCGACGAGGAATTCATGCAGCAATACAAGAGAGCGGAACATTGGAAGAAATTTTTCAGATGAAACAATTCAAACAATATCTTCTGGAAATGACTGAATATGAAAAGAAGATCTATCAAGATCCTATATGGGCTTATCATTATGCCAAAGATGTCATTGACAACAGATGGCCAGAAGCAGAAAAATGTATCATAAAAGATCCAGACTATTGGTCTTTTTACTTAAAAAATAATGACGATCAAAAGCAAGACATCTATCAAAACGTGATCGAGCAAGATCCTGAAAACATCAAGTATTGTGAAGATGCTGACAGAGAAAATCAAGAACTTGCAATAAAACTTGGCGGAAAACGAATCATTCCATTGATCAAAAATCTCGATCCCGAAATCAAAAAAAAATATCCGGAAATAACAAATCTCAAAAGAAGTGGATTATTCAAATAACTCACTTGTCGTAAGTGCTGTCAATCTCTTCTTCGTCAGCCTCAAGATCCGCGAAATCAGTCCATCTCTTCTTCCGCTCTCTCTTCGGCCTCTTGACGTTGATCGGCTGCTCCTCAGCATTCCCACCCTCAAACCCTTGCTCCACATTTCCACCAGCAGGCATCTCAGATTGCGGCGGCGGCAATTCTCCACCCATCGGAGGCATTCCAGCAGGCTGCTCGAACGGCTGTTGCATGGATTGACTCTGATCATTCTGATCGGGAGTGGCGAGCTGAGCGAAGATCTGAGCCTGAGCCTGAATCTCCTGAGTCCGCAAAGTCTGCTGCTCGAGACGATCGATAATCTCCCTGGCATTCTCGTCCGTATGATTCAAGATCTTGGTCAGAATCGTGAAGTCGTCGTAAAGCTGGCTTCCCTTGATAGATCCAGCCAGATTATACCGAGAATTCAAGATCTCGGCTCGAGAAAGCTCCATCCAATCCGAAGGTGCCGTGAACTCGATCTTGACGCTCCTGACATCATCCATCGGGAAACCCTTCAAGGTCAAATGTCTCATCGCGACCTGCCTCAAAGCATTGGCCACGATCTTCTGAATTCTGTATATTGTCCGAGCAAACCGCATATCCTGAGTCGCGAATGAAGTCCTGGTCAAGGTCGCGTCTTCCTGAAAAAGATAGGTTTTCGGCATCTTCAAGGCGACCATCAACTTCTCTCTGAAGTATTTTGTGTCGTCTATCTCCGAAAGTCCGGTCGCGCCAGGCAATGTCTCAATCCTGGTATTCGATTCAGGCCTGGTAGGAATGAAGAAATCTTCGTCAGCAGCCCAGGCATTATATCTCTCGTCAACTTGACCGGTTCCACGATTGTAAATCTTCTTTTTCTTGATCTTGTCGCGGATTCTTTCAATAACCATCTCTCCTTTGTGAGGCGGCAAAGTACCAATGTCAATGTAAAACACACGCCTTTCCGGAGCGCGAACGAGCCGCATTATGACCATCGCATCTTCCATCAGCTTGAGCAGATGGGCGATTCTTCTGGCCGCATACAAGATCGAAATCCCATAAGGATAGAATCCTCTTCTCTTAGAACCTATCCTCGCATGAATAATCTGTTCAGGAGTGAATCTGATGACGACGTTGGCATTTCTGCCATTGAACTGATCGTGCGGAACCTCACCGGTTGTGGTCAGCGGAGAACTGCTCGGAACGTATCCCACGGTTCGATCGGCCTGGTCGAGCCGGTCCTTGATCGCGCTGAGAACGGCCTGATAGTCTGGTCCGGTATAGGACTGCTGGAACTCAAGAAGCCGGCCTTTGACGGTCTCTATTCTGAACATTGTTTCTGGAGGAAGCTCAGCAAGTTTCTGGATTCCGAGCTCAGGATGATCCGAATCGATGATCATTTCGAGAAAGATGTCGCCGTTCTTGCACAGATCGCGTACCCAAGACCAAAGATCGGCAGTGTCAATTTGAAGCAAATCGTTAAAAAGCCATTCACACTCTTCCTTGATCTGTTGATTGCTGGTCTTGATCAGAAAAACTCTACCATTAATGTCAGGAACGGTGGCCTCGTCCGAATAAGTCGAAAGAACACTTTCTATTTCAGGAATGTTTTCAAGTCTGTCATATTCGAGATATCTGGCTCTGCGGTCTGTGTGTTCTCCGACCTCCAGGAAGTCGTTGAGGTCTCTGATCTCGACCGTGTGGTTGAAGGTCGATCCACCTTCGAGGTATTCGGCAGTTCCGACGGCATCGGCTCTTCCAATGCCGGCTCCAGAGCATGACGCCGGATTCGGGGCTTCTTTGGACAGATCTCGCGAAAATATCGAGTTCCAGATACCGTATAGTTTTTCCCAGGGTGGAGCCATCATCAATCCTCACAAAGCAGCTTAAAAAATTATGTGCCGCAACTATATATAAGAGTTGCAAGGAAAAACATCGATGAAAAAATTTGCAGATCTTCTGACAGAGATAAGGTACCATGATTGGACGGACAAGAATTTCGTCTATTACAAACTCGGCACGATAGCCAATGAATTGGAAACAGATTTTGGCTGGAAGGTGTTGGATCCGGGCGCGTTCACGATCCCAAACGCAAATTCTGTCGACAGAGATAATGTGGGAAAGAAAAGACTCGAGATGTTGACCGAAATAGAGCCGATGTACGTGGTCTTGTCTGCCGACGTTCATTTTCCTGACATGTTCTTCATGTTTTTTGGAATATGCGAGCAATGGCACCACTTTCCTTCAGTTCACACCGGAACCATGAAAAAAAGATTCGCCTTTCCCAGATCGATCAAATCCGTTGAAGTTGCGGCAGAGTTCATCAGAAACAAAGTCTTGGAGGCCAAAGACGAGTTTTTCAGATACATCGTCAAGGACGATCCCAGCAACATCCAATTCATTCCCGATCCACCCAGAGAGATTCAGGAATTGGCTTTGTCTCTCGACAAGATGGTCATTCTTCTTCCCAAGGCCAATTTCGACGAGGATCTGAAAGAAAAATATAATTATATCAAGAATTTAAAAAAAACAGGATTGTTCAGATGAGAAGATTGAGAAATTATATCAACGAGAACACGATAAATTCTGAGGGTATGGATAAACTTCTGGTCCATCTGACAACGATCAGCGAGTTAATCGATTACAATTTTGGCAATCTTCATGACGGCGGATTCTTCAGCGCCTTTTACAAAGACAATGATTTCCGTGAAACAAGAGCCAAATTCTGCAATCACATCGACGCGCAATATTTCTTCAGAGAAGAAGTCGAAGGTCCCTGCAAATTTTATGAATTGATTTCAGAGAAAGAGTTGGCAAAATATGCTGTTGAATTTCAGCATAACAAATACGATCCAATTGCGGTCGTGATAAAATGTTCTAACGAAATTCACGAAGACCACCGATATGGACAAATCAATTTGACTAAAATTTGCAAATCTCTCGACCATCAGGACTTCGATCCTGACTTCGACAACAGAAATTATCTTTTCTATCTCTCTCCGGACAATTATATGTTCCATGTCGCCAAAAACAATATCGTCAATGTTTGGAACTTTAGCGGAGAATTCGAGGACCTGAAATACGGACTTAACAGCAGATTAGACTTTTTGGAACCGACGCAACAATTCCTCGTCAAAATCGATCCAGAACTGATATCGGCGATCGACAATCCGACCTTCAAAACCCAAGAATTCGTCTTGAACAAGGACAAGATGCTCGTTGACAGAATTCACAATCTCGATCCGAAATTAGCTGAGAAATACGGCTTCATCAAGAATCTCAAAAGAACAGGATTATTCAGATGAACATTGTCAAAACAATTGCAGAAACCGTCATCAACGATCGAAAAGAGATCGATGAGTTCAAAACATTCTTGAGCAAGCATTGCAAAAATTTTTACAGTGTCGAAGAAACGCGATTCCACATGGGACAGGGGTTTTATAAAACAAATTATACGGTTTATATAAAGCCAAATCCAATTATTAAAGAATTCTTCTTGGCTGAGAGCGAAAATAGAAAATCAATGATGATCATTGCCGAACTTCGCGGCGATTATTCTGACGAAGAATTGAGTTTGAATAATATGCGCTTGCCCAATGATGATCTTTTATATTTTTCCGAGAAACCACCAACTGATGGCAAATCTATCGAAGAAATTGCCAAACAATGTGCAGAATCGATAGACAATGCTCTCGATGATCCAAAAAAGTTTTTGATCAAATCAAATCCAAGAGTGCTCGAATTATTCCACGATCCATCAAGAGAAACCCAAGAATTCGCTCTTTCATTGGACAGGATGAACGTCTTGAAACTGAAAAAAGTCGATGAAGATCTTGCCAAAAAATATGCATATATCAAAAACTTGAACAGATCTGGATTGTTCAAATAATCACCATCCAAACTCCTTCAACATCGATTCCTCGTCGTCGTTATCGGTCATGAAATCGATCAGATCATATTGCCCAGACTTGTAGCTTTCCCTGACCGATTCCTCGAACATCGGCGTCAATATCTTCTCATGAGAGGAATCAAACGTCGGCTCGATCCCTCCCTCTTCAAATTGATATTCGTCCATCATTCCAAGCGGCATCTCGTTGATGATCGAGGATCTGGCAAACAATCCGGTGGCCATCGACATGACCAGATCGTCATGTCTTCCAGATCTTGCCTCAGCTCTTCCACTGTTGGCATTAAACTCAAAAGTTTGAATCTCGTGGAGCAATCTCGACGAATTGATCTTGACGTGCTTGTTCCCGACAAGATTGCTGAAAGTGTTGAGAACCAATGGACGGGTCTTGGAACTCATCAAAAAACCCATCTTAACGTTCTTCTTGGAAATCCTGCTCCAGTATATGTTGTCATATTCAAGATCAGAGTGCAACTTCTCCAGAACCGCGACTCCGAGAGAGTTGTTCTCGATCACGACCATCGCCTTATTATAATACTCTCCAACCTCGTTGACGATCTTGGCGAAATCGAACGTCGAGACCGTGTTGTCGCAAAACTCGCAGACTTGTTCTAAGGTGGCAATGTCCAAAACATGGAAAGCACTGAAATCGTGATCTCCGCCAAGACCCTCGGCCACGTCGGCTGAGAGAAGGTATCCTCTTCCAGACTGCGGAGTCTTCCAAATCCAAAGCTTGTCATCGCGCAGCTTCTTGCACTCTATCTCACTATTATCTATCGATTCTTGCAAGCTCTTGATTGTTTCGGGCCTGATGAATGTGTCGGAAGAGCTCAAAAATACGCCCAAAACCTCCTGGTCCCAACCTCTGGGTCCAAGTTGTTCCTTCATCCTGCTGACGAACTCATCGTTGTTGTAATCGGGATGTTCGTGATAGTCGAGATCGAGACAGCAGAACGCGTTCTTTCCGTCCTTGGCATCGTGATAGATGTCGGCATACCAATTGCCCAGACCGTTGACGGTCGAGATGACAAAAGCCTTTCCGTCCTCTCCGGCCGCAGCAAGGGACGGAAAGATGCTTTTCCAAACCTCATCCATGTTCGGAATGAACGCGGCCTCGTCGACCACAATAACGTTGGCCGAATAACCACGTCCCATCTTAGGAGTTCCGCATCTGATCTCGGAACCGGTCTCGAGCTTGATCACGTGTTGGCTGAACTCGCTGGTCTCACAGCGCATCCAATCAGGAAGATATTCCCAGGTTCTTCTGATCATCGCCATCAAGTTCTTCGAGTCTCTGTCGGTAATCGAGATCATCAATATTCTTTGATCTGAGAAGAAAAGAATCTTCCACAAAGCATAGATCGCGGCCAATGTCGAGAGTCCGGCCTGTCTGAACTTTCTCAGAATGACGAACTTCTCTTTCTCAAACATTGGAAACACTTTATTTTCTTGAAACGGATGCAAGACAAAATCGACCAATCCTCTTTCGGGGTTCATGATCTTGACGTATTTCCTGCAAAAGTACGGAAAATCTTCCTTGCATTTGATGATTTCAATCAGCTTGTTGTCTGTCATTTGAATAATCCTGATCTTTTGAGGTTGAACAGATATTTGTACTTCTCTCTCAACTCCTCGTCCAAATTCTTGATCTTTGTCGGCAAAAGCTTGTCCTTCGAATTATCAATGGCAAATTCTTGCATCGCTTTCGTCGCTTTATCAAAATAGACAATGCGATCGGGATCTGCCTTCAAAAGTCTGAAAACTTGATCTTCTTTGGCGAAACATTCAGGCTTGATCAAGAACAGAATCTCATCGTTCTCTTCGATTGTCTTGTTGGCAACGGTATTTATCATCTTGATCAATTTATAAGTAATTCCATATGTGTCTTGATAACTGGGACTGTATTTTCTTCGCGCAAATGCTGTGTAATGACTCTCTCTCATGATCAATTTTGCCGACAATTCCCACGTTTCTTCTTCTTTGTATCCGGACACGTAAATCTGCACTCCACGAGAAGCAATTATCTTGTGTTTGTCCCAACATCCTATCTCCACCTTGAAGAAATTGGGATCTCTCGACGCATCGTTCATCAAATAGCAACGATTGAATATTTTGAGAACGGATTGATTCTCAATCTTTCTTTCAAGAGATTCGGAAATGTCAAAGCTCAAATTCTCATTCAACAATTGATCAAATCTTCTCATCTAAATAGCCCTGACCTTTTAAAATTGCTCAATCCTTCAAACTCAGCAATGGGTTTCGTTCTCAAGTCCATGTAATTGAACACTTTTTTGCCAAACATCGCTATGAACCTTCTCTGCGCATCCGGACCAAGATATTGGTATTGCCTGACGCGCTCGATCGAAGCATTCATGACATCTTCGATCGCCTTTCTATCATACTCTGCTTGCATATTGTCGGTGCATGGAAGAGCCAAATCTTTTCTGATCATCAAATCTTTGATCTTCTCGAAAGCTTGATTCAAAGTTAAATTGAGCCATTCATCGCGAGCAGACATGATGAAGTCGGCGTCCTCATCCTTGACGGGATAATATTGTTGAACATTAACGTCAATCCCATGCTTGCTGAATTGATTTCTTTTAGTCCAAATCGCGATCTTGTTGAGCTTTGATTGTCGGTTTGATGTTTCTGCAGAAATTACTTTTTGCAAATTAATTCCACTTCCATTTCGTGTCATTTCCCAATTGAACATTCCACGTCCACGAGCATTGATCGTCACAGGAATATTTTCAATCATCGCCATCAAACCACCAACGTCATCTTCTTCTTCTGACATGTAAACTTCGAAAGTTTTCATCTAAATAATCCTGACCTTTTGAGATTGGCAATTCCCGAATATTTTTCCTTGATCTCAGGAGCAAGATGCATGTGAAGAAGAACTTGCTTTCCAAACTTCTTAATCGCCTCTTCTTGGCCTTTGACGCTCAAGAATGCGACCTTGTCAAACGCGCTCATCCCTTTCTCTTCCGCAAATTCGAGAACCTTCTCGTCATACATGTCTTGTAGCTTGGTGTCAAAAGGAGCGGCTTGATCTGGCTTAGCAGCCAAACTGTCGACCAGCTCAAAAGCCTGCTCCTTGGTCAAATCTTTCTCGCTGTCAGAAATGACGATTGACTGATTTTTAAACAATGATCTCGAGATCCAATGAATCTCGCTGATTGCTACGGCATACAAATCATTCTCGGTCGGATGAATGACAAGAATCGATTTGTCAATTCTGTATTGTGAATCTAAAGGATTTCCTAGAGGAAAAGCAATGTAAACATAACTCAACCATATAACTTGCCATCCACGATCCTTGACATGCGGAAGATTCTTTATCTCGGCGACCATGTTCTGATTGTCGTCGAGTCTCAATTTCAACGGACTCTCTTTTTGCTTTGCTTCCAAAAAATATTGCTTGAAATCGATCATCTGAATAGTCCTGTATTTCCAAGTCTCTTGATATATCCATATTTTTGTTCCAATTCAGGCCTCAATCTCATTCCCACAACAATTTTTTTTCCATATTTGGCAATAAGATCTTCTTGCATCTCAGCGCTGAGATATGGAAAACAACTAACCTTAGTCTGATCGTTGTCAATCTCTTCCTTGACTCTCATGTCATATTTTCTTTGAAGTTCTTGAGTCAATGGAAATTCTGGATCTTTGTTAAAAATGCTTTTTATCAGACTTAGAACATATTCTTCCTGCATATCTGAAATATTTTGCTCGATTGCCAAAAATTTTCCATCTCTTGGAACATAATATCTTTCGTAAACATCACACTGGAACCCATCATCGTTCGCGTTAATAAGATTAAACCTTATTGCTTTGAATATATCGCTGCTTGGCGTATTTTTAACTATAATACGTTTTTTAACTATAATACGTTTCATGAAATGATTTTTGTCCACTTCCCAACCATGCGTATTTTCAGGGCCACGAACGTTTTCCATCTTGTTTATTTCTGACCAAACCCGATCGATCATTTCAGTCGATTTGCTCAAACTTTCATTGACATATTGTTTGAAATCGATCATCTAAACAATCCGCTCCTTCCCAAATTGAGAATTGATTTGTATTTCTCCCGCAATTCAGGATCGAGATGATCCTTCATCTCCAGAACTGCTTGAACTCCTTTGACCTTGATCGCGTGTTCCTGAGCTTCTTTGGACAAAAAATCAAGCTTGTCGATGGAGCTAAAATTCTCGACGCAACTCTTCTGAAATCTTACATCCTGCTTGCAAATCTTTTCTAAGAATTCCCTCAGACAAAAAATTTCATCGTCGATGTCCCAAGTTATTCTTCCATCATAATGTTCTATTTCACCTATATTCTTGGTATCAAACCCCCTTGAACATTGCCGCCACGTCAGGATCATTCGGTCCATCGGTCAACAATTTTTCCTGCAAATCATCTTTGAAATCAGGATTCCTGATCATCAGATCTCCATTGACCTTTCCAACGTTCTCATCCCTTTCTTCCCAAGAATAATGATATTCAAACATGATAGTCCTGAGAACATTCTCAAAAATAACTTCAATCCCTTTATCAAAATCAGACATGAATCTGTAAATGTTATCTCTGATCTTGTCCGGATCCTCATTCTCCATAAAAAATTGCTTGAATCGTTTCATTGGAATAAT
>Ga0118677_10016045_pt1 | contig 10325 bp, 18 predicted proteins | sample AliMusrvi5mmetaG_FD_86154 | JGI IMG/M metagenome (GOLD analysis project Ga0118677, IMG submission 86154)
GGATGGGAGTGGGCGGGTGGTAGATCGAGCCGCTGATTTCATGGCGTTGGGCGGTGGTGATGGAGGATCCGAAGCTGGATTTGGGGGAGCTGGACGAAGAGCTTGAATAGGTTTTGGTTGAGTAGCTGGGGCTGGGGGAGCTACGCGAAGATGAGGATCCAGAGGAGTAGCTGCGCGAAGGGGACGAGTAAGAGGAGCTGCGTGAGCCGGAGGAGCTGGAACTGGAGGAGCTACGCCCCGATGAATACCCAGCCTCCGCTGGCAGGGCCAGAGCCACAACCGCCACCAGAGCGGCCAGGATGCCAAAGATTCGCTTCATAGTTTTCCTTCCAAGTCAGGCACACGCCGGGGTGAAGGGTTATGCACCCTCCACTCCCGGCGGACCTTCACAGGCCGGCGAATTACTGGATGGAGATGGCGGCGTGGAGGATGAGGCCCACGGCGAGCAGGAACCCAGCAACCAGGATGGCGATGGCGGTGTGGCTCTCGCCGATGGTGGCGAACTTGATCTTGGGGGTGGACCAGTCGAAGAGCTTGAAGCCGATGAGCAGGGTAACGATCCCGACGACACCCCACATGACAACCGTCAGGAGGTACTCCCACAGCGTAGTGGGATGCCAAGTGGAGAGGGATGCCTGAGTGGCCTGGGCCAGGGTCAGAAACGTGGGGAACATACGTGCTCCTTAAAGAGGGTGAACAAGACATGCGCTCCGCGATGGTGTCGCGCCGCGCCGCCGCGAGGAAACGCCATAAGCAGCTGGTTCAAATACTATCAGCCAGTCTCGCCAACACATCTCCGTGGCAAGCCCGAGGATGGCACCAACATCCCAGAACCTTGCCCTTTAACTCCCCCAGGCGAGCCAATAGGTGAGGTTGCTTCATGATCCATTCTTCATATTTCCGGATAACCTCTTCACGATCCCCATCCCTCCCAATCTCGAAAGGGTTACCCCAGCACGAAGGACGCCCAATGTAAACATCATACTTGGAACGCTTGCAGTGCGCCACAGTAGTCTTAGGGGGCCGCGATGGGCAATCAAGCAATGTTATATATCACCAAAATAACGACCACACGCCCAACCCAACTACCGTCCAATACACCACTCGCCTCACCGTCTGAGGCCACACCGCCAGCCCCACCAGCAACCACAAATCCACCACTAGGCAGATCAAGACCAACCAAAAATTACCCATCAATCTTCCGCCGGACCATCCGACGCCATTCGTACAATGCGGGGGTCAAAACGTGCCAAGACCTTCACCAAATCGGTTTGCTGGGCCATCACCTCATCGATATTCTTATAGGCCCCCGGAACCTCATCCAAACCAGCACCAAGCAACTTCACATCCCTCCTCCTCAGCTCCGCATTCCAGAACTCCCAATCGAACTTGGCAGAGGCAGCGGAACGAGACATCTTCCGACCAGCCCCGTGAGAGGCCGAATTCAGACTGGCCGGGTTGCCCAAGCCCTCCACCAGATAGGCGGGGTCGGCCATGGAGCCAGGAATAACACCAAGAACCCCCTTACCGGCGGGAGTTGCGCCCTTGCGGTGCACAATAACCTCACAGCCATCGTGGATCTCTTTCCAAGCCCAGTTATGGTGATTTTCCACCTGGAATAAGGAAGTGGCCTTCAAGCACTTCACGATGCGTTTATGGATAATCTCGTGGTTGGCTGCTGAGAAGTCCCCCATCAAATTCATGGCTTGCCAGTATTGCTGGCCAGCCTCAGTGTCCATTTCCAACCAGGGGAGGAAACGGTACTTCCCATCCGTGGCCCTCTTGGCGATATCATTGAAAAACTTGCAGATCTTCGAGCCAGGACCTCTCGAACCGCTGTGGCTGAGAATAGCCACGTATTTCTTACCCAACGCCACATTAGAGTTAGGGGGAATCACACCAAACTCGATTTCCCCAAATTCCACAAAGTGGTTGCCGCCCCCAGACGTACCCAGTTGCGAGCGGGCCAGATCTTTAACGTTCTTCGTGATCTGGCAGAAGTCCCAGTCCTGATCCATTACGGGGTGATCGGTACGCTCCGGTTGCTCCTGCCCGGCCCCAAAGATGGTTTGGGTGAGCAAAGCCTTGGTGAAGGCGTCCTGATCGATCTTGAGCCTGGACGCTTCCACATCCAGTACGGTCAATTTCATGCGGCAAGCAATGTCCACCCCCACAGCGTAGGGGATAACTGCCCCGAGGGTGGCTAGTACCCCACCGATGGGCAAGCCATAGCCCTGATGGGCATCCGCACATAGGGCTGCTCGATACGAGATGGGTAAAGTGCAGGCAGCCCGCAGTTGCTCAATGGCCCCCGTCTCAATCCCGTTTTCACCCCAGATCTTATAGGTAGCCGGTGCCCGCATCTCCATCTTGGCGTCCACGGCCAGGGCTTTAGCAAACCGTCCAGCCAGCGAGTCGTTGAAGTAATTCTCTGGGTGATCCATGACCATGCTGACTAGCTCGTGGGGCTTGTAACGACGGACCAATCCGCTCTTGACGCAAGCAATCACATATTCAAGTGCCAAGTCTAGGCAGGCCTTGGGGACGCCTAATTTTATGAGATCATGCTTTTTCATGGCCAACCTTCTTAATCCATTGTTTATGCTGCGGGAATTTCCAAAATGGTTCAAACTTGCCGTGCGGTTCTGCGTCGAGAGTTTTGAGGATGAACTTCTTCCCACAGACGGGGCAACGCTCGGCCTTAGACCCACCTTTGACCGGTGGCTTCCCAGAGCCAGCGCACCACACCCAAACTCGCTTAGTTTTCAACTGCAAGGTATTCCTCAGTCAGATTTATCTGTGGCGTCGTCTCTGGCGTCGAAGATGACATCTTCCAGCATGTCTTTCTGTTCCGGAGTAAGAGAGCCAATCCAATCAGAAATCTGACACATTCGCTCAAATGACAATTTCGTTCGATAGTGAAACGAGCGATTCTTCCGAACAGTGGGACAGGCGAGGTTAAACTCGCATTCCGGGAGCTTATGGTCAAGATTATTCATTCCTCACCCTTAGGTATCCCAGCAAATCGGTCGTCCGGGTACTTGGCAGACATTCCCTCCAGCCACTTGAATAGGGCCTCGTTGGGGATGTCGGTGGGCCACCCGCCTTCGCAGGTCTTCTGACCCGTATGATCTCCGGAGGTGTGTTTCCACCAGATTCCGGCAGCTGGCTCTTCCTTGTGCACGTACTCCATGGGGTGCTTGCAGATCGAGCACTCCGTGCCCAGGGATTCGCACACCAATATTCCCTCGGGCAGCGTCTCCAGTTCTTTGAAGGGCTTCGTTGTCCCGTGGGGCGCTCCCGTATCCCAATGATACTCGGTATCCAGGAAGGTGCTCCCGAATTTGAACCGAATGCCAATAAAGCCGTTGACCTCGGCGTGGTACACGCCGAGACGGAAGTTACGGGCATTGACGCTGTAGAGCATCCGGTCTTTACATTCAGTCATGGGGATCATTAGGTCGCTCCAAACTTCAAAAGATCGCCGAACTTCACCTGTGGCTGCTCCGTGGCACTAACCATGTAGATGTGGGTGCCGGTTGGAAACTCATTTAATAAATGTACTCCATATCTCCTATACCATGGGCCAGTAATTAGGTAATAGGATCTCATTTTCCCGGAGGCATTGCCAACACAAATCCACGAGATAACTCCTCCATTACGCGCCCGATAGGGGCAACGTACCCACAGGGCAGAGAGAGCGCGGGGATCCACAAGTCGATCTACTTCCTCATCCACCGATATGACGTGGGTGATGGATCCATAGTGCAGGTGAAGACCGGTTCGGTAAGTCTGATAATCCCAGCACATTGAGAGAGCCTCTTCCGGCTTCACGGCTACAATACGCTGGATTGGCCGCACCATTTCCGGGGCACGCTCTAGATCGAAGATGTCGCTACTGCAGTACGGCACCGACGCCCTTCCCCAGCCACCTGTCCAATTCCGGCTGGTTGGTAATGTGCAGCTCGTCGCTCACCTCGTCATAATACCCCACATGAGTCAGCTCGGTGGCTGGAACTACTGCCCTCGCCACCGTGGGATAATGCTCCCGCATCCGGAAGTAAGCATGCCGCACCCGAGCAAGGTGGGGCCGCAACTCGGAAGCCCCGTAGATGTTGCCTTCGAAATAGATCTCGATCAAGTCTCCCTTATGCCGGCAACCCACAATGCCCGACCCATCTACGATGCTGATGGGGCAATTCGGTCCTGGGACATACACGTCGATCATGTGGCCTCCTTGAGAAATTGCCGAGCTGCTTTCTTAATCTTCTGCACTAGCCCCTGCGTAAAGGGCAAAGTGATGTTGGTCAGACACGTGCTCGCATCCTCTTTGCCAACAACCACGCTATATGATGCCGAGCCTGGGTGAATAGTGGTCAAATTGGTATAAATCAAACAAGTCGTGCCCAGCATAACCTCAAGCCAAGGCGCAGCTCCCGGCCTGGACATCTCATCTGTGACCGAACCATCGGGGTGGATCGAGACCATCCGTTTAACCTGCACACCCCTGGGGTATAAAGCGAACTCATCGGAAGACACTGTCCAATGCCCACTGAAACACCTTCGCAAATTATTGCTGGGGGGTGCCGTCTCGATCGACCAACCCCCTTGATGACGGCACACGGTAAGCGCAAGATTTTCATCGTTCCCGGTATAACAAGCCCACTTACTGACCTTGGCCGGATCGGCATAAATCCGGTATCCGAGGCTCCCCATCGATCTCTCCATGCTGGAGACTATGTGGGGCCATAGGCGGATGAAATCCAAGGTCTGGGCGGGTGTCCTGCAGCTAACCAGATGGCTACCAATGCTCCGCTGGGGAGCATGAGGATAGATCCTGAATTTTCTGGTGGACTTATCCGCGAAGATGATGGCGTGAACCTCAAATGAATAAACCCAAGACTGGGGGGCATTCTGCGTATAAACCACGCTGGCGGAACGCGCGGCGGCTGGCTCCCAAAAAGTCATGTCCCAGAGGGGTGGCGGGAAGAAGGCAGTTACCTCATTCATTTTCCGGTGTAGGATAAATCCGAACCGCTTGTGGATAGCCTTCTCGACCCGCTGTAGCTCTGAGGCTGTCAAACTATCGATGTTATTTAGGACGCTTTCTATCACGCCTATCCCACCATTGCAGGGCCAAATATGTCAGCCATCGTCTCCCCCGTGTCGGGAGTGAGGCCATTCTCGTCAAACCACTGGTCAACGGGCTTGAGCCGCTGCCCCCAGCAGTTGTAAATCCGCTTGCACTTGGGACATTCACAAGGATCCCCCTCCAAGATCACGTGACCGCCACATTCACATTGCCCCACTGCCGGAGTGACCGCCCGCTCTACCCATTTGGAGATGGTGGGTTGGGGCCGCTGACCAGCAGCCGCTTCGCGTTGGCAGAGGGGGAGGGATTCATCGCGGGCTACGGGGTGGAGCTTGTCGAGCAGCGCTTTGCCGCTCTGGTCGCACTCGAACCCATAACCCCCATCGCCGGGTTCGGCGGTGTGGGGGTAGAACAGCTCGTAATGAGTGATGTGCTCGACGGTCCGCCGAGAAATGAGTGGAATAGGCATGCCAGGCCTCCTGTAATCTTGCCACCCTCTGGTGTCGCGCGGCGCGGGCGGCAGAAAATTGTGGGTGGGCCTGGCATACCTACCAAAGCCGAATTAGACCGTGGCAGCTGCCGGGACTGCGGCTTCCTTCGACTCTTCGACCTTCGGGGCGACGGGGGTCGGTTTCTTGGCTTTGGGCTTGGCCTCAAGGCCAAGAAGGGTTTCGCCCAGGATCATGGCGAACTTCCGCTCCGCCTGGGTGGCCCTGGCCATCAAACCGCTGCGGCCCTGCCGGTCCCGGATGTTCATGTAGTGCCGGAATTCGGCTTCCAGGTGGGCGAAGCCACGGGCGTGTTCGGACAAGGTCGATTCATCCAAGTTCGTGAGCACTTTGGGCTGGTAGTAGGCCTTGATGCTCTTGAGGAACTTGAGCGCCGTCTTGTCCACTTGGGGGTTTCCTGCCGCCATTTGCTAACTCCTTTGCAAGGTAATGCGGACTAGTGCTGGTGGAATAACCTGCCTCAAATACCGGCGATTATTCTGACGCTCTCGCGCAGAAGTGTGCGAGGCCGCCTCCAGCTCCTGGGGGTTATCGGGAGTGTGCTTCGTCCACCCCACGCCTCGGCTCAGATCTCCACAGATGTACCAGTCATTACCCACTTTTAGATAGGCAGGGATGGTCCAAGCACCCGGATACAGCCCAAAGCCAATAGGCCCATGCGGTGACTCTATGTGTTCCGAGATCTCAACATGGTCGCCGCAATCAAGGATGGCCACGATCTGTACCCTGAACGTGAATCCCTCATCTGGCAGGCTCATTCCTGACCCCCAGTGGCTTGATTGCAGAAATCCTCAATGGCCTGGTTCATAGTTTCGATAGTGCACTGGGAGAGTCCACGGCAAAGTCTCCAGCCGGCATTCCTCCCCTTCCAGGAGGCCATCTCGTCAAGCTCCAGCCAGATATTCTCAACCCTTAGGAATTTAGCGTAAGGCCACAGGGGCGGCTTCAAAGCAAATCCGAGCACCCCGCCTGGCTTCTCGATTCTATGTGTCACATAGATTCCCCCATCCTTCTTTTCCAGGCATTTAACCGGGATTACGGTGTAATTGAACAGGTGGTCCATCATTTCTTCTTAGCCCGACGCGCCCGAACAGCCTTCATGGCTTTCTGGAATGCCTGCTCTCGTGCTGGAGCAGTTCTGGTCAAATACTCGCTTAGCTCCTCCACCTGTACTATCGTGCCATTCTGCACCGCGTTGGAAATGCACCCATCGCAAATGCCCACGATAAACAAGCTCATGTCATGGAGGCTTCCGAACCCGCCTCGGACATCAGATACGATGCAGTTATCCCATACGTCCTGGTGAGCGGGGCGGTCCCCTTTATCCAGGTACTTGAGATGCTTGTGGCAGCACAGGCACTTGAGGTGTAGGTCCTTGGAGTTCGGGACTAGGGGCGGGCGGTACTTGCGGGGCATAAAAGCTCCTTCACTATGATGTGTGGCGCGGCTGCCGCCGAAGAAACTACCTATGCACAAATATAAATTATGTCAACTATAGCCAACATGCCGCCGGAAATCGTCGCCTACCTCATGGAATCCGAGATCGACCAGGCTAGGGCAGATGCCTTAGAAGCCAATCGGCTCACCCCAGACCTACTATACGGCCACCCCATCGTAAAAGCCGTTCGGGCCGACCCGCCCTATGTCAAGGAGGGCCAGTTGGGAGTCACTATCTCCCAAGACAACGCCGCCTTGGTCGTACTAATCGTGGCTGACCATCCCACCGTGGTTAGAACCAGAAAGACCAATTGGGTCAAGACAGACCAGGCTTTCAAGAATACCGATCAGCTGCGGAGCACGCCCGCCGCCCCCACACCCACTGTCGATTGGGCACAGGATCTCAAACAGAGAATCGAATCCGCCAAGGGTGGTCCGGTTCACGCTGTAGATTCGCAAGGCTCCAACCCATTCGAGAGGCAGGCCCAAGAATGGAAGGAAATGACCAATTGGTGGAATAGCCTGGCAGAAGGGCCAAGAATTATTGCTCTGCGGAGTAGGACTGGGTGGGAGAGAGATTGTAAGTTGCCATGGCACCAGTTAGACTCAGGAGCACAAACCGAGATCATGCTCTGGTATAACAAGATGGTGAAACCACACACCAAGCCCCAGGAAACCGAGGGCGAAGAGACCGACGAAATTAGCAGTGCGGACCTGCCAGTTGGATATTCACAGCAATCCCCAGTAGATGCGGCCCAATCACTACTCAAAATCGTGGGCCAAACTATCAAAGCAGAGAAATACGTATTCAAGCTATACGATAAGACCACCGAAGACGCCAAACCAGCGGCTGAAGGTGACATAAAATTGATGGCCCATATTCTCGAGCCAGTCTCGTCCCTCGATAGCCTGGAAGATATGGACCATAGACTATTTATCACCTTCTGGGGGAAAGCGGCTGCTGGCACCCCATATACAGCCGCCATAGATGTGATCGACCATAGATGGCGTGTGGTATTCAATGAAGATGAAAGCCAGAGCCAAAACGGCGATGGAATACCGCTATTGATGCGGGCTTTAGGCTATTAGCAAAGGAATAAAATATGGCGTGCCAATGTGGTGGCAACCAAGTCGAGCGTCGTCCCGATGGCACCCTGTACTGCCCCGAGTGCGGTGAACCCAAGATGGACTACCCAGAAGGGCCAGAGCAAGTCGCCGCTGGTATTCAACGCAAGCGATTCGAAACTGGCACTTATATCAAGAAGGTCGGCCCCAACCTGTTGGTGTGCGAGCCGGGCGATCTCCCCCTTGACGAAAACTTCAAGCCACTCTCCCTCCCAGACCTAGATGTATTAGGATGGGGAGATCAAAGCAACACACCAGATGGCGTGTGGCGGCTTGAGCCCAGCATTTATACTGGTGGCTCGATGGCGTGGGTGTCTAAAGACCTAGGCCGTGGGAAATGCCCAGAGTGCAAGAGCCAGAAGGTGCTCTGGTCAAAGCAGGCCAATATGATGCAATGCCAAGATTGTGGGATGGAATGGCCACCCCACCCTGGGGCCTAAGCGAATACCGCCTGGGAAGTCAACTCAATCGGACCGCTGAGCTGCGGCTCCTGCTCAAAATGGTTCTGCTGCATCCAGCTTACCACCGCATCGTGCAGCTGATTCCAATTCTGAGTGGGGCTCGCTCCTAGGGCCACCAAGACCGATTTGGTCAACGCCCCATTGTAAACGCCGTTGAAATAGGCGTCGGCACTAGTCTGGTCGTCGCGGCACCCAGACAACAGCAGATGGATTCCCGCAGCCGCCCTGGGAGTAAGGAAATTCACCAAGCTCCGCCGCCCTTGAGTGTGATGCACGGCTAGCTCATATCCAGGGACTGCCATGAAACGTGCCTTGGCCGGGTGTGGGTTGCTATGCATAAGAATGTCCCGGTCAACGGTGCCGCTGTGGCAGCTATCAGAGACGAAGTACAACTTAGCCCCCAGCGGCAGCCCATTCAGAATCCCAGCGATCTCCTCGTCCAGCAGGACAGTGGAATAATCCATCATATCCTGGGGGCAGAGGCACTGGTCGACGTGGCCGTCGGTTTGCTGGACTTCCGAGCCATGCCCAGAGTAGTGGAAGACCATACTGTCGGCCCCACTGGCAACGAGGGCCTTGAGAGATGCCACCATATTGGCCTTGGTCGCCTGGCGATCGGTAAGCATGGTGATATCCTGGGGGCCAAACCCATACTTACTTAGAAGTAGGTTCCGGACGTCGTTGACGTCGTTGACGCAGCCCTGGAGGTTATTGCCAGGGAGCTTGTAGAGATTGATGCCGACGAGCAGAGCACGTTTGGTACCCATAGGTTGTACCTTCTTTCTTCCAAAGAGCCAAGTGAAGAAATCCACGAGCCACATGCTAGGCCCCTATTTGTAGGTCTGGGACGAGCTTTCGGAGCCTCTGGGCATAATCCCAGGCGGTCTGGTACTCGCCCTCTAATTCAGTGCCGCGCTTGGTGAGGGCCGGCATGAGTTTATTGCCAACCCAGGTCTTGGTCGCTTTGAGAGCTTTCTGGGGATTGGCCTTTGCGCCGCGTTGGAGTACTGCTTCAACGTTGGGCAGCTTGAATTTGGGATAGGCTTGGCCGATGTCCGCGAGGATTGAGCCGATGCTGGCGAGGATTCTGACTGATTCTTCGGGGGTCTCTCCCTCTTTGCCATAGAAGTCTTGGTCTGCCTGGTCGAGTGGGGCAGCTTTGGTGTCCTTGACCATTTCTTTGGCCTTTTGGATTTGGTCAAGGAACTGCTGGAAATATTTCTTGCTGGGTTCGTCTGCGGCTCTATTGAAAAGGGATTTGACTTCTCTCTCGTATCCAGCCAGGTCCCGAGGCTTTAGATCGATGAGTTGGGCTGGGGGGATGGGCCTAAAGCTATCTTCGAGGATGGTCTTGAGTTCGGTGTAGAGGGCGACTGCCTCGGTCAGTGGGAGGGGTTGGCCAAGGGGGCGGGAGACCCAGTTTAGTTTGCCGGCTAGTGTCATGTGGTCTTCTTAGTTTTCCGGATCAGGAATCGTTCGCTGTCTTTGGGGTCGGTGAGTGTTTCGTATTCCCCTGCGGGGGCACGTTGCATGAAGGCTTTTCTGGCCCGCATGAGGACTTCATTGTCGCCGCCGGATTTGGCTTTCTTGGGGAAGCTTACTGATCCACCTTGCTTGTCGATCTCGCCCAGAAGGTAGTCATATCCCGGCACGCCTCTGGGCCACGGAGTTGCTGGGTCACCTATGGACTCGTAATTATCT
>Ga0118677_10016046_pt1 | contig 10325 bp, 7 predicted proteins | sample AliMusrvi5mmetaG_FD_86154 | JGI IMG/M metagenome (GOLD analysis project Ga0118677, IMG submission 86154)
ATTCAGGATATGCGCGTTGTTATGTATGAATTGTTTTCTAACGCGGTAAATCACAGCAAGAGTGATATTATTGATGTTGAGTTTTCCCTCTCCGAAGATACGATAGGCGTTACATTTGTCACGCATAATCTTCCGTATAGAATAAAGAGAATGGATAGTATTGATCCCGTGACGAATGAAAATCCCCTGATTCATCCGCCGTTTGAGAGCGCCATTATAGGCAACGAATACATCGTATACCGGGATGTTCAACACGAGGTTGTTTGCAAAGTAACGGGAGAATACGCCGCCGAATTTCACAACAGGAAAAATATTGAGAGCCGCGACGCGGTAGCCGACATTCCCGAGCATTATGGGCTGAATCTTATTACCAAACTCGCGCATACAGCATCATGCAACAGAAATCAAGAGGGCGCAAATTGTTTTACTATTACAAAACGAATTAGATAAGAGGATTTGTGAAAGCAATTATTTTAGCTGCAGGATACGACGCCAAAATTATGCCGTTGGCGTTAACAATTCCAAAATCAATGCTTCCCATCGTTAACAAACCCATACTGGAGCATATCATATCTCTGTGCAAACATCACGGCATTACCGATATTAAAATAAATTTGAATCACCTTCCCGAGGAAATAGACCACTATTTTAAAGACGGAAAAGATTTTGGCTGTAGCATTTCGTATTCCATCGAGAAAAAACTTGCCGGAACCGCAGGGAGTTTGAGACGCATTCAGAGTTTCTTTGACGACACGTTTGTTGTTCTTATGGGCGACGGTGTTACCAATATTGACTTATCAGATATGCTGCGCTTTCATAAAGAAAGGGGTGCGAAGGCGACCATTGCGGTTATGCCGGTCGAAGACCCGTCTCCGTATGGCGTAGTTGACATAAATGAGTCAGGAGCTATAAAGAGTTTTCAGGAGAAGCCATCGCGTGAAGATGCAAAATCACGATACATCAATTTAGGTATATATATACTTGAACCGGAAATAATCCAACATATTCCCGCAAAAGAAGAATATGACTTTGGAACACAACTATTTCCAAAACTTATCGAAGAACAGGTACCGTTATTTGCATACCGCACCACCGCTGTTTGGGATGATATTAACTCGTTAACGGACTATTGGAGAATAAACCTTGATGTTGTAAAGGGGGATGTGCTTAATTTTGAAAAACCCGGGAATGAAGTGAAGCCCGGCATATTCATTCATCCAACCGCCAATGTTGATAATAAAGTTGTTGAAAAAGCGGTTCCCCCTGTTGTTATTGGTCGGGATACTGAAATATGTTCGGGCGTTGAGCTTATCGGTCCCCTCGTCATTGGTAATGATAATTTTATTGATGAAAAAGCAACCCTGTCAAAGAGTGTTATTCTTAACAACACCTATGTTGGCAAAGGTGTTGAGATACGCGACTCGGTAGTAAATAAGAATTACCATCTGAGCATCGCAAACAAGTTCGGTGTTTTTGTTGATGACCCGAAAGTTCTGATGTCGCACACCATTGTTCCATTCAAAACGAAATTGAATTTATTGCTCATCAATGCAACGGATAGAGTAGTCGCGTTCTTCGCGCTCCTCTGCCTTTCAATACCTTTTGCCATCGTTGCTATTTTGGTTAAAATGGATTCACCGGGTCCCGTATTCTACATCTCGAAACGTCTGCGCTCTCCGAGAATTGAGAAAAAAGGAAAACACTGGTACGTACATTTTACAGAGAAGGCAGTCAAATATTATGTTTTTAGAACAATGTACATCGATGCCGATGCGCGCGTTAAGGAATTGAAAAACAAATATCAAACGGGACCGTTTGTAAAAATCGAAAACGACCCCCGCGTCACGAAAGTTGGAAATATTCTGCGTAAGACGTCCTTTGATGAACTTCCACTATTCTGGAATGTTTTAAAAGGCGATATGAGTCTTGTCGGTATCTGGGCTTTACCGACGTATGAAGCAGAGACATTATTGAAAGACGGATTGCAGACTGAAGGTGGCGAGCTCGATTTAAGCGAACTCGCGCAAATACGTTTTCAGGGACGCTTGGGTATTGCGGGATTCTGGCAGGCGCGCGGCAGGTCGAATTTGACCGCCGAAGAACGCGCACTCCATGACAGCATGCAGGCGATTTTAACAAATCTTGATAGCAAATACATTGACTATCTCGGTGAATACTCTGAATTCCAGACGTATAAAGGTTATTTGAAAATGTTAAAAGAAACATTCACAGCCGTGATAAAACGTACCGGCGCGGAATGATATTAATTTTGTACAGTACAATTGACAGAAAATTTACGTATGCACAACACTAATGACGCAAACTCACTTCTCTTACGATGGAGGAGGACGGGGTTGATGATAGTTCTCCTGCTTTCGTCTTCATTACATGCGCAGGCATTTAGCTCTGTGGCGGCAATGAGTGATTCAACAGCAATTGCTTTTATGGACAAGCTGGCAAAAATAGCCGAAGACAATTATCCGCAGAATGAATATTTTAGGGGTAAAATCGGAGTTATGCAGGAGGGAGTATATCAGGCAAGATGGTCATGGCTGAATACATTAAGTATGAGCTATCAGTATAATCCAAAGCAGGCTGTTGATAATACAACAACGAGCTCGGTTTTCCCGCAGTTCGGCATAGGTGTAACGGTTAATATTGGCAACATTTTTTCGACACCCAGCAAAATATCACAAGCCGAAGCGGAATTGCATGCGTCGCAAGCAAGCTTGAATACTCAGATAAGTTATATTCGCGCTGAAGTGAAAAGACGTTTCGCTAAATATATACAAAGTGTTGATTTGCTGAAAATACGCCAAAGGGCGGTAAATGATTCAGAGTCCGAAATGGAATATATAAAGCACAAGTTTGAAAAAGGTGAAACTACCATCGATGAATATAACAAAGTCCTTCGTTCGTACACCGACAACTTACAAGGGAAAGTGACTTCAGAAGGCGATGTTTTATATTCAAAAATATCGGTTGAAGAATTAATCGGAATGAAGTTGGAGGATGTAAAATAATGGATGTAATCAGACTTATCAGAATCCTTCTGAAACGTATAATACTTCTCGCTATTGTCCCGATTTTCGCGATACTCCTGACGTACTTGTTGACGATGAAAATCGAAAATGTATATAAAGCTCAGTCACAGATAGCTGCCGGAATAGTTGATGAATCAAAAATATCGATTGAAGATAAAGCCGATTTGATGTCATCATTCATTATCCAAACAAAATTCAGCAATGTCATTGAACTGATTCGTTGCAAACAGGTCATCGACCAGGTCTCGATGCAATTATTGCTCCACGATCTTTCTAAAACACCGCCATACCGCAAGCAAAGTAAAATGTTTGACGGAATGAATGAAGACTCAAAAGCAACCGCCAAAAGGATATTGACTGCGAAGACGGATTCACTACAAGGTCTGTCGGTATATAACCCTGATGAAGTGGGCATTATTAAGTTGATAAAAAGTATGGGATACGATGACGCTACGATTCTGAAAAAATTAAAAGTCGAACGTTTGGGTACAAGTGACTTCATCGAAATATCATACGAGGCCGAATCGGGCGAGATAGCGGCATTTGTTCCCAATACGGTATCTGAAGAGTTTTTGCGGTATTATAAAACAGTAAAAGTGGCACAGAATACAAATTCGGTTGATTTTTGGGAGCGTCTTGCGCGTCAGAAAAAAGTCGAACTTGACAGCGTAGTTGATGTATTGAAGAATTTCAAACTTCAGCACCAGATCATAAATCTTTACGAACAAACCAAATCGTTGGTAAATCAGATATCTACTCTTGAGTTGCAACGCGAAGCTGAAAACAAGCAAATTCCTTCCATGCTAGCGGCCATTGCAGAGATAGACAAAAAGTTTTCGCCGAAACAAAAAGAGTATATTGAAGCGAAGCTTGAACCGTATCAACAAAAAGTTGCCGAATTGAAAAGGCGGATTGAAAGCGTTAACGAACGCTATATCGAATCCGGTTTTACCAATAGCGTGCTTCGGGATTCGTTAAACATGTTGCGCGGCGAACGCAAGAACGCCCTTGAGAACATTTCGGATAATTTTATTATGGATCCGAACATAGCCAGGCAAGACCTTGTGACAAGGAAAATCGGTTATGAGATGGACCTTGAAATCGCCAGAAAGGGCGTCGTTTCAATGGATAAAGAGCGTCTCCGCTTGCAAAAGATCGTGGATAGCTTTACTCCCTGTGATGCGACTATCGGCTCCTACGAACGGGAGATATCGGTATTGGCAGAAGCGTACCTTGTTATTCTTAATAAACTTACCCTTGCAAAGTTCGCAAGCGAAGCGAGCGGTGAAGGTGTCCGCATTACCGAAGGAGCGCTTGTTCCCGATAGTCCCGAGGCTTCAAAAAGACTATTGTTGATCATACTGAGCGGTTTGATCTCATTTCTCCTATGCATTATTCTGATTCTCGTTTTTGAGTATCTCGACCTTACGGTAAAAACTCCGCGTCAGTTCGTGAAACTTTCCGGACTGGATTTGTTGGGCTACTTTAATATGCTGCAAAAACAAGCTCTTGATCTGGGCGCTATGTTCTCAACCACCGCCGGCGATCCGGAAACGCGCGTATTCAAGAATCTGTTACAGACAACACGTGCCGAATTGACTCATGCTTTGGAGAATAAAAAGATTATCTTAATAACGGGCTCCAATGCCGGCGAGGGTAAATCACTCATATTGCTTAGTCTTGCGTTCTCATTCAAAATGACCGACAAGAAAGTGTTATTGCTCGATACAAACTTTAAAAATCCGACGCTTACGAAGCAATTAAAAGCATCACCGTTACTGGAATCTGCAGTGCAGTTAAAGATTGCTTCAAAAGAAGCTATTACGGCAACACCACTTGACGGAATCGATATTGTCGGCTGTAACGGAAGCATCGGTTCACCTGATGAAATAGCGGGGACGGCAGCATTCGCTTCGTTCGTTAATGCAGTGGCATCCGGTTATGATATTGTATTCCTTGAAGGTCCGTCAATCGGCAAATATTCCGACTCTAAAGAATTAGTTGGTGTTGCGGATAAAGTTGTCGTGCTGTTTTCAGCGAATCGCACGATTGAGCAAGCCGACAGAGATGTGTTTGCGTATGTAAAGAATCTTGGAGATAAATTTGCGGGAGCAATTCTGAATAAAGTGCTTCCCGAAAATCTCGAACAATCGTATGGTGAAGTTCAGAAGAATAGAACGCAATTTCGTATCAAAATAAAACAATTATTAATGAGAAATTTCAGCAAAAATTAAACCGGACTTCTTATAGTGAATGTACTTGAGGTTTTGTGTATTGCGTTTCTGATAAATCAGATTCCATTTATATTTTTTCTTCTGTTCCCCTTTATTAAGGTGGCGCTTGGTCTTTTTATACACCCGCCGAAATTAAAAAAGCCGGCAGTCAAAGCTACGGATTTCGGTCTGGTCATAACCGCATATAAGGATATCGGTATTACCCTTCCTTTGGTTGATTCACTTCTGAAACAGCATTACGAAAATTATCATGTGTATCTGGTCGCGGACGATTGCGACATTTCGGGGTTGAATTTCCCGGCGGATAAAGTTTCGGTTCTGCGACCTGAGGTAAATTTAGGCTCAAAAGTAAAATCCATTCTCTATGCAATTGCAAATTATAAACGTCATCACGCCGTAACGGTAATATTTGACCCTGATAACGTCGCTCATCCAGAAGTTCTTTCAAGATTTGATGCTTTTTTTGCTAACGGGTATCTGGCCGTACAGGGAAGAAGGGGACCGAAGAATCTCGATTCCGTATATGCCTGTCTTGACGCTCTCGGCGAATATTATTATAATCATACACAGCGTCTGGTGCCGTATATGCTTGGCTCATCCGCTCCCATAGCAGGTTCGGGCATGGCGATTGATACCAACATGTATGTTGACATCTTGCACGAGATCGAAGAAGAGAACAAACACCAGAAGGTCATTGTCGCGGAAGACAAACTTCTGCAAAGCAAATTGGTTGATAGAGGCGTGAGAATCGGATACGACCGTGATGCGGTTATTTACGATGAAAAAATATCCTCGGGATATCAGGCGGAGCGTCAACGTACCAGATGGCTTAATTCGTATTTTAAGCATTTGAAAGACAGTCTGGCTATCATCGGAAAAGGCATCGCGAAATTCAGTTTTAACGAGTTTTTCTTCGGCCTAGTTATTACAACTCCGCCGATCATTATTATGGCTATGTATTCAGTATTCTTCGTCATCATAGATGTGTTTGTTTGTCCAAAGTGCGCGCTTGCCTGGATTATCGCGGGAATGGTTTTTGTGTTTAATTTTATTCTAGCTCCTGCACTGCATAGACCGGAAAAAGAAATATGGAAAGCATTGCCGGGAATCCCCGCTTTTATGGTAAACCAGATATTGGCGTTGTTAAAGCTAAAACAATCTAATAAAGATTTTATGGTTACGGAAAAGACAAAACTGCTGTATATCGAAGATATTCTGAAAAGCAGAGAAGCTAAGAAATAAGTTTACTCACTAAATCCAGTACTGACTTGTGACAAAAAAAATTAAAATATTGGAAACAATCCGGCAGGGAGCTATCGGCGGCGGCGAGACGTACTTGCTGAATCTGGTGACAAATCTTGACCGCGACCGGTTTGAGCCGGTTATCCTTAGTTTTACCGACGGCGAGATGATCACTCGATTGCGCGCCGCGGGAATACGTGCCGAAGTGATGTATACCGAAAAGCCATTTAACTTTGCTCTTTACCCGAAGATAAAGCGTTTTATTGACGCGGAAAAATTTGACTTGGTTCATTACCACGGCAGCCGTGCTGGAACAAATACGGTAATACCCGCGCGCTTCGCTCATAAGAAAATAATCTATACGGTACACGGGTGGTCATTCCATACGGGGAATAATCCACTTGTTACAAAAGGACGCATTGCGGCGGAATCGCTAATGATAAAATACACCGACCTGGTAATCTGCGGTTCACAGGCAGATATTGATGACGGGAAAAAACATTGCGGTGGCGCGGCGTATAAACTTATACATAACAGTATCGACACAACAAAATTTACACCCGAAGCGGCAACGAAAAACATCCGCGATGAATACAATATAAGCAGCGATAATATTGTTGTCACCTTTCTCGCACGCATGACGTATCAGAAAGATCCTTTAACATTTATCAAGGCGATTGCTTTGGCAGTTAAAGAGAACCCTAATATCGTCGCTTTGATGATAGGCGATGGAGAGATGAAACAGGAAGTTACTGACTTGGCGAGTTCGCTTCAGATAACAAACAATATTCGATTCGGTTCGTTCAGGACCGATGTTCAAAATGTTCATGCCTCGTCTGATGTTTTTGTATTACCGTCACTTTGGGAGGTCGTTCCTCTCGCGCTACTTGAAGCTATGGCTATGGAAAAAGCTTGTATCGCGACCAACATTCCCGGAACAACGGAAGCTTTGTATGGAGAAAAAAACGGATTGTTGTTCGAGCCTCATAATGAACGACAACTCGCAGACCAGATATTGCGTTTGGCTTCAGACGCTATTGAGAGAAGCATTCTCGGCAAGGCGGCTCGGAAAACAGTTGTTGAACATTTTGACTTGGCTCAATTGGTTGTCAAAAATGAATCAGTATATGAAGAAATGGCGGGTATCGCTCAATGAAAATGGCAAAAGATCCATACTGGTTAAAATCCGGGATTTATACGGTGTTGAGCCGCATGGCGAATTTGATTTTCGGATTCGGCAGCTTTCTTCTTTTAGTTCGCATTATCGATAAAAAACATTTTGGTATTTGGGCACTTTTTCTAACCGCGACATCCATCATTGAAGTCGCACGGAATGGGTTGGTGCAGAATGCGCAAATCAAATACGCATCGGCGGCCGATGAAATAGAGTACCCGAAAATTCTTAATGCATCCCTTACGTTGAACATCCTTGTTACCATTTCTTCAGTCATTCTCATGTGTGGTGTCGCACATGTACTCGGCGTTGTCTGGAAGTCGCCGGAAATAGAAGTAATGTTCTACCTTTATACATTTACAACTGTGGTACTTATCGCGTTTTCGCAATTTAATTTTATTCAACAGGCAAAGTTTGATTTTAAGGGGATATTTTATTCCAATGCGGTACGGCAGGGAATCTTCTTTGCCGCGATTCTGTACTACTTCCTTACAAGAAAGGCGCCTTCGCTGATAGACTTGGTCGTCTATCAAACAATAGCCGCCGTCACAGGCGCAATAACGGGATGGTTCTTTGTTAAGAAGTATTTTAGAATCACTTTTTCCTTTGAATGGGAATGGGTAAAAAAACTTTTTCATTACGGGAAATATGTTTTTGGTACCAGTATCAGCTCAATGATATACCAAAGTATCGACCAGATGATATTGGGCGGTATGCTAACAACCGCCGAAGTGGGAGCTTTTAACGCAGCATCACGGACTACAAATTTTATTGATGTTCCCGTTTCGGCAGTATCGTCAATCGTTTTTCCGCAAAGCGCGAAACGCGTTGCGGAGCAGGGAAAAGAAGCACTAGTATATTTATATGAACGCTCTGTCGGACTTCTGATTGCGCTCATTCTGCCGATGGTGATCGTTTGTGTCTTTATGGCTAAGTGGGTCATACTTGTTATTGCCGGCGCAAAGTATTTTGACGCGATACCCGTTATGCAGGTGATTATGATATCATCCCTACTGCAACCATACGCACGGCAGTTCGGGGTTGTGATGGATTCTGCGGGTATGCCTAAGGTGAACTTCTATTTATTGCTCATCGTAACCATATTTAATGTTATTGCAATTTATTTCGGCATAAAATATTTTGGTGTCGTTGGCGCTGCTTTGGGAAGCGGTATTGCAATGACAATATTCGTAACTATTGCTCTCAGAATTTTAAAGAAAGAATTCGGCGTTAAATTTCATCACACCTTTATCTACTGTTGGAAGTTTTACGTTGATGGTTTGAGGATGGTACTCCATAAAATAGGAGTCAAATAAGGAGATGCATAACATGGCTGGACAAATACAAGACCGTGACATAGTTATTGTCGGATCACAGGCTTGGGATGTGGACATCGGCAGTAACTGCAAAAACATTGCAGAAGAGTTCGCCAGATATAACCGGGTGTTGTATGTAAATCCCCCTCTGGATAGAAACACCATAATGCATGAAAAGGAAAAGCCGGAGATTCAGCGTCGTCTGCGCATACTTGAAGGCAAAGAAGATGGATTGGTGAAAATCGCCGATAATCTTTGGAATTTCTTTCCATCGACGGTTCTGGAATCAATCAATCGCATACCCTTTGGTTTTTTGTTTGACTTTATGAATAAGCGGAACAATAAAAAGTATGCGGAGCAGATATCACTTGCAATGAAACAATTGGACTTTACCGATATCATCCTGTTCAATGACAACGATATATTCCGTAGTTTTTATTTGAAAGATCTGCTTGAGCCGGATTGCTCAATTTATTACAGCCGCGATTTTCTTGTCGCCGTTGATTACTGGAAACTGCACGGCACACGGCTGGAGCCGCTGCTCATTAAAAAATCCAATCTTGTTGTGACTAACTCAAATTCTCTCGCAAGCTATGCGAGAAAGTACAATCCTGAATCGCATTTTGTCGGTCAGGGTTGCGATGTATCACATTTTGATGAAACAAAAGTGAAAGAGTGTCCTGCCGACCTGGCAGCCGTTCCTGAGCCAAGGATAGGCTATGTCGGTGCGCTCTTTAGTCTGCGCCTTGATATTGAATTGCTTGAGTATATTGCGGAGAATCGCCCCGACTGGAATTATGTATTTGTCGGTCCCGAAGATGAAAAATTCAAAAAGAGCAGACTTCATCAGATGAAGAATGTATATTTCCTAGGCAGAAAAGATATGAGCGAATTGCCGTCGTATATAAAATATTTCAATGTGTGCCTGAATCCCCAGGTGGTGAATGAAGTTACCATCGGAAATTATCCGCGCAAGATTGATGAATATCTCGCGATGGGAAAAGCTACCGTTGCTACCAAAACCGCGGCAATGGATATCTTTGCTGATTACACATATCAGCCGGAAACGAAAGAAGATTATATCCCCGCAATTGACGCGGCGTTGAAGGAAGATTCACCCGAGAAGCATTCGGCGCGGAAGAAGTTCGCCGGGCAGCATACGTGGGAGAATAACGTCCTTGCGATTTACAATTGTATAAGAAACATTAATCCGTAAGGAGGGTGCTTATGCTGGGTTCAATAAAATCAAAATTGAAAGAAGTGGTAGAGGTCCCACATGGTAGTATACATACATTTCTTATAGATGCATATCTGC
>Ga0118677_10016048_pt1 | contig 10324 bp, 12 predicted proteins | sample AliMusrvi5mmetaG_FD_86154 | JGI IMG/M metagenome (GOLD analysis project Ga0118677, IMG submission 86154)
TCCAGGTGGTTTTTTAGAAATCGAAATTGTTTCAGGGGAGCAAATCTGGAGACGTTCGGAACATCGCCAAGCAGCGCCCGTGGATCACGGGATGCGCGCATGGAGGCGATCCGGCAACTCAACGTCCGCCTGGACAGGGTCACTGTGGAGAACCTCGACTGGCAGCGCTGTTTTGATGTCTACGACCGCCGCGAGACGTTCTTCTTCTGCGATCCGCCTTACACGGCCTGCGACGCGGGAATGTATGCGGCCTGGACAACCGCCGATGTCCAGAAATTCCGGCAGCGCCTGGACCGGATCAAGGGCCGCTGGCTCGTCACCCTCAACGACGCTCCGGACATCCGGAAGATCTTCGATGACTGCAAGGTCATTGCCATCGAGCGCGCGAAAGGCATTTACCAAGGCAATGGAAAAACCTACCGGGAACTCGTTATTTTTCCCCGGATATTCGGCGGCGCTTGACGTCCATTTTGGCGATCACCTTCGCGGCCGGGGTTTGAACCGGAGGCGGATTATAGGCTGATTCGACGCGAATATAACGGGTGGCGGAAGCGGGTTCCGATTTTCCGAAGAGCACGGAATAGCGGCGTCCATCGGCGGTTTCGGCATCGATTCGCGCGGGGTGATTGAGTCCGGTTTTTTCAGCGGTCAGCGCGGGATCGGCGATCTCGGAATAATGCAGGAACCCGAGCGCGCTGGTGATCCCATTGACCTTTTCGGCATCCAGGGTTTTGCCTTCCGGGAGTCCGGCCAGAGTCCATTGCGCGGTCGGTTCAGACCGGGAGAGGACCAGGGGAGGACGCTCCGGAACGGTGACAGTGAGGCGGATCAGCTCGGAGGCGGGGGGTGCAAGAAATTGGGGATCCATCCATTCTTTCGCGGAAGCGGGTAAATCGGCGAGGGGATTATCCACCAGGACGAAGTCGCCGTCGTCGAGGCCGACGTAGCGCGCGCCGACGGATTCGGCGAACATCGGCTGTTCTTCCGGCACATTGGCACTTTGGGGACGCTTGCCGACGAGCAGACGGGCAATGGTCCGGCCGCCGTCGCCGGAGAGGATGATCTGGGTGCCGGCCCCGGCGGGGGCGCCGGGCGCATTCAGCAGGAGTTCACCTTTTTGGGCGGCATCCAGGCGCAGGACGTCGCCGATTTTGAGTTCGGTGAGGGTACGGATGAAGCCGCGGATTTTATCGAAGTCCGCCCAATAGTTATGGAGGGCGGGAAGGATCCAACCGGATTCGGCGCGGACGACCGTGGTGGTGGCCCCGGGGCTGACGAAGGTGATCCGGGTGACCGCGTTAAAATCGCGATCCGCGAACGGCTTTTGGCCGATCCGGCTGGAGACGCCGGTATCGGTTTTTCGCGCGGCAAAATAGGCGCCGGCGGCGAGCAGGAGGGCCAGGAGAATCAGGCTGAACAAGGATTTGGTTTTCATAACGATGACTCCGTGTAGCTAAGGGTTCTCAGAGAGTGGGGGACGACAACCGGCGCCGGGCTCGAATGCGACGGATGAGGGGTACCGACAAGCCGACGAGGGCCACGAGGAGCGGGACGCCGACTATATTGATAATCTTGATTTTAAGTCCGAGTTGTTCGATCCCTTCGCGCAGACGTTTGCGGACCTGGCGTAATTCCTGCTGGGAGGCTTCCATTTGGATCCTGAAATTAGCGATCGCCTTTTCCTGTTCGGGGCTCAGGATAAATTTCTGGTGGTCCCCTTTGCGGGACTGCAATTCGCCCAGACGTTGTTGCAGGGTTTGGACTTTGTCTTCCAGTTCCTTTTCGCGGACCCGATGTTGTTCCTGGGCCTGGCGGGCGAGGGACACCACGCGAGTGAAGGGCCGCTCGCTTTTGCCCCGACTGCGGATACCGATCAAATCGGTGCCCCCGGCGGCCTGGTCGATTAGGTTGGCGAAAAGCGCGATATTGTCGTTAAACGGCTGGTTGACCGTGGCGCCGAGGAAATTCATTTCCCGCACACAGTAGGAATTGGCCAGGCAGTCGACATCGCACACCACGACCACAAGACCGGGCTGGTTGGGATCGTTTTTGACCCGCGGAATTTCGGTGGAGGCAAATGCATTGGTTTCAGCCCCGGCGACCTTGGGCCGGCCTTCGGGGAAGGCGGTGTTGAAGATGCCGGTGAGGCGGACGGCCAGGGGGAACGATTGTTGTTCGCTCTTGAAATCGCGACGGATGCTGTCGCTGCCGAAGCCGGCCATGAGGGCGCTGACCCGCTGGACATTGGACGAGGAATGCACGAGGATGGTGGATTAGAGGCCGTCGCGGGGCTGGACCTCGATGACACCGGCAAAAGGCATCAGCAGTGAATCGAGGGAAGCGAGGGAGACCTCGGATGTATTGAGCCGCGAAGGATCGAGGCTCAGGAAGAGCGGACTCTGTTCCGGCTGGTTATCGCGACCCCGGACGGTGGTGCCGGCATCAATATCGGCGATGACACGAGCGGGATCATAGTTGAGTCCCCAGGCGGCGAAGAGTCGGGGGAGGTCGGATGAGGCGCGCGGCATCGTCATTCCCTGCATGCCGGAGGAAGCGCTTTCATCGGAAATACAGAGGGGATCGACGAAGGCCAGGAGCCGTCCGCCGCGGAGGACGAACTGGTCAATGGCGAAAAGGGTTTCTTCGCCCAGGTCCTTGGGATGAACGACCACGAGCGTGGAGATTTCCGGGTCAATGGTGACCGCGGTGGTCGGAACCGGGCGGACGGTGTAGTCCTCTTTCAAGCCTTGGAAGGCGAGCCACGCCGGCTGGGAGGTAGGGCGTGGCCCCATGGGAGAGAAGGACGATGCATCAGACCCGAGGACGGGGAGGGAACTGAGCACGCCAATGACCGGGCGTTGCGGGTGGGCAACGCGAGCGATCATGCGGGTGAGGTTGTATTCGAGCATTTCCTCGGTGCGAGGATCAATGACCGGCATCATTTGCTGTTCAGCGCCGGAGACGGCCACCACGCCCAGGTAGAGGGAGGGTCCCATCATGCCCAGCGGCTGGCCCTGAACTCCGAATCGATGGGCCATCTCCTCGGCGTCAGAGTCCGGTTGGGGATCGTATTTTTCGAGCGTGATCCGGCCATGCGAAGTCCGGACATATTCCCGCAGAAGATCCTCGACCTGATGGGCGAAGGCTTTGAACGGACCGGGGATTTCGGGCGCGCTGGTGCTGGCGAAGAACTTCAGCACGACCGGGCGATCAAGTTTGCCGACCACGTTCCGACTTCCCGGGGAGAGCGTGAAGAGTTTTTCCTGCGTCAGATCCCAGCGGAGGACGATTCGTCCGCAGAGGCTGTTCACGGCAATGAGGAGGACGAGGAGGGCGGCGAGGGCGAAGAGGCTGCCGCCGGTTTTCCAGAGGGCAAGGGTGAAGCGTTTACTCATGGGTAATAGACCTTCCTGTTAAGCAGCTTTACGGTTATTGAGAACGAGGAATGTGGCGAAGAGCATGAAGATCATGACACTTGCGAAATAAACCAGGTTTCGCAGATCGATGACCCCGCGCTGGATGGCCTCGAAGTGGGGCATGAAACTGAAGGCCGAAACGATGCGCACGAGACCGGCCGGCGCCCAGCGGACGAACATATCCGTTACCGGGGGATAGCCCGCGAGCAGGAGGAATAGGCAGAAGACGAGGGAAAGCACGAAACTGATGACCTGGTTACGGGTCATGGCCGATGTCAGGAGCCCGATCGACAGATAAGTGCCTGCGAGGAGGAAACTGCCGATGTAGCCGCCGATGATCATGCCGGTGTCCGGTGAGCCCAGATAATAGGTGGTGATCACCACCGGGCAGGTCAGGAGCAGGGCGACCAGCAGGAAGATCCAGGCGGCGATGAATTTCCCGAGAATCGCCTGGGTCAGGGTGACCGGCAGGGTCAGAAGCAGTTCGATGGTGCCGGAGCGTCGCTCCTCAGCCCAGAGACGCATGGCGGCGGCTGGCACCAGGATCAGGTAGACCCAGGGGTGCAGACCGAAGAAGACCTCCCGCAGGTCCGCCTGACCGCTTTCATAGTATCGACCGATGCCAAAGGTCAGGAAGGCGGTCAACATCAGGAAGACGATGAGAAAGACATAGGCGACGGGCGAACCGAAAAAAGCATTCAGTTCGCGTCTCACGAGAGCACAGGTGGTACGCATCCAATCCATGATTAATTCCCTTTCTTCAATTATTTCGCTTTACGAATTTGTTCTTCACCCAGGGTCAATTCCCGGAACAGTTCATCCAGCCGGCCTTCGAGAACACGGAGGTCGGTGACCGGCCAGTTGCGTTGCTTGATCAAGGCGCCGACTTCGGCCACGAGCCGGGTCGAGGCGTCGGTGCGGGGAATCAGAACATAACGGCTATCGGTTTGGGATACGTGGGCGGCCGACGGGAGAGCCTGGAGTTCGGTGAGGGCCGTGGGCGCGTCGGGGAGCGTAAAGGCAACTGCGCCGTGCTGGGAACTGCGAGCCTTGAGTTCGGCGGGCGTGCCGTTGGCGACCACCCGGCCATTGGCGATGATCACCGCGCGCGTGCAGATTTCCTCGACTTCCTCCAGGATATGGGTCGAGATGACAATCGCCTTGTTGGGGGACATGGCGCGGATCATCTGGCGAACGATATGTTTCTGGTTTGGATCGAGGCCGTCGGTGGGCTCGTCCATGATCAGCAGCGGAGGATCATGCAGGATGGCCTGGGCGAAACAGACCCGTTGCCGGAATCCCTTGGACAGGGTGTCGATGCTTTGCTGGGCGACTTTTTGCAGTCGGCATTGGTCGATGGCCAGTGAGACACGACGGTGGGCTTCCTCGCCGCGATAGCCCCGGATGCGGGCGATGAATTCGAGGAAATGCTGGACGGTGAGATCCCCGTAGACCGGCGCATTTTCGGGCAGGTACCCGATCTGGCGCTTGACGCCGATCGGGTCGAGGGTGACGTCGCAGCCGTTGACGATCGCGGTACCACCGCTGGGCGGCAGGAATCCGGTGATCATGCGCATCGTCGTTGATTTTCCAGCCCCATTGGGACCGAGGAATCCGAGCACTTCGCCCCGACCCACCGACAGCGAGATACCGCGTACGGCGTGGATCGGACCGAACCATCGGTCCAGATTGCGTATTTCCAGCATTCGTCCTCTCCTTCTATGTTTTAGCCTATCTGTATCAGCTCACCCCGGGAGGGGGAACTGTTAACGGATCGGCAGTTTGGTTTCATGCGGTGGGGTCAATCCCGGAAGGGGAATGATCACCGTGAGCACGTTATCCTCGAAAGTGGATTCAATTGTTTCCGGCGCGGTGGGGGTGGCGGGGAGGCGGATTTGCTGTTCAAATCGGGACATGGCATGATGGGCGGTCCGGTCATGGGAGGCGTCGGCGGGCGTCTGGGTATGCCGTTCGGCACTGATTTTGAGAACATCGCCATTAAGGGTCAGGCCGATATCTTTTTTTTCGGTTTGCGGTAGGGTGACGGTCAAAACCAACCGGTCTTTTTCGGGTCGCATATTAATGGAGGGGGAAATAGCCAGAACGTTCCAGCCTTCGTCGAAGGTGCCTGCGGGATCCGCGGGATGATCAGCCATGCCCATTTGATGGAAGAATTGTTCCATTTGGGCCAACATCTGTTCGGGATGTTGGGGGTGGCCGGCTTCGAGTGCTTCCCGCGCCTCAAAATCGGAGGTCAGGATCTGGTCCATTTCCGTCTGCCATTGGCGTAGTTGTTCGAGTGAGGTGGGCAGGTTGCTTAAATCGGGTTGATTCATCCGGCCGAAAGCCCGGGGTGAGTGGAGTGCGGTCCGATGAGGGCGGATGAACCAATAGGTAATTGCGGAAGCCAAAATCGCAACGATTAGGAGTATCAAGGCGAACCCGATCCCCTTAACCCATCGCGTTTTTAGCCAATTCGTATTCATGGTGCTATCCATCAATAATATTCATCCGGTCGGTCTTACTTATAGCAACCGATGTGCCAAGTCATTTGATCACAATATCTATAGTCTGTCCAAGTCTATTAAAATGAATAAGATAAGAAAATAATTGACACAAAATACACGCGATCCATGCGGCGCTAAAAAACCCAAACAACGACATTATGTCGTGTCTATGGCGACAAAATGGCGTGGTTGTGGAATGGTGATAATTAATTCAGGTATGGCAAGACCACATTGCCCTTGGCATCGTCATACATTTTCCTGATACGGGTAAAAAGGGGGTGTGAGATTTGGGCCGGTCGAGATCGGAATTTTGAGGTGGCAACCCAGGTTATTTCAGAATTCGACTATTTGATGCTCCGATGGCGATGGCGACCGGGCTCCACGACTACAAAGGCGGTTTGCAAATCGTTCTCTGGATAGCGACTCAATATCAACTGAATCTCTTGATGAACGGCCTGAATCGTGGAAGGCGTTATTCGCAAATATAGCACGCCTGGACCCGATTTATGCACAAAAACCAAACCGCCGAAGTCCCGATCCCGGGTTACAAATATTCGCCCTTCCGCACGGGCACGGGCCAGTAAAACCGCGTCATCGGCCTCTGCCAGACCGATACTTGACGCCGTAACCACATCGTGCCCCAGACCCGTTAAAAATCGTACCGTACCCGCATAGACATCCTGATCTATCAGGAATTTCATGCCGGGACCAGATCAATGTGAAGGTCTTCAACTGCCACGATGTCCATGGCATACTGAATGCAGGCCTGAATGTCGTCAACGGTCAGGTCAGGGTAATATTCCTGGATAATCCGATCAAACGCAATCCCTTCCCGGACCAACTCCAGCACATCCTGCACGGGAATCCGGGTGCCAATAACACAGGGCTTTCCAAAATGGATTCCCGACTTAATTTCGATTCGGTTTCTCATATCCACCTCCGTCACTCAAGGAAGGAACCATCCGGGTTAACTTCAACGTTCGACATCTTACAATGCCGACAGCCGGAATGAAAGCGTGGAATTGGGCTGTTTTTTGAGATTTCAGGACCAATGTTTATGAACCTCCCTATTCCCTGGACTGCCCCCTTTCTTTACGAAGGGCTAATTCTTCATTAGGAGTCGGAGGCATTAGCGGTTCGATAAAAGGGAATAACCCCCCAGGTTTATTCGTCAGGGTCGTAAATTGGGGAGACTTCGCGTTGTCCCGGCGTTGCACGCCGGGCTGATGAATACGACCCCTTCTCCCTCAAGGGGACGCGGTCCCAGTGGTCCACGACGCCGCAATACGTTTCACCTCGAGATTAATAGCTTCTCGAAATGCGGTCTTGAACACCTCAGGGTTGCCGGAATATTCGCTTGAAGTGTGCTGCGTCAGTTCGTCACTGCTGTCCAAGATGTCGGTCAAGGGTGGTCCCGAATTCCCCCGCGGCGCGCAAGCAAAAGATTGACATAGTCACATCAAATGACTATATTAAAATTCAAATGGAGGCAAAAAATGACAAGCATGGCGATTAGCGTATTTAAGGCACACGCCTTACAGGCTGTGGGACGGGTCGCAAGTTCGAAAGTTGGCCTCGTGATTACGAAACGGGGGAAACCTGTCGCACAGGTTATCCCCTACCAATCCACCGCAGCAACCCTAACACCAGGCAAATTGGCCTCTGCCCTCGTGTTCGAGAAAGACATCATCTCACCCCTCGGAGCCGAAATGTGGGAGGCGGCCAGGTGAACTATCTACTGGATACTCACATATGGATCTGGTGGAACATGCATCCGCAAAAACTTTCAGTAAAAGTTCGGTCCTTAATATCGACACCAGCCAGATACGACGAATTGCTGCTTTCTGCAATTTCGTTGTGGGAGTTCGCAAAACTCCTGGAAAAACAGCGATTGGCTATATCATGTGATCCAGAGGAATGGATAAAGGAAGCCCTGGAAATGCCAAAACTGCGACTTGTCCCTCTTTCCCCATCTGTGGCCTATCGATCCACAATCCTCCCTAAGCCTTTTCACGACGATCCTGCCGACCAAATCATCGTCGCCACGGCACGTGAAGAAAATGCTACCGTTTTGACAGCAGATGAAAAAATAGGATCCTATGCCCATTGCCGACATTTGTGGTAGCCAGGAGCACCGAACAATTTAATAAAATCTTGTATAAGTCCGTTAAACCAGAGAAATTAGCACCCAGCTAATCAGGAGGTCATCATGTTTGACATAATCTCGACGTCTATGCTGGGAATTGTGGTGGTGTGCCTGATGGTGATTACCCTAGGCCTACAGATCCAAGTTCGTAACCTGAATGAAAAAATCGACGAACTGATCAAGCGGAGCCAGGGTGGATCGAAATAAATCCGACGCTACGGGGCAGTGAGCAATTCCAAGACATCGTCCCAAGAGAGGGCATTCAAGGGGGTACCCTCCTGTGCCAATGTGGCATTAAAAATCAATTTCTTACGTTTTTGCATTTCCAGAACTTTCTCTTCGACCGTACCGCGAGTGATCATCTTAATGCTGTAAACGGTGCGTTTTTGCCCGATACGGTGAACCCGGTCGGTGGCTTGGTCTTCGACGGCGGGATTCCACCAGGGATCGTAATGGATAACCGTGTCGGCCCCCACCAGGTTGAGACCGGTGCCTCCGGCTTTCAGGCTGATGAGGAAAAGGGGGATGGTCCGGTTACCGTTGAATTCACGGACGATCGACATGCGTTCGACGGTGGCGCCATCGAGGTAGCAGAAGGTGAGCCCGCGCTTTTCAATTTCCCGCCGGAGAATCGTCAACATGCCGACGAACTGACTGAAAACCAGGACGCGATGCCCGCCGTCCAGGGCTTCGTCGAGGAGTTCGAAAAAGAGATCGAGTTTGGCGGACGGCGCATCGGACTGAAGGCCCGCAAGCTTAAGGAGTTCGAGGTGGCAGCAGGCCTGACGAAGTCGGAGAAGCGTTTTGAGGACCTCCATGCGACTGCGTTGGAAACCTTGTTGCGCGACCATATCAACGAGTCGGCGGCGCGAATTTTCAAGCAACTGACAATAGACCAGTTTTTGATCGGGTGTTAAGGCGCAGAGGGCCAGTTTTTCGATGCGGGCGGGCAGGTCGGTGGCAACCTCTAATTTGAGTCGGCGGAGGAGAAACGGATGCAACTTTCGCCGGAGTTTTTTTTGGGCAGCCACGGCTTCCGTACTCCCGGAGGAGATAGGAAGTTCGTAGTTGTGGCGGAAGTGATCATAGTTGCCGAGGTACCCGTGCATGAGGAAATCCATGATGGACCAAAGGTCGGCGACGCTGTTTTCGATGGGCGTCCCGGTGAGCACGAGGCGGTGGATGGCCTTCAACTGTTTGGCGGCGATGGCGTTCTGGGTGGACAGGTTTTTGATATGCTGGGCTTCATCGAGCACGACGATGGCGAATTCCTGCCGCAGGTAATTCTCCAGGTCGCGGCGCAGGAGAGCATAGGAGGTGATGGCGAGGTCGACGTTGGGCAGCAGTTCCCATTTACTATGGCGATCCGCACCGGACAGGCTGATGATGTTGAGATGAGGGACGAAGCGGCGGCATTCCTCGGCCCAGTTTTCAACGAGAGAGGTGGGGCAAACGATCAGGGCCGGTTTTCCGCGAGCTTCGGGGTGAACCCGTTCGAGCGAAAACCAGGCCAGGGTTTGGAGGGTTTTCCCGAGTCCCATTTCATCGGCCAAAATTCCACCGAAGCCGAAGGTTTCCAGGTGCCGCAGCCATTGCACGCCTTCCTTCTGGTAACCGCGGAGAGTGTGATCAAGGAATTCGGACAGGACGACGGGTTCGGCGGCGGTCGGCCGGTTTTGCTGGAGAGCTGTTTTACGCCAGGCCGGATCGGCTTCGACATCCACCCCGTCGAGCAAGTCGAGCGAGGAGTTGACATAGGCGGCGTAGATTTCGGACATCCGAAATGTGCCGGGAAGAGTTCCTTCGCCGGTGGCGCAATCATTGAAAACGCCATTGAGGGACTGAATGGCATCGGCATCGAGAAGAATGACGCGGCCCGCTTTTTCAACATACGATTCGCCGCGTTGAAGCGCCCGTTGAATTTCAGCCGGGGTCAGATTAAAGCCCCCGGTCTCTTCGAAGGAGAATCCGACTTCGAACCAGCCGGTATTCTGGGAGGGGGTGATTCGGACGACCGGTGTGATGCCCGGCAATTCTTCCATGAAAGGCTGTACGGAGCCTTCGAGATCGGCTTTCCAGCCCAGCCGGTGGATGGCGGGGAGGGAACTGCCGAGGAAGTTGAGGACTTCCCGGGTGCCGACGATAGGGGCGAGGGTATTGCCGGATTCGCCGACGAAGCCAAACCGACGGAGAGTGGCGAGGGCTTCCGCTTCGCGATCCGGATTACGGACCAGATAGCGGAGCAGATCCTGGGG
>Ga0118677_10016049_pt1 | contig 10324 bp, 8 predicted proteins | sample AliMusrvi5mmetaG_FD_86154 | JGI IMG/M metagenome (GOLD analysis project Ga0118677, IMG submission 86154)
ATTGCCACCCAGGCCGATCTGTCCATCCGATAGAGATTTGTCAAAATCCACCACTGCAGCGATTGCATTACCGAGGTTGATGCCGGCGCTGGCCAACGATGCCACCATACCGATGGCCACATTGGCGGTGAATGGATTGCCGGAGTCGGCCACGGTCTGGGATACCCAACCCGCCAGATCGGTCGTGGCACTTGTGACTGACAGAATGAGCGACACACTGCGATCGCCACCGTTGCCACCGTTGCCACCTGCTCCACCAGCACCGCCGAAGCCGCTAGCGTTGAACGCACCATTGTAGCCCTTGGTGCCGGTGGTGCCTCCGATATCCGTAAAGGTGGTCTGATTCGGCGTGTAGCCATTACTTCCCGCCGTTCCCGCCCCTCCGCTGTTGAATAGATTGTTGAGCGTGCCACCGGTGCTGCCAATGCCACCTGCCCCCCCCATGGCGCTGTTGCCTAGAATACTGACGTTGTTGAGGGTCACCGTCGCTCCCGAATTAACGAAGATCGCACCGCCCAAACCTGCACCACCACCACTGCCGCTGCCTCCCTTGGTGGAAAAATTTGTCAAAGTCGTGTTGCTGATACTTAGATTGCCGCCTTGCACGAAGTAGCCGCTGCCGCCTAGCCCGTCAATCGCCACTCCCGCACCGTCCACGCTCACACTGCCGCCAGTCTGAATCGCCGGGGCCGCCTGCATCTGATAGGTCAAAAGCAAAAATGGCGTGCTGATGGCCAGTAGCTTGGGCAGCACCCGGCAAGCTCCACTGCGAGCGGAGATGAGACCGAGGATCCGGGAGAACGAGGTGACTTTGCGTTTCATGATGGTTTAGTATTGGTGAAATTGCTCAAAGGCTGATATGGCGCGAAAAGTGTGTCTAGTCGCTCGGACTCGCAAGTTTTTTTCGAAGTTTTTTCATGCCGAATTTTCAACCCCTCTTCAAACCCTTATCGCACAAGGGCATTTTTACTGACAAGGCATTAAAAGATGCAGGCAAATGTCGTCACTCCATGCGACAAATACTTCGTCCCACCACGCAATAAGACGTTGTCGTTCGCCACGACAAAATCTCGCAACTCCCAGATGCCCGCCTCAGGCGATCACGCCGAGTTGTTTGCCGGTTTGGATAAAGGCGTCGATGCCGTGGTCGAGTTGGGCGCGGGTGTGAGCGGCGCTGATCTGGGTGCGGATGCGAGCCTTGCCCTGCGGCACGACCGGATAGAAGAAACCCACGGCATAGACGCCGCGAGAGAGGAGTTGGTCGGCGAAACGCTGGGCGAGGGCGGCATCGCCTAACATGACCGGTGAAATCGGGTGGGCGGCACCGCTGATGGTGAAGCCGGTGCCGGCCATGGCGTTGCGGAAATAGGCGGTGTTGTCCTTGACGCGATCGGCCAGGGCGGTGGAGGCCACGAGCATGTCGAGGACCTGGATGGCGGCGGCGGCGATGGGTGGGGCCACGCTGTTAGAGAAGAGATAGGGGCGGGACCGCTGGCGCAGCAAGTCGATGATGGCCTTATTGCCGGAGGTATAGCCGCCGGAGGCACCGCCGAGGGCTTTGCCGAGGGTGCCAGTGGTGAGGTCGATTTTGCCAAATAATCCGCAATGTTCGTGGGTACCTCGGCCGCGGGCACCCAGGAAACCGGTGGCGTGGCAATCGTCGAAATGCACGATTGCATGGTATTTATCCGCCAGCGCGTGGATTTTGTCGAGTTGCGCGATGATGCCATCCATCGAGAACACGCCGTCGGTGGTGATGAGCTTGAAGCGGGCACCGGCGGCATCGGCGGCCTGCAATTGGGCTTCGAGGTCGGCCATGTCGTTATTGGCGTAGCGGAAGCGTTGGGCCTTGCAGAGGCGCACGCCGTCGATGATAGAGGCGTGGTTGAGAGCGTCGGAGATGACGGCGTCGTGCTCTGAGAGAAGCACCTCGAACAGGCCGCCGTTGGCATCAAAGCAACTCGGATAGAGGATCGTGTCCTCGGTACCGAGAAACGCGGAGAGTTTTTCCTCGAGTTGCTTATGGAGCGTCTGAGTGCCGCAGATGAAGCGCACCGAAGCCATCCCAAACCCCCAGCGCTCCAGGGCGGCGCGCGCGGCGGCGACTACCTCCGGGTGATCGGCGAGCCCAAGGTAATTGTTGGCGCACAGGTTGATAACATCGCGGCCGTCTTGGAGGCGGACGCTGGCATTCTGGGAGGAGGCGATGAGCCGCTCGCGCTTGTAAAGCCCAGCGGCGGTGATTTCATCAAGCGTGGTGTGGAGCGAGGCGAGGAATGTTTCCGGGAGCATGGCGGGCGCAGGATACATACCTGCGCCCGCTTGCAAAACTCAAACGTGCAAGGATTTTCACCCATGCGTGTACTCCTTGAGCAGGCGTAGATATATCCGGTAGTTATCAATCGAAACGCCGGGCGGTGTCTGGTGATCGACACTCGGGATGAAACCACCGGTTTTCATCAGAGGCACGAGGCGCTCAAATTCCGCACGCATCGCCGCCTCACCGTGAGGCATGGTCATCTTGTCGAAATGCCCGATCATCAACAAGTCCGGGAACTGCTGGCGCAATTTGAGACCGTCCACCCCGGCCTGCCGTTCCAAGGGCAACACACCCTGCACACCGAGAGCCCTGAGCCATGGCACCAACAGCGTGACATCGCCATCGGTATCCATGAAAAGCGGGATGCCACGCTCCTGTAGGCGCGGCATTAACTCGCGATAATACGGCGCAACAAACTCCTCGAAAGTCAGCCGCGAGATCATCGGGCCATTGTTATAGCTCATGTCCTCGGCAATTGTCATGAAGGTCGGCACACAGACGTCGAATATCCGGTCGAGCAGACGCAAATTAAAATCCAACAAATCCCGATTGATCGTGTGGATGAGTTCGGGCTCATCCACATAGGCATACATCATTTTCTCGAAACCCATCAGTGTGCGCGGAAACCAGAAATAGCCCTCCAGCGTGGCCCAGACGACCGCCTCGCCGCGCTGTTGCCTCGCCGCCCAGGCCGCCATGCCGGCAATCGCCTCGCCGTGATCAGGAAACAATTGCGGGCGGATCCGGAGGTAGTCGTCCATCGTCGAGACCATGCCTTCAACGTGATGCTGGGTGGCTTCAATCGTCGAGTCCGTCGTGCTGAACCAATACTGTTGATAGGGATCGAGCCCGAAATGCTGGGCAATCTCGATGACCTGGCTGAATTTTAAATTGCGCGGCAATCCTTCGTTGTGCCAACGATTAATGGTTAGATCCCACCACATGGCCCATTCCCAGCGTGGCAGGCGGTCCACGGCTTGGAAATTGCAGACAGCACGGAAGCGCTCGACGTGATTCATGAGCGGGAAATATCAGCAGCCGGGGCAATCCTCAAGACAAAACTCGCGACAGACAAAACTCGGGCCAACCTTGCATTCGCCACGGTCCCGTCCTATCAGGCGGTCCCCGGCACCCTGCTCAATACTCTCAATGTAGCGCTCACTGAGCGGAAAACAGACATCCTGCCAACTTGACAGTATTGGGCCCGTGCCGGATGGCATTCACCCTATCCAATCGTCCTCTATGTCGCAATGCGGATGGGTCTGTCCAGTTAAACTTCTAAGCACCGAGAACCTTTTTGAAACATTCGCACTTTCGTGTGGTAAATTCTCAGGGGCATGCACTGCCGTCATCATCCCCAAGCACCTGCCTCACCTGTTCCAGCGACATGATACAATCCAATCCCTCCTCCCGTCGAGAATTTATCCAAACCAGCGGCAAGACCGCCGCTGCGCTCGTCGCCGGCACCTTGGCCGCCCCCGCCATTCTCCGTGGTGCCGAACCCACCGCCAATACTGCGAGAAGGGTTGGACCACGACGATCGCCGCTGCCATGCGGATGCTCAAAGCGGTGAAGGACGCCAAAGCGGTCATGCAACTCGACCAAATGAGAAGGAGATCCCAGGTCGCGACTGGGTCGATCAACGGCAGCAGCCTCGTTCCCGGCGGCGGGTATCGGGCGAAATAATCCGGCAAAACCATCACAAGCACCATGAAAATTCCCAACTCCACCTCGTTCATCCCTGTCATCAGGCGCGTGGTGCTGCGCACGAATCATGCTGAGCGCCTAGCTAATTTCTATCAACAGGCACTCGGTTTGGTCCCGCGGCAGGACTCGCCACAGCGGCAAGACATGTCGCTGCTGCACCCCGGCAGCGGCGAGGTGCTGCTCACCCTGATCGAAGACACCGCCGCCTGCCAGCCAGCGCCGGGAACCCCCGGCCTTTTCCACACGGCTTTTCTCTATCCGGATCTAGCTGATTGGTGCAGCGCTGTGCGGCGGGTCATTCGCCTCACACCGGGCTTGCAAGGAGCCGCCGATCACGGTGTGAGCTGGGCGGTCTATTTTACCGATCCCGATGGCAATGGAATTGAACTCGCGTGGGACAAACCCGCCCGTGAGTGGCCGTGGCGCGGAGAGCGGATTGAGATGGTGAGTCTGGCGTTGCCCCTGAATAGCATCTTGCTGGAAGAAAATGGGCAACAGGGAGGCGTCGGAATATTCCACATAGGTCATTTACATCTGCAAGTCGCCGATTTGAACGTGGCCGAGGATTTCTGCAGTCGCTTCGACTTGAGGGTCACCCAAGCCGACTACCCCGGAGCACGTTTCATGGCCCGCAACTCATATCACCATCACCTCGCAGTGAACACATGGCGGACCCGTCCGCTCCGTGACGTTTCCAGTAATACACTGGGACTGATAGGCTGGGACATGGCCAAGCGTGACGGAACCAAGGGCTTCATCGATGCAAAAACGTTAGAAAGCGGCGTGTAGGCCCAGATGGAACTGGAGGATGTCCTGCTGCCGCCGAGGCGCGGCACCGAGCACCTCATTCGTATCTAGCAGGCCCGGATTAACTATCCGATAGTATTGCGCCGCTGCATAGAGCGAGGTGCTGAGATTCTTGGTTGAGAGGTATTGCAGCGGCAGGGAGAGTTTGAGGGCGGCGCTCATGAAGCCACAACCGCCCGCAGCGGACTGAGCGGCACTGTCCTGATAGAAACCCTCCGGCACCCATGTAAGGAAGGCTGGCAGCTCGAGCTTGATCGGTCCGAACTGATGCTGTGGGGTGATGCCCAAGCGGAACGAATAACTTGCCCGGGCACTTTCCGGATCAATGACCACGGTGGTGGAGCCATGGATTTGCGGACGATACTCCACAAAGGGATGCAGTGCTGCGGTGCCTAGCAAACGGGTGTCGTCGTATGTCAGTGCGAGAGCGAAATCCCAAGCGGTCGGGTAGGAATGCGTCTGGCTGAGATAGGCGGAACCGAAGGCGGTTAATTGCCAATCGCGCTCAATAAAACAGGTGAGGCCGGAGAACAAGTCCACCTCGCGCCAGTTGGCAGGTTGCGTGCCGCCCGGGTGCGAATGCCAATTTCCCCAACCACCCACACAAAAGCTGACATTGCCGAGCCAGTCGGCGGGATCCATCTGGAGTGGGGTATAAAACAAAAGGAGCGGTTGGATGATAAGTCCCTGGTTTTCCAGAAGCAAGCCGTGCGGGGTGACATCCTGATTGGTGAAGTCCACGTTGAATACCGCGTGCAGGGAACCGGGGCGCGGGTAACCCACCACGGGTGCCCAGTAGGCTTCCTGAGAGAACGGCACACCTGCCATGGAGGCACATTCCTCCGCCCGCAACAGGGCTGGAAGTGCAAGGGTGCTAACGATCAGGAGACGCATCATGGGGTGAAAAACCGGTTGGCGGTGAGTGTAGTGGGTTGGGCCGGCGATCTAACGGTGTGATCGGGCGCTCAGGCCATAACCCTCCCGTGCTTGGGGATAATCCGGGTTAATTTCTAGCAGAAGAGTGAATTTGGGATGAGCGGTGGCAGGATCTCCGGCACGCAAAGCAGACCATGCGGCACCACTCAGGGCGTCCGGATCATCAGGGTAATGGACCAATACTCGGAAATAATCAACCGTGGCCTTATCATATTCTTTTTGCGCGAAATGAAGGCCGCCGAGCGCCATGAGGGCGAGGTAGTTGTTAGGATCGACGTGCAGGACGGCATCTGCGGCACGTGCGGTATTGCGGATATCGAGCATCGCCTGGGCAGCGTTGAGTGATCCGAGCAGTGCGTTGAGCGAGGTGGGCTGCAACACACTGGCCTGATGATATGCCTGGGCCGCATCCGCATACTGGGCAGCCTGAAAGTACAACCAGCCGAGGCGCAGGGTGGCGATAAAAGGGTCGCCGCCGCGTTGCTGATAGGACTTCATGGCGCTGATGGCGGCGGCATAGTCCTTGCTCTTTTCGGCCTTGGTGGAAGCGGCGCAGAGCTTGCCGAGCGGAATCGGATCGGGAGCCTCCGCAGGCGCGGAGTGCGGAGCGCCGATGGCTAAGGAGAAGGTGACAAGCGGAACGAGAAGCACGGGCAATGGACGCATGGCCGACGAGGAGGGAAGGAGGAAGGGATTAGGATGCATGGAGGAGCCAAAAATATTTGTGTATCAAGGTTTTGTGATAGCCACGCGATAAAACTTATGTGTAGCCGTGGCAGCCAAGTCGGTGACCGTGCGTTGAACACCTGAGTCGCTGGTCGTGAAATTAGTCAGGGGGTTCCAATGGGTGAGATCAGTGCTGACTTCAACAATATAGGTATGGCCATCATAGCGCGGGCTAAAGATGATCCTTTGTTGTGTGGGTTGGCCGGGCACCGCCTGCTCCTGAAGCGAGAAACGAGAAGTGGCATCGGTGGGCACCAGGCCCGCGGCATACTCGAAGGCATTGCTGAAGCCGTCGTGATCGGGGTCTTGATCGGGTGCGGCATTGGCGTTGCCGAAACCAAAGTATTGTTCTTGCCAGGCATCCGGCAGGTTGTCTGTGGCATAATCGTAGGTGGTGGTGATGACCACCCGGTAAAATTTGTGAGTTGAGGTGGCAGCCAGGTCAGTGACCGTGCGTTGAAGGCCCGAGTCACTGATCGAGAAACTCGTCAGAGGGCTCCAGTTAGTGAGATCGGGACTGGTCTGAACGGCATAATCGCGTCCCTCATAGCGTGGGCTGAAGATGATACGCCGTTGGGATGGCTGGCCGGGCACCGATTGGATTTCCATCAGAAAACGGGAGGCTGCATTGGTGGGCACCAGAGCCGCTGCATACTCAAAGGCATTGCTGAAGCCATCGCGATCGGGGTCGAGTGCAGGCGCGGCATTGGGGTTATTCAAACCGAAATAGAGCACCTGCCAGGCATCGGGGAGACCGTCGCCGGCATAGCTGCCGAAGTCGTCGTCGTTCGTGTTGACGACGGTGAGTGCGAGCGTGCCGGTGAATCCGCCATAAGCGCCGCTGACACTGGCGGCACTATCCTGATAGACTATATTTGCGGTGACCAGACCGGTGGGATTCACGCTGGCAGGACCGCTGGCGATACTCCAATTGACGGTTTTACCGGCGGCCGCAGCACGAGATGCGTCTTCGAGCATTTCCCAGGCAGCAACCTGCAGGGTGGCACCCTCGTTCACCGATGCACCGGTTGCCGTTAGAGAAAGTCCGGTGGTGGCTGGAATTTGGGCGATGTATCCTTGGTTGGCAGTTTCCCCGGCGGCGGCCGCAGTGAGCGTACCGACAATGCCTCCCATGCTCGACGAGCTGGCGTAACTGGCGCAAGTGGCAGACTCCCCGGCGGCATCAAACGTCTCGGCGGGAATAGCATAGTTGGTGCTGCTGCGCGACTCTGCGTGCAGGACAGCCAGCCCGAGCATCGTTAGAATGACGCTAGCGAGGCTGCGCCCCAGACCCAAGACGCAAGACTTGAAGACGGCTCGGCTGAGACTTCGGCGAGCGGTTCGACTGAGCTCGCCGAAGTCTCTGTCGAACCGCTCGCCGAACGCCCAAGAGAAGAAAACATGACCTAACGACAGCCACTTTGGCTTTTCAAGGACACTAGAAAATGCATGCGTCATGGCTTCTGATAGAGGAACATCGTCTTACCTGCCGAGTAGCTATAGGTATCGTTCAGATAGCCGCCATTGGTGCCGCCGAAAACGAGCATTTCGCGGCCGGTCCAAACGGCAGTGTGGCCGCTGCGATTCGGTGGGGCACCTATATTGGAGGTGGAGGCCCAGATACCGGTGAGCGGGGCATAGTGACCTCCGAGGCCGAGATATGCCCCGCTGTAGCCGCCCCAAACAATCATTTCGGTGCCGCTCCAGACGGCGGTGTGATAGCTGCGGGCCACTGGCGAGCCGACCGTGATCGCGGCGGTCCAGGTATTGGCGGTGGGGTCGAAGAGGGCTCCGTCGGCGAGGTTGGCGGTGCCGTTGTAGCCGCCCCAGACGAGCATCGTCGAACCGGTCCAGATTGCCGTGTGATCGGAGCGCATGGCGGGTTCGTTGGTGATTGGCAGGGTGACCCAAGTGTTGGTTGTCGGTGTGTAGCGGGCACCATCGGCGAGGTGGGTGGTGGAGCCGTTGTAACCGCCGAAGAGGATCATTTCGGTGCCCGTCCAGACGGCGCTGTGATCACTGCGGATGCTCGGTGCGTTGGTTGAACTCATCGCGGTGAGATTCCAAGCACCAGTTGTGGGGTTGAATCGACCGCCGTTGTTCAGGTAAGCTGTGCCGTTGTAGCCACCCCAGATGATCATCTCGGTGCCCGTCCAGACAGCGGTATGATAGTAGCGGATGCCCGGGCTGTTCAATGACGGCAACGCGGACCACGAATTGCTGGATGGATTGTATCGTGCGCCATCGCCGAGGTAGGTGCTGCCGTTATATCCACCCCAAATGATCATTTCGGTACCGGTCCAGACAGCGGTGTGGAGGTAGCGGGCGCTTGGTGCGCCGGTGGTGCTGATGGTGGTCCAGACGTTGGTGGTCGGGTCGAAGCGAGCGCCGTCGCCTAGGGCTGTGCCATTGTTACCGCCCCAAACGATCATCTCGGTGCCACTCCAGATGGCGGTGTGATTGGCCCGCCCGCTGAGTGGGCAGGCGGGCGCAGTGGTGGTCCACGAGTTGCCGCTGCTATTGAAACTCTCGCCATCCGGAAAATAACTGGTGCCGTTGCCGCCGCCCCAGATGAGCATTTCGCTACCGCTCCAGACAGCGGTGTGGCCATAGCGTGCGGTCGGGGCACCTATCAGATTGATTGCGGTGGCATTCCAGGCATCGGTGGCGGGATTGTAGCGACCTCCGGTGTTCGTGCCAGCGGTACTGCTGTAACCGCCCCAGACGATCATTTCGGTGCTGGACCAGACTGCGGTATGTGAGTCGCGGGCGGCTGGTGCATTTACGGTGGAAAGCGTGCTCCAGAGGTTGGTCGTCGGATTGTAGCGGGCACCATCGGCCAAGTCCGCGCTGCCGCTGTAGCCGCCCCAAACGACCATGTAGGTGCCTGACCAGATCGCGGTATGGAAATAGCGGGCGCTAGGCGCGGATGCCGGGTTGATAGAAACCCAGGTGTCGGTGGTTGGGTTGTAACGGGCACCATCGGCCAGAGCGGTGGCACCGCTCGAGCCTCCCCAGACGAGCATTTCGCTATTTGACCAGACGGCGGCGTGATAGACGCGAGCGGACGGCGCATTGGTGACGCTAAGTGTCGTCCATGTATTGGTGGTGGGATTGAAACGGGCACCTGTATTGAGGCAGGTGCCGTTGTAGCCTCCCCAGACGATCATCCCGGTGCTGTCCCAGGCTGCGGTTTGGTAGCTACGCGCTGCGGGGGCGTTGGTGGTGGTGATGCTGGTCCACGTGTCGGTGGTCGGATTGTAACGAGCACCGTCGTTGAGATAGGAGCTACCGTTGTAACCACCCCAGATGATCATTTCCGTGCCTGTCCAGATAGCGGTGTGATTTGTGCGCTGGGTGGGTGCACCGGAAGCATTGAGGGCGGTCCAGCTATGGGTCGTTGGATTGTAGCGGGCTCCATCACCGAGGTATCCGCTGCTGGAATGATACCCACCCCAGATGATCATGCCCACAGGTGTCCAGACAGCCGTGTGGCCGCTGCGGGCAGAGGGCGAACCATTGCCGCGCAACTGCCAACCATCGGCGATCGAGGTGCTGCCGATTTTGACAAAACCTGCCGCGACGAGAGCCGCGCTCTCCGCAGCCGACAATACCAAGCCGCCGCTACCAACCGCGCTTTGTCCGCCCGCGCTGAGGTTTGCGGCGGCGGCGCCGGATGCCAGTTGGGAGGAACCGACCGCTCCGCTGGCAAGTTGCGAGGCCCCCACTGAGCCAGTTGCCAGTTGCGCGGTGTTGACCGCACCCGTGGCAATTTTTGCCGTGGTGATGCTGCCATCGGTGACATTGTCGGCCATCATGGCATACCCC
>Ga0118677_10016051_pt1 | contig 10323 bp, 3 predicted proteins | sample AliMusrvi5mmetaG_FD_86154 | JGI IMG/M metagenome (GOLD analysis project Ga0118677, IMG submission 86154)
TAATTGGAATAGGTGACCATGATGGCACTCAGAGGGCTTATTTTTATCCTCAATTCTTTATCTCCTCTAGTCGCTCCCAAGGTGTCAGCTGAATTTTTAATAACTTTTACATCCTTAAGAGCACTTGTATTAAGTGTTATTTCTTGTTCCTGAGGCAAATAGTTTACAAAAAACTGGGCTTTGCGATCATTTCCAAACTGCCAGTTAGAGGAAAAGACGGAAGGGAAGTCAATATTGTGTTCCCCGGGAATTGAAATCATAGGAAGGTTTACGGCACCATCAAAAGGGATAGGTTTCAGCATCCTCCCGGTGATCAGAAAATCTTTACCGGCTCCGGTGCGCCAACCGTTGAGGTTACGGACAAGTTGTATGGAGTTCTCCTGATCGGGAGTATCGGCTTCCCATTTGGTTCCCCAATCCCAAATCATATCACCGTTGCCACGGATGATCACTGTTAACATATCACCTGCACAAAAGGCATATGCTAACCGTTGCAGGAAATTCATCGGACTTTTTTTCAGATCAATATTTGATGAAACCCCATTCTGATTTCCCATGAAATTGTTTACATACTCATGATTTACAAAGGCGTATGCGGGGACAGGTTTACCAAAAGTGAAGTTTGTGGTCGAACGGGCATCGTTGAAGAGAAGATACTCCAGATTAGCTTCGGACGCTGCAGCTTCGCAACCTACAAGAGGCTTATAACCAGCCTTTTCAAAAATTGGCTGAAATTCTTTGAAAATGGCGTGCATCGCATCGTTTTGCCAAAGTCCTGAACCATAAGGGTGACCATGGCTAGTTCCATAACAGGTATAACAGCCCCCTCCCAGATTTTGATCAAAGTATTGAATATAATCTGTTTTGCTTGAAACAATTTTGGTAATCTGGTCTAAAACAACATCTTTGACAAAGGAGTTGGCAGGGCACATATCGTAGCCGATCCGCTGAGCCCTTGTTCCCGCACAGACCCCGTTTGTTGCCAGCGTCCCGTCAGGGGCAACCTTCATGACTTTTTCGAGGTGTTTCTCGTTATATTCTTTATACATATTGTAAGTGGTATCCGTGTTACTCCGGAGGGTATAACCGATACCGCTGGCATAGAGCCCTGCAAGATTTCCTTTTTCGTGTAACCTGCTGACAAATTCGAGATAGTTCTTTTCACCACCATAGGGAGGCCAGACATAAGGTGGTGCCCAGGGTGCTGAGCCTTCCCAATGCATCAACAAAGCCATCACCTTCGAATTAAATGCCTTGTTGTATCTATCTATGACTTTCAGCGCATTGGTATAGGGATACAATTCATTGGGTGTCTGATCGCCCAAATCCTTATGGCCGCGGACGGGATAGGTTATCACTACCGGTGACTGGAAATACCAGTCAGGTAACCTCTTATTATCCTTGATCTTTGGTGGCACGGGTAATTTTGAAGACTCACGCCAGTTGCGGTAAATCGTAGAGGCATCGTACCAGTCTCCGTCAAAAACACCCATCACCATGTCATAAGGCATTTTATAAACTCCCTTGCCTGCCCCGGGAACTAATAACCGAAAGTCCATCTTGATACCACTTTCACTAATCCTGTGAAATTCAATCCCTTTTGGATTACATTGCTCATCGTGTGCCGCCAGGTAGAGACCTCCGTTAACATTGTAATAGGCCATGTACTGCATCTGTGTAGCAGAGGGATAGAGACCACCCCAGCCCATTTTGGGATATTCAATAGGCATAAATCTCCCCCAGGCTTCTTCCCTGATTCTTACATCTTCGACCAGGCAACCTTCCTGGCCGGGCCAAAAAACTCTCCCTGTTCCACCCGTAGCGATCAGATCGTTGGGGACAACAACATTCGGAAAATCGATATGGTCAATCGTAAAAGGTGTGTTGTTGTCAACACTCAGGTTCCAATTCATAAAAGGGGAGTCCTTTGATACTTTTACAGTTACAAATACCTTGATATCTGCCTGATCAAATTTTGAAAAGGTTAACGTGATAAGTTCATCATTTGATTTAATGTCACATTGCTGTGCCTGCAATGCATTGAATTCATGAATCTCCCCTTTGTTAGAGGCATCGCGAAAACGGATAGTAAAGAGCGGGCCTTCTGTATCAGCAGAATAAATCATGTTTTTTCCGTTCTTTTCAATCGATTTTATTGAGCCGGTTTTCCCGTTTATCTTCAGCTTGTAAAAATTATTTTGAAAGCTTATTTCGCTGTTATTGGAACATGCAGTCAAAAACAAGGCAAAGGTAATCAGCGTAATAAAGTGGTATTTTAGCTTCTTCACGGCGGTATATTTGAATTTAATCTATGATTGGAATTGAAAAAGTAAAATTGAGATCACTTTAATTGGAATAGGTAACCATGATTGCACTAAGCGGACCGATTTTAATCCGGATCTCTTTTTCACCTGCAATTTCCCCTTGGGTATCCGACGAATTTTTAACTATCCTGACGTTTTTTAATGCATCTGCTTTAATGACGATTTCCTGTTCTTCGGGCAGATAGTTTACGAAGAACTGAGCTTTATCGTCGCCAAACTTCCAGTTGGAGGTAAAAACAGAAGGAAAGTTAATACTATGTTTACCGGGAAGTGTAATCATTGGCAGATTCCTGGCCCCTTTAAATAGGAGAGGTTTCAACATCCTTCCGGTAACCAGAAAATCTTTACCGGCCCCGGTGCGCCAGCTGTTGAGGTTCCTGACGAGTTTTATAATTTGATCCTGATTAGGAATATCGGTCTCCCATAAGGTTCCCCAATCCCATATCATATCACCGTTTCCACGGAGTATTACGGTCAACATATCACCCGCGCAAAAGGAATAGGCGAGTCGTTGCAGGAAATTCATCGGGCTTGATGCTATGTCTATGGCAGTTTTTGTGCCATTCTGATTTCCCATGAAATTATTCACATACTCATGATTTACAAACGCATACGCGGGGACAGGCGTGCCAACAAATAAATTGATGGTGGCCCTGGCATCGTTGAAGAGGAGATACTGCATGTTGACCTCCGTTGCCGCAGCTTCGCAACCCACAAGGGGGTTATACCCTGCCTCTTTAAGAACCGGCTGAAATCCTTTAAAAATGTTGTGCATTGCCTCATTCTGCCAAAGTCCCGGGCCATAGGGGTGGCCGTGCTCCGTTCCGTAGCAGGCGTAACAACCTCCGCCAAGATTCTGGTCGAAATACTGGATATAATCTGTCTTACTCTTAACAATTTTAGCTATCTGGTCTACAACAACATCCTTTACAAAGCTATTTGCCGGGCACATATCGTATCCGATCCTTTGGGCGTTGGGCCCTGCGCAAACACCATTGTCCGCCAGTTTACCGTCAGGGGCAACCTTCATTATTTTTTCAAGGTGTTTCTCTTCATACTCCTTATACATGTTGTAGGTTGTATCGGTATTGCTGCGAAGGGTATATCCGATGCCGCTGGCGTAAAGTCCGGAAAGATTTCCTTTCTCATGTAATCCTTTTACAAAGGCCAGGTAGTTTTTTTCACCGCCAAAGGGGGGCCAGACATAGGGGGGCGCCCACGGTGCAGAGCCTTCCCAATGCATGAGAAGGGTCATTATTTTACTGTCAAACGCCTTATTGTATTTATCGACAATCTTCAACGCATTGGTGTATGGATACAATTCATTAGGTGTCTGGTCCCCTAAATCTTTGTGGCCGCGCACGGGGTATGTAATTACGACCGGTGATTTGAAATACCAGTCGGGTAAATTCTTGTTGTCCTTAATTTTATCGGGCATAGCAATTTTTGATGTTTCGCGCCACTCCCTGTAAATGGCCGAAGCATCATACCAGTCTCCATCGAAAACACCCAAAACCATATCGTACGACATTTTGTAAAGACCCTTACCTGCACCTCCGGTAAACAGCCGGAAGTCAAGTTTTATCCCTTTGTCGCTTACCTGGTGAAACTCAATCCCTTTTGGGTTGCATTGGTCGTCGTGGGCTGCCAGGTAAAGACCACCGTCACCATTGTAATAAGCCATGTACTGCATCTGGACAGCCGAAGGATATTGGCCGCCCCAACCCATTCTGGGATATTCTATAGGTCTGTATTTCAGCCAGCCAGCCTCATTTCGGATTCTTAAATCTTCGACCACACACCCTTCCTGGGCAGGCCAGAAAATCCGGCCGGTACCGCCTGTGGCAATCAAATCGTTTGGAACAACCACATTTGGAAAATCGATGTGGTCAATCGTATAGGGGGTGTCATTGGCAACGCTCAGGTTCCATTTCATAAACGGAGAATCCTTGGCTACTTTTACTGTAACCACGACTTTAAGATCAGCGCTGTCAAATTTGGTATAGGTTAACGTAATAAGTTCGTCTTTAGTATCTATTTTACAACTTCCCGCCTCCAGGGCATTAAACTCGTGAATCTTTCCTTTCTGCGAGGCATCCCGGAAACGGATCGTAAATAAAGGCCCTTCACCGTCAGGGGTATTAATCAGGTTTTTACCTTTTTTTTCAATCGATTGAATTGAACCTGTTTTGCTGTTTAGCTTAAGGGTATAAAAATTGTTTTCAAACCCGCAGAAACTGTTGACTGAACAACCGGTCAGAAGCAACAGGATAGCAATCAGAAAGTTGTAAGATATCTTTTTCATAAATCTATTTTTGATTATTCAAATACGTTCTTTATTTCTTCTAATTTCATGTATTGATCCCCTTTGGTTGGGGCGACGATCCCACCCTCGCCAAATTCATTCCATGCATAAATAGTCAACGCTTTTTGGGTAGTGCCATCCTTTTTGGGAAACCCGAAATTGGGGTATTTCAGTATGTCGCTTTTAAGCTCTTCAAGCCCTTTTCTCCACTGTTTTCTTGTGGGCATGCTATAACTTGCCCGTTTATCCTGCCATGGTCTGGGATTCCACCCTGCGGGGAAGTATGGGACCCAGCACTGTATATCATTTTTCCGTATTTCCCTGACCTGTTTTGCACGCTCAGTCATAAGTTCATAGGGATAATCGGACTCTTTTTTGGGGAGTTCTGGGAGTGAGTTGTACTGCATGGTCCCGTCAATTTCCCCTATCAGCGAGAAGTGGTGTTTGCTATCGAGCGGTCTTTCAACATAGTTACCAATTGTAATCAGTAATTCGCCTGCTCCTTCATCTTTTACTCTCTGGCGAAAGTGTTGCAAAACCTGTCTTGACCGTTCAATTGAGGAGCCGTTATCCTTGAAAAATTGATCCCCACCATGGATTTTAACTACGGCACGCCCGTCAATACGAAGATAACTTGGATGCTTCATCGACTTAATGCAAATATCGATGCATTTGTCCCAATCCGCATCAGTAATTATGGCATTAGGTTCGTGATTTGCAAGCTCAACCATAAACTTCATCAGGTGGGAGTTCGGTGATGCCATGAAATTCTCAACTCCGGCATTAAAGTAATCCACTATCTTCCCATCCTTTTTACTATCCATCGGATACCACAGTATGGAGAAAAAGTCGACACCATACTTCGCGGCGGTCTGGATCTCCAGATCCATCGTTTTCTGGCAATTATATTCCCCTAAAAGCGGAATTCTCTCCGGATAGGCTGGTCGCCAGTCTTTGTTGTTACTTTCCCAGAAGCAATGCACATTGTTGCCTGGTGCATGTGGCCACCAGCCATTGAAGTATTCAACACCTACCAGGATAGATTTAAGGGATGCAACATTTTCTTGTGCAGAAGTCACTGAGCTGCCCCGAAACATCATAACAATGATGATCAGGAGTGCGGCAATTCCTGAATTCTTCATTTATAATAGCTTATTACGTTTAAGGTTATCGGCAGAAATAAGGAAAAAAAAGGCAATAGAAAAATCACAGAAGGGAGATTTCTATTGCCTTAATTAGTTACGGATTAATTAATAACCCGGATTTTCAACTAATGCACTATTATTGGAAATACGTGCCGGAGTTATTGGATGATAGTAATTCTTAGCGCCAAACACCATGACTTGACCGCCATCAGCAGGGATCTTTTTGAAAAGGTATTTAGCCTTAAGAGGATCAGCTTTAAACGAGGCATAATCAAGGGTAATCTCCAGAGTATGGTAGATGCTTCCGTTCAATCTTGAATCGGCGTCCCTCCATCTGCGAAGGTCCCAGTAGCGTTGACTTTCAAATGCCAGCTCAATCCTCCGTTCGTGACGGATCAATTCACGGGTTATACTGGTTAGCGGTGGAAGATTGACCCTGGCACGAATCTGGTTAACGTCTGCCAGAGCTTCACCTGGTTTACCGAGTTCAAAAGCTGCTTCAGCGTTATTCAGAAGAACTTCGGCATAACGGAACATAATCCAGTCAACAGCAGAAGGCCATTGATTAGTTTTGGTCATTTTTAAACAACCAAATGCCTTTCCCTGACCTGTCGGGGCAACCGGAATATCTTTATATGTTCCTGAAGTTAATACATCACCTTCCAACGTTTTCACTTTGCTGTACATCCGAATCGTGACCGGTGCTAAAGTTGTCCCAGTCAGAGTCTCAAACGGCGTGTTTTCAGTATAGACGCTTGCAAAGAATCTTGGCTCCTTTTTGCCCCAGAGATCCTGAGTAGTTGTCCAGGTATCCTCCTGAATATTCAATTCTCCTGATGTTCCATCCGCATTCTCAAAGTCGTTGACAAACTCAAGATAACAATTGGTGGCATTTCCTGCTCCCCATGGATGGACACATCCGGGACCTTCACAAAGGTTCCAAATATTCCCAAAACCTGTACCTCCGAAACCTGCGGCTGCCCACATATTCTTCGCCATAATAACTTCAACATTATTACTTTTAAAGAAGATATTCTGGAAGTTTTTCACCAAATCCGCATCTGCAGTGTACAGAGCAGGTTTCCCTGTTGAAGCGCTCATTGTCATAATTGCTTTTGAAGCATCGTATGATTTTTGATAGAATGGAACAGACTGATCCGCAGGAACACCTACGATACCACCAAGCTGTAAAGCACCATATTGTGCAATACTTGCTGCGTATAAAGCTGCCCTGGCTTTGAGCGCCAGACCTGCAGCCTTAGTTGGCCTGCCGAGTTCGCTAGCTGCCTGTTCTTGAGGTAAATCGGTTGCAATTGCATCCAACTCGGAAATCACGAAGTTATAAATGTCAACCTCTTTAGCTCTTGGAACAAACAATTCGGCTACCGGGTCATTGATATCCTGTACTTTAGTGATTAATGGCACACCACCAAATAATTTAACCATGTGGAAATAAGAGAAAGCCCTGAGGAATCTCACTTCAGCAATTGAACTCTTTCGTACGTCTTCCGAAACGGCTGCGGTTGGCAGTTGCTGCAGTGCATAATTCATCTGTCTGATAGCATTATAACCCCACCAGTTGATCCAGGTACTCTCTTTGGTCATCGACCCCCATTTAGGTACACCACCAAAACCAGGACCGCCGGTATCGTCCATATAAAGGGCCTCAGTAATCTGCCATGGATAGGTATTCACATTACTTTGATCTACATATGTAAAATCCATCTGGGTATAAAGGCCATTGATATAGGTCTTTACAAGAGGAGCAGATTTCCAGACATCAAGGTCCGTGATAATATCAAGGGGCTTTTTATCCAGAATTTCTTTGGTGCATGCTGAAAATGCCAGCAACACTATCAAGAGGAGATAGAGATGTTTTATTCTTTTCATCATTATATATTTTTAAAAAGTTGAATCAGAAGGTTAAATTCAATCCAAAAGAAAACGTCTTTTGCTGAGGATAGTAGGTGCCATTTCTTGCCTGAGGCTGAATATTGTATAAGCTTGTATTGGATGCTTCAGGATATTCATTTGAATTATAATTTGCACTTGTTGCCTCGGGGTCTACTCCGTATTTTTGCAATTTATCCAACGTAAAGAGGTTTGTTCCGGCGAAATAAACGCGGACACTACCCAATCCTAACGTTTTCATCCAGTTCTCAGGAAGGTTATAACCAACTGAGAGTACTTTCAAACGGATATAGGTTCCCTTTTTCAGGAAATAATCTGTATAGTAGCTTTTTGTGGCGGCATTACTTCCGATTCTTGGAACTGCAGCATACCTGTTGTTGTTTGCCTCGGTCCATCTGTTATCCCACAGTGCGGTAGAAGTATTGCCAAATGTAGCCATTTCATTACTTCCATTCAAATTGTTATAGACAGAATAGCCCCAGGCACCCTGGAATAACATGGACAAATCAAAGTTTTTATAGGCAGCAATGATGTTTGTGCCAAACATCCAATGAGGTGTAGCACCGCTTCCAATAATGTCCTGATCTCTCCAGTCAATTTTACCATCCTTATTCAGATCTTTAAACTTCAAATCTCCGGGTTTTAATGTAGCATTTGCACTACCATCCTGATCATAACCCAATCCGGTGATTTCCGCCTGGCTGGTAAACAGACCATCTGAAACATATCCAATAGTGCGGTCTACATAATTTCCTGTTTTCTTATGGAGTCGGATATCATCCTTGTCTGTGTAAGCAGGTTCATCATACGAATCCCATTTAGCACGTGAATAGGAGATGTTTGCACTAACATCGAGTTTTACCTCGCCAATGTTATTCCGTGTTCCGAGCATAAGTTCGAATCCTTTATTAGACATGCTGTTCAGATTCTCAGTCGGAGCAACTGCACCAAAAGTGTTTGGAAGAGAAGCGGTACGTGTTCCTGCAATCCCTTCGCGTTTACGTGTGAACAGATCAGCGGCGCCATAAAGTTTATCACTCCACAGACCAAAATCAACTCCAATATTACTGATAGTCATTTTTTCCCAGCTAAGTAATGGATTAGCCAATCCTCTTGTGTCTAAAGTTACCTGGGTGGCACCTCCGAAGGCCATTCCTCCCCCAAAATTATAACCCGACAAGTAAGCGAAAGTTCCGTTTGCATCATTACCGGTCTTACTAAAACCTCCGCGAAGTTTTAAATTATTGATTGACGGGAGGCTGTTTTTAATAAATCCTTCTTCAGAAAGTCTCCAACCCAAAGAAATACTTGGGAAAGTACCCCATCTGGAATTGCTTGGGAATTTAGCGCTGGCATCGCGCCTTACAGTGGCATCGACTAAGTATTTACTCTTGTAGGAATAGTTGACACGGCCAATATAACTGGCACGCCCCATTTCTGTTGCAAAACCATTATTGGACATACCCAGAGATGCCCCTCCAAATAAATAATCAAAATCGGGATTCAGGAAATTACCCCGGTAAGCTGAAGTAGTAACTGTGCTGTAATCAATTATTTCATAAAGCGCTAAAACAGCCAGGTAATGGTCCCCAAAAGTCCGGTCAAAGTTTAAAGAGAACTGACCTGTAAGTTCCTGATTCTGATAATCAGTATTGGTCAAACCTGATTGTCCACCCTGAGCCTTGTAAATATAGGTCTGTGAAGCTGCATTGTAAAGATAGGAGCTAAAATACCTGTCGTATGTCTTCTCAAAATTGAAGTCTTTGGAGTAGTTTCCGAATGCTTTGGCAGACAAACCTTTTAAGAATGGGGCAGTGTAAACAAGAGCTATACTACCTTTTAAATTCTGGTTATTATTGTCGCGATATCCGCCGCCATTTCTTTCTGACTCAGCTACAGCCTGTTGCTGACCGCCGCTAAAAGAATATTTTGTGCGATCAGGTAAGAAAGCCGGGAAGTTAGGCAATTGGCTCCACAAATCAGAAAAGTATGCTCCATTCTCTGCTCCTGCTCTTCCAGGGAATTTTCTAACACCAAGTGAGCTTGATAAATCGACAGAGGCAGTCAGGTTATTGGTGACTTTAGCGTCGATGTTAGCCCTTACATTATATCTTTTGAAACTACCGTCATTCGATTTAAAGAATGACTGTTGATCCAAAACACCCAGGAAAGTATAATATTTTACGCGGTCATTTCCACCGGAAACCGAAAGATTATACTGTTTTGATGGTGATGATTTTCTCGTTGTTGCAGCAAGCCAGTTTGTGTTTGGGAAGTCGGGATCAGTTCCGGCATAAAACTTATCAATATCTGACTGGGTAAAAGGAGCTGAACCTGCAGCGCCATGCTCTTGCCAGAATTCATTGGATAACTCGGCAAATTGGCCTGAGCTTACTGGTTTGAGGAATGTCGTATTTGACTGAGCGGTATAGGAATAGTTGAAGCTGATCGTCGGTTTTCCATCTTTACCACGTTTGGTAGTTACCAGGATAACACCGTTACCGGCGCGTGCACCATAAATAGCGGCTGAAGCATCCTTAAGGATAGTAACAGATTCAATTTCAGTAGGGTTCAGCCTGTTGAAATTTCCTTCCACACCGTCAATGATCACCAGAGGTGCGTCAAAACCACGAATACT
>Ga0118677_10016054_pt1 | contig 10321 bp, 7 predicted proteins | sample AliMusrvi5mmetaG_FD_86154 | JGI IMG/M metagenome (GOLD analysis project Ga0118677, IMG submission 86154)
ATTATATAACAACCCCTGCATGCAGGGCTCAGAACCCATGCTCGCCATCAATACCAGCCTGCCCTGCCACCCGCTCAAGAACAATTCCATCGAACCTTCCGTGGGGGAAGTATTTAACCATCGGTGATAATCACCCCTCATTAGCCGGAATATCCAGAAAACCCAAAGCCCCCGAAATACCCCCGCTTCTCCTTAGATCGACCAGGTCATAAACCATCGGTTACAAACCTGCAACTCTTTGGCTTTCAACCGTTTGTGGAACCATCCAGCATTTCGACTCGACAAAACTCCGTTTCTGAGCCACCCTCCAGCCCGGACTAATTCCACTGTTCGGTGAAATTTTAGAGATGAACATCCTCCACAATCTGAAGTTGCGCTTTGCACCGCCTCGAATCACCGACCCGGACTTCGGAGGCTTGCTCTTCATGTATATTCCAAACGCGCCAGAACTGTCTTATTGGGAGTGCGAATGGATGTTCCCAAAGACTGCAACTCCGATCTCCATAGCGTTGCCAGGAACGGAGAGCGGCCCATTCCCAGAGGCGCGTCAATTTTATCTTGGGTTGCCTGACCGTTTTGAGAAGATTCTTTCGGCCGCTCGTCCAAATCTAGAGAACGTTTTTAGGGACTGGTTGCAACAGGATTTGCCACAGGACATTTTCTCCGGCGTTAAGCTTGCTGGATTCGGGCTTATGGATGCGAAGGCACAACCGACACAATGGGATATTTCTTTTGAGACGACGGGCGACAAGTGGCTAGGAATCAGTATTGCATTTATTGGAGACACCGCGCAAGAAGCAACCGTTGACACATGATCAAAATGAAGACACCTAAATAGGGATTCGGGCATGGGGGTGGGTGTGGGATGAGTAACTACGATTAAAGCGTGGAACGCAGGAAGCCATTGCGGCGGCGTTCACAATACCGAAGGCACAAATTGGGATAGCCGGAGGCATCATCGCCCTAACATCTACAATGTGAATTTGGTAAAGTGCCACGATGTCAATTCGGTCATCAACACGTAATCTTTTGGCAACAAGCCGTGCGGTTGCCCGTATGAGAGTTTCCCACGCCGACCAGGAATCACATAATCGCAACTTTGAAGGACTGGTTCCATCGAACAGCTGAAGCGTTGCCACATCTCGGTGAAAAACAGCGTGCGCAGCCCGAGCGGATACCGGGTTGCAATGGCCACTTCGGTGGCAACGGGCCAATCACTCATGACGGTGCCGCCCCGCCCCCTCCTTGAGCTCGTCGATTTTGATTCGTCCTGAGTAAAAATCGTCAAACAGGGCGAAGGCTTCCGGATCGTATTTGCGCAATCCCTCCTTGCCCTTCTCAGGCTTGGGCCCCTGCATGCCCATGTCGCCAAACGTCCCGAAGTACCACATCGTCAATTCCGCAAAAAACTCGTCGGGATTGCTTCCCGCATAGGATCCAACCCATAATTTGTTTTTGAGTGAGCGTTCGCGTTGCTCGTCGAAGCGCTTGCGCACATCGGCGGTCATGCCGGCATTGCGGATGTTATGGGCAAATTCGTGCACGCAGATGTCGCGGCCCCGGTAGTGGTCATTTTCCAATCGGAGCAAGTTTTCCTCACCGCATGACGTGAGCAACCCGCCCAGACCGCGGGTGCGCTCGTCCACCGTCAAGCCACCGTAAGATTCGATTTTCTGGCCCTTCATGTGTCGGTGCTCTGGCAGATCCGACGTCACCTGTTGCTTGCCGATGATATGCAATTGAGCACCGGACCTAACCAAATTGGCAAGCACGTTCGGTTGGTATTCCATGAGCCTATTCAACCGTTGGTACGCCTCGTGCATGGCAGCGTCACTCACGACCTTGTGGGCCTTGATAGGAATGCCGTGAAAATCAAGTTGCTTGGAAAAAAAGTCATTTTCAGGTGGCGAGATTTGTTGGATGGCGGGCATGGCTTCGGCACGGATCATCCGCAAGCCGAACACCGCGCCAATCTCGTTGCCGGCCGTAGCTTGGAACCGCAACGTGACCTTCGTCTTGTCCTTCACCAACTCTGGCGGCAGCGCGTATTGAACATCGAAAAATTGTTGGGGTCCGCGCTGCTCGATCACTTGCTCGGCGATTTTTACCCCGTCTATCAAAATATCAAACGTCCGCCGCCGCCATTCATCGCGGGTATAGGTCGCCACCACTGCCATGGGCTTGGTAGCATCCACGGGAATATCAAATGAAAACCACTTGCTCCCACGGCGGCAGGCCCGGCCCATCACGCGTTCCGGCGCAGTGTCTTCGCCTTGTTGATGAAAGTCGCGCTCGGGTTGCATTTCGCCGGGTTGGACGAATGCGACGGTGGCTGCCTCCAATTTGAGCTGGCGTTGGCGCTGACGGGCAATCTCGTCGGATTTTTCCTTCCAGCTCTCCGGTGTGTAAAGGTCCCAGTAGGCGGCGTAGCGATGCCGGTGAAGTTGATAGAACGGCAGCAATTCCACCTCGCTCTCACGGCCAACCCCCTCGCTGCGAAAGACACCTGGCTGCCCCGCCACCGGCTTGAGCCACTCGTCGATCGGCCTGCCTGCAGCGACGAGCACCGGAATGGACTTGAGGTCATCGGCATGTTTGCCGGGCACAACGCCACCGATTTTGCCGGCCAGCACCAGCGGCCCCCACAGGATGGCGACGCGATTGGGATTGTCCGGCAGAGGTTCCAGATGCAGCGACTTGGGCAGCTGAATTTCGACCGTGTCGCCATCCTGCCAGGTGCGGCGAAATTCGACAAAACAGCCGGTGTTGGCCGGTTGATCCGCCGGGGATTGACCGGCGGTTAGCAGACCATTGATTTTGACGGCAAAGCCATCTTTGATCCACCATGGTTTGCGCAAGGCAAGGGTGAATTCCTTGGGTGCGGCCAACGTGAGATGCAGACTGGCAGTCTCACCCATCGGAAACTCAGTGCTCATTTCGAGCTTCACACCGGCCGCTTGCCAGGTGGCCGTCGATGGCGCATATAGGTTGATCCAAAGTTTGTCGCCATTCTCATAATAGATCCCGTCGCCGTGCAACGCGTGGCTCTCCATGCCACTGCCCACGCAGCAGGTGAAACTGCCTAACATGTCGGAGTACTCCCGCTCCACCCCGCGGCCCACCGGCACCATGTAACAAGTCGAACCATTCTGCGGGTCGATCGATCCGAGGACGTGGTTGAACAAGGCTCGTTCTTGGAAATCCGCGTAGGCGGCCGATGGGCCGTAGGCAAACAAGCGGCGGGTTAGCTTGAGCATGTTATACACATTGCAGGACTCGGCGGTTCGGCCGTCGATGCGTTCGTCGAAGTGATCGGGCTCGCCGAAGTACTCGTCCTTGCCATCGCCGCCCGTGGCATAACTGTGATGGTGGGCAACACGCTCCCAGAAAAATGACGCGGCCGTTAGATCCGCTGCATCACCGGTGGCGGCATAGCGTTCCATCGATCCGAGGAGCTTCGGTATCTGGGTATTGCCGTGCTTGCCGGGCAGCACGTCCTTCTGCTGCTTGAGCCCGTCGGTGACGAGGTGATGCTCAAACTTGCGGGATAATTCCAGCCAGCGCGCGTCGCCGGTATCCACATAAAGGTCCACCATCACCTCGTTCATGCCGCCAAATTCGGTGTTGAGGATCGTCTGAATCTGCGCCGCATCCAACCTGGCAAAAATCCGCTCCGCCCAAGCCGCAAACTTCACCTCAAGCTCTAGCGCTGTCTTGCTGCCGGCAAAACGATACGCATCGCGCAACCCGGCATACGTCTTGTGGAGCACGTAATACGGCGACCACATGCCGTTGAGATCAAACCCACCCGAGTGGATCTTACCCGCCGCCACCTCCTGCTCGAAAATGGCCGCTGCATCCTGGCCTTTCGCGTCTGTTAGAGCTCCGAGATAGCCCGTGCCGCGCTTGTCCTGGACCTCCTTGAATTGAGCAACGAGTTGCTCGGCACGCTGTTGGAACCTGACGTCACCGGTGGCGGCAAACATCAGGCTAACTGCCGAAAGATAGTGCCCGGCGATGTGCCCGGTCAGCTGCTTGCCTTCCACCGAGTCCCAACCGCCGTAGCCCTTGGCTTTCGAATCGAGCCCGGCCCGCAGCCGGTAACCAGCGACCAAGCGCTCCACTTCCAGCGATAACAGGTACTTGGCATCCAGGTCCTGCGCCTGCTTGAGCGGCCCGCCGGTGAGCCGCACTGCCGTCATTGGCAGCGGCCTAGCCACCTCGGGTGGTGCGGAAGGATTGGCAGCGGCATGGGCCATGGCAAGGAGGGATATTTGGCAGGTGAGAAAGCGGATCACGCACATGAGGATAGGGGAGTTGAATTGACATTCCAATATGGATGAGTTGGGCATTTACGTCCGAGGTTCACGCCCAGCTCAAATCCACCGAAGCGTCGGCCCATGAGACAGCGAGTCGCTCCGCCGCACAATGGCTAATCCGCGAATTCACTGCCCGTTTTGCGAAATTTCTCGGCCCACGCAGGCATGGACTGCGGTGGCACGCAAAGCGCGACACCGCTTTGGCTAGACACAGGGACCCGGTGAAGCATTTCACCGCTCCAATTGACCGTGGAAAATTTTCGAGAAATGACTTGGCACGGCGCATTGGATCGGCATCCTCTGCGGCGAGGACACTCTGCCATGCATCCCGCTCTTGGTGTCCGATCCCGGAGCGTGACCTTGGCCGAAGCGGGGTCGCCAACCGGGGAAGGTACAGTTAACAAAATTGGGGGAGCATGGACGATTTTAGAATGCGTTAGGACCACTCACACAACAACGATCAATATGCCAAAAGGAATTTACAAAGTGCCGGTTGCGGTGAATGAACCCGTAAAGAGTTATGCTCCAGGAAGCGCGGAGCGCAAGGAGTTGCAAGCCATGCTAAAGGAAATGCGTGGCAAGGAATTGGATATCCCCATGTACATCGGCGGCCAGCAGGTCCGCAGCGGCAACACCATTCGCTTGGCTCCCCCGCACGATCATCAGCACACCCTCGGGGTTTTCCACAAGAGCGATAAGTCCCACGTCGGCCTGGCCATCGACGCAGCTCTGGCAGCCAAAGCCCAGTGGGCCGCCTTGAGCTGGGAACACCGCGCCACGATCTTCCTCAAGGCCGCCGAATTGATCGCCGGCCCATATCGCGCCATGGTGAATGCCGCAACCATGTTAGGCCAAAGCAAAAATGCGTTCCAAGCGGAAATTGACAGTGCCTGCGAACTGGCGGATTTCCTCCGCTTCAACGTGCAGTATATGGCTGAGATCTACGCCGAGCAACCCATCTCCGGACCGGGTGTGTGGAACCGCTTGGAGTGGCGGCCGTTGGAGGGGTTTGTGTATGCTCTCACGCCGTTCAATTTCACAGCCATCGCCGGCAACCTGCCGAGCAGTTGCGCTTTGATGGGCAATGTGGTGGTGTGGAAGCCGAGCAATACCCAGGTGTATGCGGCGAATGTTCTGATGGAGGTATTCCAGCAGGCTGGGGTGCCGGATGGGGTGATCAATTTGATCTATCCGAGCGGGCCGGATGCCGCTGATGTGATCTTCAAGCACAAGGATTTTGCCGGAATTCACTTCACAGGCAGCACGGAGGTGTTTCAAAGCATCTGGCAGGCGATAGGCAACAATATTCACAACTACCGTTCCTATCCGCGGATTGTCGGGGAAACCGGTGGCAAGGATTTCATCATGGCGCATAAGTCCGCCGAACCAAAATCCCTGGCCGTCGCTCTTGCCAGGGGGGCTTTCGAATACCAAGGCCAGAAATGCTCCGCAGCGTCCCGCGCATATATCCCTAGCAACCTCTGGGATGAGGTGAAAAGTTATGTGTTAGCTGATTTGCAAGACATGAAGATGGGGCCCACGGAGGACTTCACTAACTTTGTGAATGCGGTCATCGACGAGAAGAGTTTCGACAAATTGGCAACCTATATTGAAGCGGCCCGCCAAAGCGACGAGGTTGAAATCATTGCCGGTGGCAACTATGACAAGAGCCGGGGCTACTTCATTGAGCCAACCATCTTGGTCACCACCAATCCCCGCTACGTGACCCTGTGCGACGAGTTGTTCGGTCCGGTGTTGACGGTGTTTGTCTATGATGAAAATGAGTTCGAGCAAACCCTCGAATTGATCGACACCACGTCCATCTACGCTCTTACCGGTGCCATTCTCGCCCAAGACCGCTATGCCATCGAATTGGCCACTTCCAAACTCAGCAACTCCGCTGGCAATTTCTATATCAACGACAAATGCACCGGCGCTGTCGTCGGCCAGCAACCCTTTGGCGGTGCCCGCGGAAGTGGCACCAATGACAAGGCGGGTGCCAAAATCAATCTGCTGCGCTGGGTATCGCCCCGCACCATCAAGGAAACCTTCCTCTCACCCACAGACTACAAATACCCGTTCCTGCAAGCGGATTGATTTAGCGCTTGGCGCTGGGGCGGAGGTGTGGAAGGGTCACCGCATGAGCAAATGGATGGCATTTTGGATGGCACTCGGGATGGCGCTTGGTCTTTGCGGTGATGCTCCGGGCAAAGAGGCACCGCCAGTTGAAGACGCCATTCCGGCGTCAGTCAAGGCCTTGGCAGCGCCGACACCCAGAGAGTTTCCCGGCGGCATCACCCTGGCCGTTACTGCCGCCTCTGACGAGGCTCAGGCCGCTGTCATTCAGGGACTCAATCACCTCCACGCCGGTTGGGAATTTGAGGCCAGCCGCCATTTTGCTCTCGCCATGCGTGCCGATCCGAATTGCCTGCTCGCCCATTGGGGCATGACCATGTCGCTGCTGGTGCCCACCCCCCCCACCAGCAAGGCGCGCAAAGCCGCAGTGGAACGCATGCTTGATTTGCTCGACCAAGGACAGGGCAGCGAACTCGAACGCGGCTACGTATATGGCTTGGCCACCTATTTGAAAGACGGGCCGGTGGCCGCAGCAGCAGCCTTTCACAAGGTCGCCAAAAAGTTTCCCAATGACATGCAGGCCGCTGTGTTTGGCGCGTTGTTCGCTCGCGGCGGATACGATGAAACGGGTTCGGTCACCCCCCTCCAGCAGCAATCCGAGGATGAACTCATCGCCTTGATCAAAGGCCATCCCAAGAGCCCGCTGCCACTCAACGCCTTGTTGCTCATCCGCGCCGAGGCTTTGGATCTAACGACTTCTCTGGACTTTGCCCGCAAACTCTGCGCCATGGATCCAGACTACCCACCCTATTGCCATTTGTTAGGTCACTACGAGTGGCGCTGTGGCAGACACGCGGCGGCTGTCACTGCCTTCAGTCGGGCCTCGGCCGGGTTCGCACAGTGGATGAAGACTAGCAAAACCACCTTGGCCGATTGCCCTGATTGGGTCAAGGCGGAGTGCTACCGATGCGTGGCGCTGGCCTCCAGCGGGCAGTTCGATGCCGCCCTAGCTGCTGCGAAGCATTTGGCCGGCGAACCGCTGCCGGTGGCCCGCGCCTCGTCCGCAGGTGTGCGGATGATGCTGTGGGAGGCCACAACGCTGCCGGCGCGCTTGCTCATGCGGCGCGGCAAACCCGGCGATAGCGCGCTGGCCCTTGCGGAACTGCCCAAACCAGCGGAGATCCGGCCCTATCATGACGCATGTCTGGCCTACTGGGGGATCGACGGCATGCGCATCGCGCTGGAGATCCGCCGTCTGGTGGAGGAAGGCAACCTCGATGAGGCGAGAACCACCGCCGCTGCACTGGCGTTTCACGGCGAGCAAATGGCCAAGGCCCAAAACGAGGCCGCTGAGGGCGGTGAGCGCTCGGCATGGACTCGCTCGTTTCGTGCGGTCGAACTGCTGGCCAGTGAAGACCACGCTCGTCTCGCCCTGGCCGGCCCCGCCAACCTGCGCGGCACGGCGTACAACTGGTTCCGTGCGGCAGCGGACCGCCAGCGGCCACCGGTGTTGCTCTATCCGCCAGTGGTGCTCACTCCAATGCTTGCTTGCCTCGGTGAGTATTATCTAACGGAAAATCAGTTACCCGAAGCCATTGAAGCATTTAGCGATTCGCTGGTGGTATTTCCTAACGATCGTGAGACCCTGCAGGGATTGCAACGGGCATACGAAGGTGCCAAGCAGGCGGACAAGGCGGCAGCGATCGCCCGAAAAATAAAACTCCTTCAACAGCCCTGATTTGCAGGGTTAGAGATCCGTCATGGATTGCCGCCAGCTATCGAGAGCGGCGAGGCTTTGTTCCCAAATGACTTGGAGTTCGGCATGGATGGCACTGGCCTGAGCCGGAGCGATGCCCTCCTGGTTCTCTAGCTGGGCGAGCCTCGCAGCCATGGCGGCACAACCAAAATAGGCGACGAGTCCGCGCAAGCCGTGAGCGCGGGCTTTGACTAGCGGGGCATTCCCCTGCTCGACGGAGTCGCGGATTTCAGCCATCTGATTGGGAATATCCTCAATGACTTCACCCAGCAGCCTGAGGTAGTCTTCGACGCCAATCACGGCGTAACTCTCAAGTTGGTGATAATTCAACAACTGGACTTGTGGAGACGAACCTGGATTGCTGGATCCCATGTCAAACGTTTGTTAGTGGAGAGGATGCCTGTGATTGTAAACCGTGGCTCAGTGCGGGTGCCGCTGAGGACTACGCGCGGTGATGGGTGCCAGCAAGCTAAAAATTGCTAGCCAGCATCAATAGCCGCCCTCAGTCCCTGCGTGGCAACCATTTGTCGAGCGCAGTGGCAAACATTCGGGGGGATACCGGCTTACTGAGGTAGTCGTCCATGCCCGCCTCCAGGCACTTACTGCGGTCGCCGAGCATGGCGTTGGCGGTCATGGCGATGACTGGCAAACGGGGCTTACCCGCCGCTGATTCGGCACTGCGGATGTTCCGGGTGGCCTCAATGCCGTCCATCACTGGCATCTGCACATCCATGAGAACGAGGTCGTAGGAGTGTGTGGCCAGTGCCTCAAGAGCATCGGCGCCATTGGCCACCGCGTCGGCGCGCAGGCCCAGATGTTTGAGAATGCTCAGGGCCACCTGCTGATTGGTGGGGTTATCCTCGGCCACGAGAATGCAGGCATGGCGTCCGGCCAAAACATTGAGCAACTCGTGGGCGGCGGAGCGCAGCGACTTGGAACGGGGCAGGGCCAGTGGTGGCTGTTTGGCCAAGAGCACGGTGAACCAAAATTCCGAGCCCTTGCCCACCTCGCTAGTCACACCGATTTCCCCGCCCATCAAGACGGCGAGTTGCTTGGCAATGGCCAGCCCGAGACCGGTGCCACCGTAGCGACCGGTGGTGGAGGCCTCCGCCTGGCTGAATTTGTCAAACAAGGTGGCGAGTTTATCGGCCGGGATACCGATGCCGGAATCGCGCACGCTGAATCGCAGCCACACCCCATGAGGAGTCGTTCCCCCCAGGGAGGCACGGACGGACACCTCGCCGACATCGGTGAACTTGAAGGCGTTATCGACCAGATTGACGAGGATTTGGCGCAAGCGACCCGGGTCGCCCCGCAGGGCCGTGGGCACGGCATCTTCGACGCAGCAATTCAGTGCCACTCCCTTGTCGCTGGCCTGCTCGGTGAAGGCACGGGCGATTTCATCCAACATGCCAGTCAGATCGAAGTTCTGGTTTTCGAGTTCCAGTTTCCCGGCCTCGATTTTCGAGATATCTAGCAAGTCGTTGATCAAGCCGAGCAAGGCTTCGCCGCTGCTGCGCACCGTCTGGGCGTAGCGCAATTGATCGGAGTCGAGTTCGGTATCCAGCAGCAGGCCGGTGAGACCGATGACGCCGTTGAGGGGGGTGCGGATCTGATGGCTCATGTTCGCCAAATATTCGCTCTTGGCGGCGCTAGCCAGAGCTGCCTCGGTGGCGAACGCTTTGGCGTTGGCAATCGCCTCGGCCAAGCTGTGGTTGGTTTGTGCGAGGCTGAGGTTAGCAGCGGAGAGTTGATCTTCGGCGCGTTTGCGCTTGGCGAGGACATTTGCCAAAATGACAGAGCAAGCGATGGTCACCCCCAGATAGGCATGGAGCAGCAACTGGGATTCCCGATCGGCAGCCCGGACCATGGGACTGGCACCCATTCGAGTGCCGATGGTGGCGATCAAGATGATTGCACCGGCAGCACCGAAGACGCCGCGCATGCCAAAGCGCAAGGCCGCCCATAACAACAAGGGCATGAACCCGCATTCAAGAGGGATTTTTCGCAAAAACACCAGCCAACAGAGCCACATCATCAAGCCACCCAGCACTGCGGCTTCGAGATGACGCCATGGGTAGTTAGAAGACGCCGCCTACTCTGAGTCGTGCGAATGACCGGGCTGTGAGGAAATTTTCATGGATGATGACGTCGAGGCGCTGGCTTATGC
>Ga0118677_10016055_pt1 | contig 10321 bp, 17 predicted proteins | sample AliMusrvi5mmetaG_FD_86154 | JGI IMG/M metagenome (GOLD analysis project Ga0118677, IMG submission 86154)
GTTATGGCATTAAAACCCCGTAGATTTGATTGGATTGAAAGCGGTAAAAACGATATTGGATTTATTGCCCAAGAAATGAAAACAGTAGTGCCTGAAGCAGTAGATGGCGAAGAATTACCTTTTGAAGAAGGTGAAGATTCAAGAGATAGAGCATCTAAAATTTTAGGTATTTCTAAAGAAACTTTAATCCCAGTATTGGTTAAAGCAATTCAAGAACTCAAAGCAGAATTTGACGCTTACAAAGCAACCCACCCTTAAGGAATAACAATGTTAGAACTAACCCCTGAACAAGAAGTCCAACGCAGTTACGATGCCGCAATGGATAGCGTAAACCTACTCAACGCTGGCAAGCCTGAAGATATGACTGATGAAGATTGGGCAGATACAGTTAAGCGTAATAAAGAACACCTTGAAATTCAAATTGCTAAAGGCGCAGAGTATTACGGAAGTCTTGACTTAACGCCATTTGAAGATGCAGTAAAACTTTAACCAACCGCAGTACAACTTTAGGGGATAACCTATGAAAACTTTTACATTAGAAGATAACGAAGCGCAATTTGTGATTCAAGTGCTAGGTCAAATGCCGACACAATCGGGAGCTTTCCCATTGTTTCAAAAATGTGCAGACCAATTTAACGCACAAAATCAACCACAAGTTCCGCCTTCAGAACCTCCACAGGAGTAAATATGTCAGTAAGCGCACCATTTACCGTATCAGGAAACACCGTTGTTGTAACGGCTAACAGTACAGCTCCAACTCCGGTTCAAGCTACCTCATTAACTTTAGGTGGCAATCAATACCGGATTATCAACGCTGGAAGTATTACTGCTTTTCTTGGTTTTGGCGTAGATGCTGCAACAGCTACCGCAGGAGCTAAGACTCCTGACGGTACTGTAAAAAATTGTTTGCCGCTACTTCCCGGCACAGATGAAATTTTAAGTTTTATTCCTAATGCGTATTTCACAGCTAATGCAGCTTCAAGCTGCGTTATTTACATTACTCCCGGAGATGGCTGTTAATCATGCTAAAAACCGTTAGTTCGTTTGCTAACTCTATTGGAGCCTTAAATTACAAAGGTTCTTGGAACGCTTTAACCAATAGCCCAACACTTACTTCAGGAGTTGGCACTAAGGGTGATTACTATGTAGTTTCCGTAGCTGGCGTTACTAATTTAGATGGTACGGCACTCTGGTCAGTAGGTGACTGGGCTGTATTTAACGGTTCTATTTGGCAGAAAGTAGATGGTTCAACTAATGAAGCATTTAATAGTATTACCGTTACGGGTCTTACTGGCTATATGTACGCAAACAATACTAGCGCTGTTACTGCTAGCACAACTATTCCTGTTGCGAATGTGTCTGGCGCCGTTGCTAATACAGTTAATGTTCTCGCTGGTGGTTTGCTTTCTGGCGGTGGCGCTCTTACTGGGAATGTAACAATTAGCTTAACTTCTGTACCAGCAGCCAATGTGTCCGGCTTAGGTACGATGGCAACTCAAAATGCCAATGCCGTTGTTATTACTGGCGGTACGATTAATTCGGTAGCGCACTCAGGAGGCACTTTTGCCTCCGCTAATATCACTAGCGTTGCAGCCACTTTTCCTAATAGCTATTTAGCTAATGCTAATGTCATTATTGGCAATACGACGGTAACGCTTGGAAGTACAGTCACCACTCTTGGTAATGTAACTTTACAAAATGTCACTATAAGCTCAGGCAATGGAACATTTACCAATCTTTCTAGTTCTAATGTGTCCATTACTGGCGGCACAATCAATGTACAAGCAACAAACATAGTATCAACAACTTCATCTACTGCTACTTTTGCAACATCAAGCCTTCCTCTAGTTCCTGCTGGTTATATCCAAGTGGACTTAAACGGTACGGTAGTCAAAATCCCTTACTATGCGGTTTAAATATGGACTTTCAATTACTTTTTAACATTTCTACTACCATTATTGGAACTATTGCTGGATGGCTATTTAAGGTCTTGTGGGATGCTATTCACGATTTAAAAGAAGATGTCAAAGAGATTGAGCGTGGCTATGTGATGAAAGATGATTACCGCATTGATATTGCGGAAATTAAAGGAATGTTAGCTCGTATTTTTGATAAGCTAGATTTAAAGGCTGATAAATAGTGAATTTTGACACTCTTTCTATAGTTAAGTTTGGAGATGTGGACTCCTTAGGAGAGTTTTTGTTTGAAAACGGCATTCAGCACAAGCTATTTCAAGAAACATTCATGGACCAAGGCATTTCGGTGCCTATTTACCCTATTATTGACGCTAATACAGACAATTTGGACGACTGGTTATTGGCTCATCAAGTCGAACACCAAGCCTTTTCGGGCTTGTTAGGGCTTAATAATCCCTTTAATATGCTGGATGTGGACTTTAATAATGAGTCAGATTTCTATGATTGGATAGCTTCTCATCTGTACATTCACGAACAGATTGCTGCTGCCCTCAATTTGAGTTCTTAGACCATGAAAAAAGTTCTCTCCGCCCCAAGAAAAAATGGTTTTTTGGAATTGTGCAACGCAACACAAACAGAGGTGATTTATGGCGATAGCTGAACCAATGGCTCCTATTGAGCCTACGATAGATAACAAACAGCAACTTGACTCAGATGTAATGGCTGCTGTTAAGAGGAAAGGAAAGCCTAAGCAACCTCCTGCTGTTGAGCAATCTAAAGAAAAGCTCAAACAAGTCATTATCCAAAACAAAATTGACCCTCAAGCATTGATTCGTGCCGGCAAATTGGCAAGCATGGCTTTGAAAGACCCATCCATTTACCAGATGGCGGTGCAAGCTGCAATCAAAGAAGGCTTAATTACTGCCGCTGATGTGCAACCCGGAATTGATTACAAGCTATTGTCTTACGGCATTACTGCTGGCAAGATGGCTGAAGAGTTATTGTCCGAAGGTGCAATATGAGCATTTACTGTGTCCAACAAAATTTAGTGTCTTCTGTATGGGACTCTGTGGAGCAGTATTTGTCTGACGGAATCAAAGATTGTGATGCTGAATACACTTTGCCTCAATTAAAAAATTTTTTAACTTCTGGAAAATGGAAGTTGTTTGTTGCAATAAGTGATAAAGATGAGGTTCATGGTGCCGCAGCGGTGTCTTTTATATCTTATCCGGATAATTACATTGCCTTTATTGCAAGCATTGGCGGAAAAATGCTAATTAATAAAGATTACATTAATGAGCTAAAAGATTTGTTAAAGTCCTACGGGGCTAATCGTATTCAGGGGTATGTAAGCGAGTCTATTGAAAGACTTTATAAGCGGTTTTCTTTTGAAAGAAAATCTATTGTCGTGGAGATGAGAATATGAAATATGGTTTAGATACTATGTTGCCTGAGCGCGCGTTTCAACCAAGGGGAAAAGGTCCTTTTGGAATGGGAATGACATTAGAAGGCGGTGGTGGAGGCGGTATTGTTTCTGTTGTTGTTGATGTGGTCGCTGTTGTTGCTTCCGTATATGCGGGTCCTGAAGTGGGCGCCGCTATTCTTGACTCAATGGCTGTTGAAGGTGCTAGCGCTGCTACTGTTGCTGCTGTTGGCTCTGCTGCTATTGCTGGTTCATCAAGCGCTGTTAATGCTGCCGTTCAAGGAAAAAATGTTGAAGGTGTTTTGGCTGCTGGAGCTGAAGGAGCCGCTGCTGGAGCTGCTGGCTCTTTGGCTGGAGGCGCAGTATCAGATGCCGTAACTGGTGCTACTGGTGGTCCTGTAGCCGTTCCTAGCGACTTAGGACCTACATTGGGTTCTAACGCTCCGGGTGCAATTGCTGGTGGCGCCGCTCAAGGTGGCGTAAGCGGATTTACTGGCTCTGAATTAGCTGGTAGAACTTTAGACCAGTCACTAAAATCCGGCGAAATTGGCGCTGCTACGGGCGCAGTTACTTCTGCAATTGGACAAGGTTTGCAAAGCCAAGGCGTATCACAAGACACAACTCGCGCAATTACTGGCGTTGCAAGCCCATTTATTCGTCAAGATGTCAGCAATTTATTTGGTGGCGCAAGCTCAACTGGTGGTTCATCTGCTAGCGGTGGTGGCGGTGGAGCGTCTTCTTCCACGCCAACTTCTAGTCCTTTGACTGGCGGCGCTGGTTCAAGTCCGGGTAGCTCTGCATTAGCTCAGGCATTAAATTTAGGCGGCGGGGATATTAGCCCTCCAATTAATATCGGAGGTGGAGATAAAACTACACCTAATGTTTGGAATCAGGCTTCTTTAAGAACTAAAGACGAAACCGGAGCTTAATATGGCTAAAGCGTTAATTGAATCATTACAACTTGATTTGCCAGCATTGGCAAAAATCATTCAATCTAAGGGTAGAAAAGGCGATACGATTCTCGCTCACATCAATCCTAGAGAAGCAGCGCTCCTAAAAAGGCGTGGCGGTAGTGGAACAATTAACCCTGAGACTGGTCTTCCTCAATTTGATGATTATGGTCCTACTAATTCTGAATTGGGATATACCCCACCTCCAGAACAAGCTGGTCCTCCAGTTCAGTTTGCTGCTCCTGATGTTCAAGCAAGCTATACCGGCTCCCAATATGGCGGTCAACCAGCTGCCCCTGTAAGCGCAGAGCCTATTTCTGCTGCACCGCCAGTATCCGCTCAACCTCAGTCTGGTCAATTTAATTTACCTAGTTTTTATGACCCAAGCACTTCAGGACTTAGTGTTGCGGATATGCAAGCTGGTTCGCAACCAAACGCTGCTCAATTGGCAGATTACAGAGCTGGAATTGCTCAACAACCAGCTTTAACCGCTCAACAACAGTCTGATTTGTTAGCATCATCTACCCCTACTTACGGTACACAACCAATACCGAGTGACCAATCTACTAAAGATACGGGAAAGACTTTGGGAATGTCTGCGGATACCCTTGCTCGTCTTGGTTTAGCTGGTGGATTAGGTTTATATGGCGCCGGACAATACAAAAAAGGCGTAAATCAAATTGGGCAAGCTACTCAGCAACAACAAAATATTGCTCAACCGTATCAAACGGCTGGTCAAAACTTAATTCGAGCTGCCGGAGCTGGTGAATTAACTCCTCAATCGGTTCAGTCTTACAAGGCTGCACAAGCTCAATTGGCTCAAGGCGTAGCTAATAGTGGTGGTGTTGGTGCTGAACAAGCTGCCACTCAACTTGAAGCCTTCCGTCAAACATTGCTAACAAACCAATACAACTACGGATTGCAAGTAAGTCAGATTGGTGACCAGATTGCTCTTGGCGCTATCCGTACCGGTATGCAGCTTGACCAACAATTGAATCAAGCAAGCACTAACTTCTACACAAGTCTTGCCGGAATAGCGGCTGGATTACCAATGGCGAGGACCGTCTAATGGCTGACCCAATTAACCCAGTTACCCCTCAAGAGTCGGCTAATTTAAAGCCGTTTACATTACCGGCTGCGCCTACTGAGCAAGCAATTAAGACTCAGTTTGGTGGCGTTCCCGGTATTGACATGACAAAGGCACCTAAGTCTTTGGGTGGCATTCAGCAAGAAGAAGCTAGAGTTTTGCAGCGTCAACAACAATTAGGGCAAGATATTGGCGCTAATGAATTGGCTCAAAAACAATATCAAGCCGATGTACAAGCCTCTATTGCAACTCAAGAGCGTGAAAGAACACAAGCTATTGAAGCTAAAGTGGACCAAGTTCGTAAAGATTTTCCTTATCCTGAGCTTCATCCAACCAAAGAAAACATCCCTGAACTAGCTACTTTGTTTAGTTTGATTGGCGTTATTGGTATGGCAGTCGGTGGCGCTGGCAAAATGTCCGCTATTGGCTCTATGAACTCTATGTCTGGAATGATGAAAGGCTGGCAGCAAGGTCGTTCAGATTTATGGAATCGTGAAAAGCAAGAGTTTGACAAAGAGATGACCAAGGTCAAGTCCATTATTGATGATGCTTACAAAGATGCGGACCGAGCCTATAAGTTAATGGCAACCGATAGACGCGAAGCTGAGGCTTTAGCTTCTCAATCTTCAGCAAAAATGGGCGGTCAAATTGGCAAACAAATTCTTGAAAAGCAAGGTTTAGAGCCGTACTTTAAGTATTTGCAAGAAATTAAAGGTGACCTTAATAAGGTGTTAGACCGAGCCGTTAAACAATCTAAGGCTGCCGGAGTTAGCGGTGATTTACCTTCATTTATTAAAGAATACAGCGGTGCAAACCTAAAAGATAAAGACGCTCAAGAAGTTGGTATTAGCGCCAATGCAATTGGTCATGCCTACGCTCTTAAAAATCAAGTTGCAGACCATCCTGAATGGGTTGGTCGTTCAGGTCAAATTCAACAATTCTTTAATCGTTATGTAGATTCATTGAATAGTGGAAAACCTTTACCTCCGGATGACCCTAATTTATTAAAAGACAGGTCCGGTCAAGAGGCTTTAGTGTTTGCTAAAGACTATGCCTCATACCTTGTTGATTACGAGCGTTCATTGGCTGGTTCAGCTAAAGGCTTTACCGTCCAATTTCAAAAACGCTTTAATGACTTGTTAAGTCAAAATCAATTTAATGCTACCGGCTTTGATAATTTGATGAATCAGCAAATTGATGAAGTGGTAAGAAAAGCTCGAGTTCATAGCCCTGACCGTTTGACTAAAGAGAATTTGACAAAAATGGGATTAAAGATTAACGACTTTGACCCTAATGCTGAGAAAGGTTATAACCGTTCCATTGGAAAAGGCGATATACCAGCGCAGCCTAATGTAACTCAAGAAGAATATGCCAAACTAAAGCCGGGCGACTTATATTGGTGGAATGGAAAACAGGTTCCTAAAGGAAAAGAATAATGGCTGATTGGTCACCTCCAGAGGTTAAAAGTTCTGTTGAAGTTTCTGGTTGGACGCCTCCAGAAGTTAAGCCACAAGAGCCGGCTACTGGATGGGATAAAGCTGGAGCAGTTGCTCGCGGTGTTGCTGCTGGTACTCTTGGTGGTCCCGGTGATATTGAATATTTTGCCACCACTACCGTTCCAAAGTTATTTGGCGGAGAAGGTGAAACCGGTACTTTTATGGGTTCGCCTACTTTCTTTCCTCGTTCAGAAGATGTAGAAAAAGGTTTTCAGCAGATTGAAAGCGCCGTTGGCGCAAAGCCCGGCGTTCGTCCTGAGCTAGAAGGCTATCGTACAGGCGGAGAATTTGCTGGCGGATTTGTTACCCCCGGTCAAATTGTTAAAAATGTCATTAAAAAGCCTATTGAAAAAGGCATGGAGCTTGTCTCTAAAGCTAGGGGAAAACCACTAGACAAAGCATTAAGCGAGATGACAACCACCGCTGAAGAGCTTGGACAAAAGGCTGGAACCCGCATTAAAGAAACCGAAAAAGTTGGTCAAGAAAAGATTTACACCGACCAACAACGCCAAGAAATCAATCTTCGTGATGCTGCAAAGCGTTTTGATGCAGATGCTCAATTAGCTAAAGCTGAGAGCCAAAGCAGTTTAAATAAGATTGGCAGACCTACTAACGAATATCAAGTCGGAGAAGGGCTTAGAGGTGTTGCCAAAGGCGTTGAAAAGCAATTAGATGTCGCTAGAGGTAGAGCTGCCGATGTTCTTAAAGACGCTTATTTTGCAGAAGGCAAAGCAAGTGAGGCTGCTGGCAAGTTCTGGTCTCAGTCTCAAACTGGTCAAGCGTTTTTAAAGAACCTTAAAGATATTGCGTCTCCTGCTAATGCTGGTAAATACACCGCATCTGAGCAATTAGCCGCTAAAGATTTAATGGAAACCTTGTCTGGCGTTCAAGTTCAAGGAAAGATTGTTCGTTCTCAAATTGAAAAGATTGAGAAAGTTATTCGAGAAACAAAAAAAATAGCCAACAAACCGACAATGACAGGCGCGGACGCTATGAAACAGCAATACATGGGTAAGTTAGCAGAGAAGCTAGAAGACTCTGTGTACGGCTATGTCAGCGAAAGCGGAAAACCAATAGCGGGATTTGCTCCTACCGGCAGGACTTTTAGAGAGGTTTACGCAAAAATGAGCGGACCTTTAAATACTTACGAGTCTCAAGTTGGCAAAGTGTTGACCCAAGAGATTGAAGGTTTAAAAGGCGTATTTCAAGCGGATGCAACTCAAATTCCAGCTAAAGTATTCCAGTCTCCAGAGCAAGTTCGTATTCTTGAAAAAATGGATATTAGTAAAAAGACGCTAGAGCCATTTGCCGCTCAACACGCCGCTAATGAGCTATCCAAATTAAATACTGCTGAAGCTGTTGACGCTTGGATTAATTCGTCTAAGGGTTCTTACCTACAAGAGTTTCCTGCTGTTGCTGCAAAGGTAAAAGAATATGCGAAAACGCTCGCAACGAATGAGGTTAAAGCTGCCGAGAAATCTGCGGGCGCCAAGGCTCTGTCTCAACGCGCTAAAGAAATATCTCAACGCGCACAGGGCAAAGCTGAAAAGCTCACAGATTTAACTAAAGAAAATCAACGGTTTGTAAGCGAATCTTCAAGAGACATATTCAATGCTACAACTACTGACCGCAGCATTAGCGCTGCTGAAACCTATGTCAAAGGCTTAGAGCGAAGAGGTCTTGCAACTCGAGAAGAAACTGTTGCAATGCTAGACAAAATCCGTAATGTCAAATCTAGGGAAGTGGATAAAGCAAAAGCAATAGTCGCTTTAAAAGGTATTCTGCCTTATGTGGGAGCCACAGTTGGTGGTGGCGCCGTTGCCGGTTACAGCTTAAATAAATTGCTAGGTGGATTTTGATGGCTAAGAAGCAAAGAGGAATAAACAACGCTTTAGAAGAGGCTATTTCAACTATGCTAACGCAAGTGATGGCTGACCCTGAAGCAAGCATTACTGACAAAACTAAAGTGTTAGACCGGGCATTAAAGCTAGAAGCAATTAAGCTCAAAATGAACGATGATGAGTGGGGAAGTGGTTTTTCTATTGATGATGAGGATGAGTAAGGTTAGAATATGAGTATCTTTAATCGAATAGGGGATATTCATGGATGCAATCACTATCATCAAAGTAGCATTAACGGTCATCTCAGACCGGCTCATAACGATTTTGGCTCTGTCAATGTCGTGCGCTTTAGCGTGTTGGGTGATGTGGGGACCACAATGGGACCGCGTAGCAACACTAGCAATATTTGTAATCTTCAGCTATCTTGTGATAAACACAAAGGAAAGGAAACAACATGAAAAGCAGACCACACCAGAGGGAACATGAGTTTAACCAACAGATAGCTACGGCTGTCCGTCCACAGTTGCCAAGAGACGGCAGCGCTGGAATGACTAAATGGAAACCCGGAGAATTACCAAAGGGCGGCTATCGCTCCACTTTTGATTTTGCCGAAGGTGCTTTCAGCACAAAGTTAAGTCCATCTGGAGCCAAAGAGAAGAAGGTGTACTAAATGGCTACTCAATCTACCTTCTCAATGACCCAACATGGAAGGACAGAACCTTTTGATTTGCAAGTAGCAAGAGGTCAGATTCCCTACCATAGCGTAGTCAATATTTATGGTTATCAATCAACTGTAGGTGCTTCATTTATTCCTATTTGGGAAAACAATACCGCTTACACTTATCCAGCATCAGCCATTTCAATGTTAATGACCGGTACTGGTAGCGATACTGCTAAAGTTCAAATTAACGGTTTAGACGCTAATTACAATCCAATTACTGAAACCGTAACTTTGAATGGTTCTACTGGAGTAGCTACCACTAACAATTATTTTCGAGTTAATGGTCTTGTGGTGGTGTCCGGTAATCCGGCAGCCAATGTAACCTTGACCAGTTCAGACGGAAATACCTCTAATACCTATGCCAAGATTGTTACTGGCATTGGAAAATCCCAAAACTCTTGGTACACCGTTCCAGCTAATAACACTTTTTATTTGACTCGTTCACAGGTATTTTCTACTGCTACAGCTATTGCTTCTACTGGATATAACAGTTATCAAGTTGTAACTATAAGCTCTACTGGAGTTCAGCAAGTTTTAACAAAAAGACCTTTTACTGGAAACTTTGAAATTAGGCGTGTAGCACCATCGGTTTATGCTGCCGGTACTGACATTCAATGGCAATGCAACACCAATAGCGGTAACTCAACAGTAGCAGTTTCTCTGGAAGGTTATTTAGTTACAAATGATGGAACCTCAATAGGATACTAAAATGGCAGATATTCAAGATGTAACACCGGTAGTAGAAGTCCCTAATGTACCTGAGCCAGCACCAGCTCCAGAGCCAATCGTGCCTCCTGAAGTTGTTGTTGAAGTAGCGGGTGACGCTCCTAAATCATTAGGCGAAAATATCAGCGTGGTCAATATTTATACACCGCAGTAACTCCACC
>Ga0118677_10016056_pt1 | contig 10320 bp, 14 predicted proteins | sample AliMusrvi5mmetaG_FD_86154 | JGI IMG/M metagenome (GOLD analysis project Ga0118677, IMG submission 86154)
CCTGTATTATCGACAATAACATAAAGAGGAAGCGCATTGGTCTTGAATTTGGATATTTCCAACTCCTCGTTAATCTTCCCAATGGTCTTTTTCTGTTTTCCATCAAGTGCTGAGATTATCCATTCATTTTCAGGCAGTTGGGTCCTGTCGTCGACATAAAGTGCAACAATAACAAATTCCTCCCTAAGTATTCTTAGCACCTCCGGATCGGACCATACCCTTGCTTCCATCAACTTACAGTTTGCACATGCATGTCCTTTGAAATCAAGCAACACCGGTTTGCCCTGCTCTTTGGCACATGCCAGTCCCTGTTTGTAATCATAATACCCCTTGAGCCCAAGTGGCATTTTAAAGACATCATTGTATTTTGGCTCTGAGCATGTGGCGCTAACATTGAATGATCCGGATATAGATGAGGCTGGTGTTCTGTTAGATGAAATCAGATCGGGAATATTGAATCCTGAAGTTTCCGGGGAAGGCAAAAATGATGATAATCCTTTCAAAGGTGCTCCGAAAAGTCCCGGAATCAGATAGATTACAAATGAAAATACTGCAATTATCAGGAATATTCCAAGAAATTAATATTGGATTTTCATGAGCAATTATTACTTCATTATCAATATTCAAAATTTGGTTTAATACACTTACTCCAGTATTATTGTATCTTGCATAAATTGGATTTAATTCTTGTCCACAAGCTTTAAGTTTTATAGCATCGGTCACATCAATATATGACACAATAAGTTTATTTACATAAGGCACTTCTTCATTAATTTTTAGCTTATTTTTAATATGCAAGCCTATAACAAAATCTCGTATCGTTTTAAAATCGAGAGCATTGGCTTTCTCGGTTGCGATAAATAAATCCAAATCTGAATCCTTGGTAAAATCACTGGAGGCATATGAACCGTATACGCAAACAAAATACTCCCGAGTTTTAAAATATTCTTTACAAAATAACGTCAACTCCTGAAATAATTTGGCCCGGATGTTCATATGATTTTCTGTTTTAAGACAAAATAATGCCCCTTGCTAAGGTTATTTGTCCAGGTCAAGTATTCTTTTTTTGTCTCATATTCAATGACAAAATATTTTCGCAATATTTTTTCTAACGCAGTAGCTGATTGATGGAAACAATCAAAGCCTTTGCTGTTTTTAAATCTTCCAAAATGTAGTGTTTTTACGAAACCCAATAAGTATGACTTCCAGCCTGACTTAACGTCCATGACAAATGTTTCTAATAAAACATGTCCGTCTTCAGATAAATTTTTAGAAATTTTATCAAAAAAGGTATTTCTCTCTTTGTCTGTAAGAATATACTCGATAACACCCATTAATAAAATTAGATCATATTTATCTTTCAAATCATAGTCTTTAAAATCAGAGACAAAAACTTTTGCTAGGGGGCAATCCCTTTTTGCTTTGGCAACATAATCTGAAGAAACGTCAAAACCTGTCAGATTATAAAAACCTAAACTATTGAGATATTGCAGGGTTCGTCCGTAACCGCAGCCGACATCTAGGATGTTTACATTTTTTGGTAATGACAACAAAAAATTCTCATCGGGTAATGGAGTGGTAAATTTAGTATTCTTATCATAAATTACGTCTGACCATTTCTTCATTTTATTTAGCCGATTCCTTATAACATTCGGCAAGTGCCTCAACTACAATAGGTATCATCCTCGTCATGACCTTTTTTACCTCTGCATGATATGTTTTCACATTGGGGATCCCTTTCAAATCATTTTTACTATCTTTCTTGGTCGGTACGTCAACGGGAATATTGACAGCGGAGGCAGGAATTTTTCTGAATTGACAAACAGATAGAATTGCCGCTGTTTCCATTTCTATAGACATGACTCCGAGATTATTAAGTTGTTCCATTAGAGCGGGGTCCTCTCTCCACCGGCCATCAGTCGTGATTGTTATTCCTTGCTGATAGCCCATTTTTGCTTCGACCATCTTTTTAATTAAAATATTATTCAAATTCACATCTGACAGAATCGGATATCCCTTTGGTAAATAATGTCCTGAAGTACCTTCACTACTGAAACACGCCGTTGTAATAATGGGACTCCATAAATTTACTGATTTAGACAAAGCTCCACAAGTTCCTATCCGTATGATGACTTTTGCGCCATAGACTCTCAACCTTTCTGTCATACAAGCGGCGATACTTGAACCTTTACCGGCGACAAAACCAATTACGACACCTTTATAGTTTAGGCATAACATTTCATCCTGATCATCTGGAAAATATATTCTTTCACTTTTTGGATAAAGAGATTCAGCAAAAGAAAACCAGAGTGGCTTTTCTACAACAACTCCAACATCGATATCTTTTTTAACTTCAATTCCTTGCCGATACATAATATTTTACTTTTTATTGGCCTCTACGTATTGTTCGACTTCTATTTGAAAGCGTCCACGCAACCGATCGGTGATGGGAGTTTCTTTTATAATTACGTCGTCAATTCCCTTAACACGACTGACTAGAATGTCCGTTTTCTCATTTTTTACATCAACAAAAATCAATTTTTTGACCACTGGCAAGAGTCTTGAATATGATGTCGAGAATATCTCTTTGATTGTATAGCCTGGAGTATTAATCGGAAAACCAGTCCTCATAATCTCAGAAATTCTTTCGTTCTTTGGAACAGACGAATCATTCATGTCTTGTTCCGCGATTTTTTCTATAATTTTAGCGGTTGTGCTAGGCAACACGTCGGGTGTTCTAGCTCCCCACAAACGATTTTCGTCATCAATTATGAAAAGGGCGGAATTACTAGCTTCAAGCACCATATTTTTACCAGTTTCCTCCATTTTAGAATAAAGCAGACATTCTTCAATTTCCGGATCAATTTGTTTTTTTGCAAGTTCGCTGATAATCATCGGTTCAGCATATCGTCCGCAATATTTCAAACTCTGTAACAAATATCGATATTGAATGGCAATTACCACAAGTTTCAATTTTGGATCTAGCCATTCATCGGAAATAGGTATTGCACGTAAAAAAACGTTTGATTGCCTTGAAACAATAATCTCAAGTTTTGTAACTGTATCTCTGCCAAAACAATCCATAATCGTCGGTACCAATTTTTCAATTTTTTCTTTAAATTCTCCTCTGGAAAATATTTTTTCAAGCGGGGCACCAAAAATTCTGGTGGCGTTATACGTTCTTTCAAGGTGCGAATCGACATAAATAAAGACGCCATTATAAAGTTCAATTGCGTCAAAAATAGATTGTCCACGATCAATCATCCTCTCATCAAACGGCACAAAACCATTTGTACTTTGTTTAAATTCCTTGCCCTCTAAATAAAAGATGAGTTCTTTTTGTTTCATAAATTTTATCGTAAAATTGCGTTTAAATCCACGGCCGTCTTACTTCTTATTTCATCCTGAATCTTGTTCACCTCTTCATTCGTCAAAGTTCGCTCATGCGACTGATAAGTAATCCGGAAAGTGTATGACTTCTTGCCAACACCGAATTTCTTGTCATTCTCAAATTGGTCAATTAACTTTACTTCTTCGATCAAGTTCTCCGCGCTATCGCGCACGATTTCATAGTAATTATTGAGATTAATGTTTTTATCAATAATGAAGGAGATGTCCCGGAAAGTGCCCGGATACCGGCTCACCTCTTTGTATTTGCTGTTTATATCCTTGAACTGGCTAGTGATGCGGGGGTCTTCAGACCACAAGATGCGGATATCTGGAATCTCCATCCTAACCATCGCTAGCCGATCACCAAAACCGAAGGCCCAACCATTATATACCTCTGGATCCAAACCAAAATTTTTCAGTACTTGCGGATGCACTAAACCAGCACCATTTATTTCCATCCAGTCGCCATTAAACATAACATCCATTTCCACGGAGGGATCTGTGAAGGGAAAAGAGTCGATAATAAATTTATATTTAATATCTTTACCTAAAACACTCTCGGCCATATCAATTTGAACCTCCTCCAAATCTTTTATCGTAATAATCCTTTTCGATCTTTTGCAAAGATACAAACCATCAATCTGATGGAATGCCGGGAAATGGTGTTTGTCAATTTCATCCTTACGAAAAACAATGCCTTTAGCTAAGGCCATCACTTCGCCATCATTTTCTAACCGGGCCAAAACTTCTTTATCTTTCAAATAGTATGACCACATCACAGTCATCTGGGTGCGAAGAACGTGAGTTTCATCCACATAATAGGTGTCTGTTTCCTTTCTGCTTGGATGATCTTTGGGGGCATTTAATAGATCAAATTCATCCTCAACTGTAACTATTTTAGGGAGATCGACAATATCAAAATCCCTGAAACGAGGTAATTTTAATATTTGGTCAAATAAAAATTTAACTGGCGAATTTGCCTTCTTGGTCAAGTCGGGTAGCTTCAACATTCTCTTGATTCTCTCCGCTTTGATATCCGACCTATTCTCAAGTCTTTTGATTAGAACCTCCTCATTTGGGTCGTTTATTACAATTTTTTTAGCCATAGTATTTTAATAATATATTAGAGTAGTTTATAAGTCAACAGTGGAAAATTTAATGCAATATACTTCTTTAAATTCCTAACTTTCGGCCTTTAAAACCAAAAATTTCTTTTATTTTCTCTAACGTTTCCTGTAGCTGATTATCAAATAAAAGATAATCTTTCAAATCATCGTAAGAAACCCATTTATATGACCTAATTTCTCCGTTCAGTAATTTGATTTCACTATCATGACCAATAAATTTAAAGCCAAAAAAATATCGTTCTGACCCATCATATTCAACTCCGTCGCGATTCATCTTAATTTCTTTGAATTTGAACCTGACGGGAATATCACTCTGGCCTACTATTTGAAGATTTTTTTCTTTAATTCCTAATTCTTCATTTAGCTCTCGGTACACTGCATCTTTTAGTGTTTCTCCCTGTTCAACTCCACCACCAGGAATTGCAAAATACTTATCTTCAAAAGATTCTAAATTAACTAGAAGAAACTCATTCTTATCGTTGATTATAATTGCTGAAACTCCTTTTCTATACATTGATTAATAAAAATTAATTACCCAATATGGTTTTAATGGCTACCTTATACACTTCTGCTTTTACTACCTCCCGCTTAGCTTTTTCACTTTTATGACTTTCGCTATGGCAAGTCTGTCCTTTGATTAAATTATCAGTTATATAAACAAGTGCTGCGCACGACACCTTAAAATGGTTAGAAACAGCAAAGAAAACGGCAGTTTCCATTTCTACGCCAGAATAACCAGCTTCAGACCAAGATTTTACATCTTCCCAAGTTTCACCCATCATTGCCTGGCAACCCATAATAGGCCCAGTATCTATTTTTAGATTTTTTGGCGTGTTCTCAATCAATTCCTGTGAAATACTCTCTGTTGAGTAGTGCATATTATCTTTTATTTCACGGGCATAGATTCTGGTGGTACTCTCATCACCGTAAGTATATGTTGGTACTATTAGATCTAAAGAATTTAAATCTGGATTTAAACCGCCGCAACTGCCAATATGAATATTCTTTTTCGAACCAAACAAACAAGCTAAGTGTAAATACTCAGATAGAGTCGCTCCACCATATTCTATGGCAAACCAATATTTCTTGCCTTCTATCTCTATTTCTCTAATGTGCTGAAGAAATTTATATTCAAGCGTATTTATTTTGTATTCTATTCCAAGGTATTTAAGAGCATCCTCAAAATTCTTAAGGTGCTTTTCATCATCCCAAGCACCATAACAGATAAAACCGGCTACCTCGTAATCGAGTGGGAGATTACAGTCTACCCTGAATTCATCAGCTGTAAATGATTTGTACACAACAATACTAGAGTATCATAAAAATCAACTGTTGATAATGGGTCTTACTTCAATCCCATAAATCCCAAACTTAGGTATGTTCTCCTTATATTCTTCAAAAGCGGTATTATAATTTTCAACTGCCTCACCAATACTCAATCCAGAAGATAAAGTATTCCTTGTTCCTTCTGCCTCTAACATAGACCTAACATCTGAATAGTGACGAACACCTAAAATTTCCACTTTCATTACTTCATTAGTAACATTATTAGTGAAAGTAAATGTATCACCGGCATTTAATTCAGCATATGGAATATTGTAGTGGCTGGTTGGCACCCTGGTTTCTATCTTTTTGGTACCAGCCTTTATAGCTTTAAATGGCCTGTCATTTAGATTTAAGTTATAATTCATTTTATTTTATTTAGGATTATTTTCACTGTCTCCTCTGGTGTTTGTTCCGTATTATCGATTATTTCTCCAAAATTCGGCTTATGAATGTCAGTATCATAATGGTGCTGGATTCTCTGCCTTTCCCAATCTGTCAATTCTCTGGTGCCTCTATTAGTTAAAACTTTTTCAAGCTTTGGAGCCAAAGTAAAGACAGAAATCATGACACCTAAATCACCCAGGCTTGCCATCATATAGTCATAGTTTTTCAGTGACATGGGGTAAGGAACTATTACATTCAAATTTCTCTTTGCAAAATTCCTAATGAGAGAAACGGCATTCTCAAGATTAAGCGGTATAGCCTTCTCTAACGGCATCCACTCTATCATTTCTCTCAATACGTCAATTTCAATGAGTGCGGTATTAGGCAACTCTCTTGCTAAAAGTTTTGTTACCGTGCTTTTACCTGAATTTATTGAGCCATTTATAAAAATAATCATCTTTTAATAACAAAATAAAATCTACTACTCAGATACTGTACTAGAAGCAACTTCCTCTACCTCTTCTGTCACAGGTTCGGTTAAAGTTTTTTTTGCGCAAGATTCCCCGTCAGCTAAATTGGCAGGATCACAGAAAGTATAAGAACAATTTTCTTCTTCATCTGTACAAGATAATTCCTCACCACAACCCACCTTATCTACTGTCTGCTCACAGGCATAAATACTGGCGGCTTTTTTACTGATTAATTTATAATCATAAGCATCTTCTGGAACACATTCTGAATCAGTACCATCACAAGTAACACCCTCATAGTGAAAACAACTTTCCGTAGCTGGGTCACAAGAAGTCTCAGCCTCTATCTGATAATCCTTCTCTATCACAATCCGCCAAAAAGTTACACCCACCGAACCAATAATAAGTAAAATTAAAATAGTATAAAATATCTTATTCCCTATTCCCGACTTTTTTTCTATTGTTTCCATGTGGATATTATATAACAGATTTTTCAAATAAACTACTTCATAAATTAATCGACAATGAGCCTCTTGGTAAGATCCAGCCAATCAGTCACCCTGATAACCTTAGGTAAAAATTGCTTAAACTGCCGAACCTCTTCCTCATCTGGTTGATATAGGTAGAGATTTGGAACAACGCCAATCATATAACTAAGCACCTCCAAACGATCATCAACGAAATGCGTTATGCCATTCTCCCGACAAATTTTTTCTTTGTCTGATCGCTCACGGCAGAAAAACATATTCTTGGGGTTTATTCCAGTTTTTTCAAAAAATTTATTGTCCTTAAGCCATGCCAGGGTCCTGCTATCCTGCTCTACTTTTAATTTAGACACTAAAAAAATACTGTCCTTGAATTTACCTTCATTTAATTCCTTCAAGCAATCAAACATATTCTCAGCTGGTAAAAGATCAGAATGTTTTTCGTTCCAAAGAGTCTCATCTTTTGTACCAATAATCGGACGGTAGTCTATGATTACGTTTCCAATATCTACCCCTAAGGCTTTTGTGTTATTCATATTATTTTAAAACCTACTAATTTCTTTTTCGTGCTTTTGAGCCTCGACCCAAAGAATTTTCATGGTAGTGGCAAAATCATTTCCAGCAAAAACACTTTCTTCATATACCTTTTTAAAGTGGTCCGTCATATTCAAGTCCCCAATCCTAATCTCCTTAAATGAAGAGTAACCCCAGCCTTTTGGTTTTATTAATTCCTTGATTTTAGGGTGACACTGCAAAATAATCGGATCAATTATTTCACTCAAACGCCAAACCAAATATGGACTGTTATACTCTCTTTTTGATATCTCCGGAAAGACTTCCCCCCACTTTTTAAACCACAAAAAATGAACTATCTCATGGGCTGAAGTTTCTATCATCTTAGAAATATCTTTATGGCCCACATAAAAAACATATTTAGTTAAATGTCGCGGAAAAACCGGTAGCACCGTGACCTTACCAGTTATCTCTGACTTTTCTTTTAGCCACGTTGTTTCAAAACACTCTGCCAAAACTGAAAGAAAATCGACTTCAATTTTTTTCCACTCCACTTGAAACGCATCTTTCATTAATAAAATTTCCTTTTCATTTATCTGATGTAATTTTTCCGCAAAATTTTTACATATAATAAGTCCCGTTTTCTTATCATTTACACACTCAAGCTCCTTAACTAATTCAGGATAGCGTTTTGAAAAAATCTCTAACCACCTTCCACTTTCATCATCTTTTATAAATTCCCAAAAAAGCTCCGCTTCCGGATCTATATCTGCCATCTCAAATTTCACCTGTGGTATGAATTTAATTTCTTCCTTGGTCATCGAATTTTCTGTTTCTCTTTGCATATATCTTAATTATTATTTTATTAATTATATTATACAATAATCAATATAATTCAACAAGCATTAATAAACTAAAAAGCCACATTATTTGTGGCTTTTTAGTTTATTTTATACCTCAGGAGTTTTAATATCTCCGCCCTCAATGGGAACTCCTTCGGGATTTGGTTTAGGCATTGGAATTTCGCTCCCTGGAATTTCCTGTATTCCTTCCGACTTTGGCTCTTCGGGTTTTCCTTCTTTTCCTTGTTCGCTTTCCCCCTTTTTTTTCTTTTCTTCTTCTATTTTTTTCTCTACACGCTCAGTTGCTTCTTTGGTTAATTCTTCGTCTAATTTTTTCGATAAATCTGGCAGTATTTCTGAAATTTCTGATAGCGATTTCGCCCCTTCCGTAAAAAATTTTGCTAATATTTTAACCATCTCCGGGCCAAGTTCTCCCATTGAACGGCTTTCAACATTTGTGCCCTCACGTGTTCTCCCATTCTTTAAAACACTTTTTAAATCACGAGGAGACAATGATCCAAATTCTTTAAACAATTCATCAAGTCTTTCTTGTAAAATTTTTACCTTTTCTTCCCTGATAAGACGTTCTTTTTCTATCTGATTCACAAGTTCTCTTTTTTGACTTTCTAATGTTTCCTGCTTCTCTTGGAGACTTCTCAGTTGTTCTTTATTTAATAGGGCATTAGGTGTCTCTCCTTCCAGTGGAGGTAATTCTAGTTTTCCTCTTTCTTTATCTAATTCTGCCTTATCCCCTTCAGCTGATTGTGTTAACGTTGTAACTTCTTGTTGTTTGCCCGTAATCACTCTTTCTAAAATTTCCAATTGATTTTCTGAAGACAATTGTGTTGACCCTACTTCTTGTCCTGTTTCTCCTAATTTTTCTACCCCCTTAATATCTAGGCCGCCTTCCAAATTTCCAGGCATCCCAATGTTAACCCCGGTTTCACTGGGATTTAATTGCGGACTATTAGAGCTTGGCCTATTCTCCATTACCATAAATAAATTTGCTAATCTCTTTAATTTCTAAATAGTGCCCGAGGCGGGAGTCGGACCCGCATGAACTTTCGCTCAAAGGATTTTAAGTCCTTCGTGTATACCATTCCACCACTCGGGCATGATTTATCTTTTTTTGAGGCCGGGGCGAGAATTGCACTCGCGTATAGAGGTTTTGCAGACCTCTGCCTTACTGCTTGGCTACCCGGCCATAATTTTACTGTTATTCTAACTTTATTTTTCTGCTTTTTCAACCTCTCCAAGTTGAGGATCGGATTCTTTTGCTTTATATAAAAGTTCTTCAATTTTTGCCGCCTTACTAATTTCAGTCTCTTTAACAAACTTTATTTTAGGAATTGGCCTCATTCGCAATGTTCTGTTTATTTTGTACTGTATATCGTAAACCGATTTATTTAAAGCATTTATAATTGGGTCAGCTTTTGGTTCAGGAAAGACCGAAACAAAAACCTTTGCCTCAATCAAATTACCCGTTGTTTCAACCTTTGTTATTGATACCAAAATCTCAGGAGAAAATGCAAAATCCCTTAAGATTATTTTACCAACCTCTTGTTGTAACAGTGAATTAACTTTTTCTATTCTATTTGACATTAGAGTTCGCCTTTTTTGTGTGATTCAACGTATGCTACCAAAACGTCTTTTGGCTCAATTTTTACATTTCCTTCAAACAATATTCCCGCCTCGTCCCCTTTTGTAAGTTTATCTATATCTTTTTTATCACGTTGTAAATTAACTATTCTTCCTGCTCCAACTTTTTTGTCATCTCTAAAAA
>Ga0118677_10016057_pt1 | contig 10320 bp, 5 predicted proteins | sample AliMusrvi5mmetaG_FD_86154 | JGI IMG/M metagenome (GOLD analysis project Ga0118677, IMG submission 86154)
ATCGCAGGTATGGCGGTTGCTTTTCCTGTTGGCGTGGGACTTGCGCTTTGTCTCGGTGTCATCACTACTTATCTCTCCACCGGGGTTGGCAACGCACCGATGCTCGGGCTGGGTGTGGCAGCAATCATGGTAGCCATCCTCCTCGATGCGATCGCCTACAAACAATTGAAGAGCGGCGGAAAGAAGACGCCAATGAAAGGGATCGTCATCTCGGTGGCGGCTGGTTTGCTCATGGGCTGGTTCTACAGCTTCGTGGCGCAATCCATGGGCAAAATTGATTCTGTTACGCATGTGCTGGAAGCAGGTAAGCTCAGTCCTTATACCTCGATCGTGCTGTTTTCAGTCGGCCTGTTGGTATCGAACTTCCTTTGGAACAGCATCATGATGATCACGCCCTTCACCGGTGCGCCGGTTCCGTTCGGTGATTACTTTACCAAAGGCAATATGCGTCTCCATGGAATAGGAATACTCGGCGGGGTGATCTGGAGTCTCGGTATGAGCTTCAACATCATAGCTGCAGCTGCCGCAGATCCTGCGCTGGCGTATGGTCTTGGGCAGGGTGCCACGCTGGTTGGCGCACTTTGGGGAGTGTTTATCTGGAAGGAGTTCAAGGGGGCAACGTCAGGAACCAATAAACTGCTAGCGGCGATGTTCCTGTTTTACGTGATCGGCCTTGGAATCCTGATCGCATCGAAATTATAGACAACATCATGAGTAAGCAAAATATTATTGTCGTCGGCAGTTCAAATACCGACATGATCATCAAGCTGGATCGTATTCCCCGCCCTGGGGAGACGATCCTGGGTGGTGAGTTTTTTACTGCAGCAGGCGGTAAAGGCGCGAACCAGGCAGTTAGTGCCGCTCGGGCAGGTGGCAGGGTAACCTTTATTGCCAGGGTTGGCTTGGATATGTTTGGAGACAATACAGTGAAAGGATTTAAAAAGGAAGGGATTAACACGGACCATGTTCTGCGTGATACATCCAGCCCATCCGGCGTGGCCCTGATTTTTGTGGCCAAAGACGGAGAGAACAGCATTGCCGTGGCAGGCGGTGCCAACAGCAATCTTTCTCCGGAAGATATCAGCAATGCCAGAGAAATCATTTCCAGCGCAAACCTGCTGGTCATGCAACTTGAAACGCCGCTGGAAACCGTTCAGGCAGCAGACGACCTGGCTGTAAAAGGAGGTGTGCAGGTAATCCTTAACCCGGCGCCGGCGTGTTCTCTGCCCGATGAGCTGTTGAGGAACATCTCCATCATCACGCCAAACGAGACAGAGGCCGAATTGCTGACCGGCATAAAGGTGGACGACAACAAGAGTGCTTCAAAAGCTGCTGATATCCTGCTTGCCAGGGGTGTAAAGACCGTGATCATTACGCTGGGTTCGCGTGGGGCGTTTGTTGTCGGCGAGGGAATAAGAAAACTCGTTCCGGGCTTCAGGGTAAATGCGGTGGACACTACCGCTGCAGGCGATACGTTCAATGGAGCGCTGGCGGTAGCGCTGGTTGAAGGAATAGCACTGGAGGAAGCCGTCCGCTTTGCGAATGCGACGGCAGCCCTATCGGTAACACGGATGGGTGCGCAAAGCTCGGTGCCGGTACGCATGGAAATAGAGGAATTCCTCAGAAACAACGAGTAAGAATAGAAAACTTGAATGAAAAAACACAATTAGAATGAACAAGATTGTCCTGACCATAATTTGCACCGCAATAGCGATCACTTCACTTGCGGGTTCCGTAAAAACTTTGCCGGAAAAGGTTTCCTGTGCCATTGCGGATAAGCAGGAATTTCAGATACCCGATTGTCTGCAGCTGACCGGATGGCTCGGCTCACGCACAGATGCCAACGAGAAGAACCGGTTGGTGAAGATTGATCCGGAGCGCCTGCTGGAAGGATATCGTAAACGGCCCGGCCGGCAAGCATGGGATGGGGAGCATGTTGGCAAATGGCTTCATGCCGCCACACTGGCCTGGGTCAACACCGGCGACCCGGAACTGCGCAAAAAACTCGATTATACGGTCATCGAATTGGTCAAATGCCAGCTCGGAGATGGCTACCTGGGTACCTACACCAACGATAAACGCTGGACCGAATGGGATGTCTGGGCACACAAATACAACCTGATAGGACTAATCACTTATATCCGGTACACCGGTAACCAGGAGCCTCTGCCAGCTTGCCGGAAGATGGCTGATCTGCTCTGCAATACTTTTGGCGATGAACCTGGCAAACGCGACATAATCACTGCGGGCCATCATGTTGGCATGGCGCCGGGCAGCGTACTGGAACCGATGGTGTTGTTGTACCGTCTGACGGGCGAAATACGCTATCTGGAATTTGCGAAATATATTTTAAGGGCCTGGGAACAGCCCAACGGGCCACACATCATTTCCACGCTGCTTACTGCTAAGCGGGTTGACAAGGTGGGTAACGGCAAGGCCTACGAAATGCTCTCCTGTCTCAACGGCATCCTGGAACTGTATCGCACAACGGGTGATCCCAGGCTGCTGGAAGCCTGTCGCAACGCATGGCAGGACATCGTGGACAATCGGCTTTACCTTACCGGTGCCGCAAGCTACGGCGAGCATTTTCACGATAACTTTGATTTGCCGAATGTTAATAGCGTCGGCGAAACCTGCGTGACGGTTACCTGGCTCCAGTTCAACGCGCAACTGCTACGGCTGACGGGTGAGGCCCGCTTTGCCGGACAGCTCGAGCGTGTGGTACTCAACCAGTTGTTTGGCGCACAGAAACCGGATGGCAGTGGTTGGGGCTATTATGTGCAGATGGAAGGTAAGAAGCCTTATAGCAGCACATTAGACGGTCATTGCTGTCTCTCCAGCGGCCCGCGCGGGGTCGCCCTGATTCCAACCTTTGCCGCCAGTGTCGATGCCGATGGCGTAGTGGTCAATCTATATGATGCCGGTACGGCGAAACTGAAACTCCGAAATGGTAAAGAGGTCGTACTGACCACTGAGACCATCTATCCCAGTGATGGCAAAATCAATATCACTGTGGATGCCGGATCGAAGGTTCCGTTTGCCTTGAAGGTGAGGATACCGGACTGGTGCCGTGAATCTACCACAAAACTCAACGGTAAAATAGTGGAGGCGAAGATTGGTGCTGATGGCTATGCTGTCATCAATCGTGCCTGGGCTAAGAGCGACAAGGTGGAAATGAACTTCAAAATGGAACCGAGGGTGATTGTGGGTGACCACCTGAACGAGGGGAAGATCGCCATCATGTATGGCCCGCTGGTGCTGGCAGCAGATGAAGCCTTGCTCGGAACAGATGGTTTGACTATCAGTTCAGTTGCTATTGGCAGTCCGGAGCTGACCTCACTGGCGATTAAGCCGGAACCGGCTCCTGAGAACATCAAAAGCTGGTCAAATGGTCAGGTTTTTCATCTCAATGCAGTATTACGCCGCCATACCACCACATCCAGGATCGGTGAGCCGATCGATATAAAACTCATGCCTTTTGCGGATGCTGGCAGTACCGGCAAGAACTACAAGATCTGGCTGCCTCTGCGCTCCGGTATCAGTAGTGATTTGTTGATTGATGGTGATGAAAGCCGGTCGCGTCAGGGCAACGTAGATGGTTCGGTCAATGACGAAAACAACTACTCCTTTGTGGTCACTTTTGACGGTAAACCAGCTGCAGAGGATTGGTTTGCAGTGACTTTGGAGGAGCGGGTCACCGTATCGCGGGTGGTTTATGTCCATGGTAGGACCTTCCCCAACGGCGGCTGGTTTGATGCCAGTGCCGGCAAGCCTCGCATTCAGATTCAGACGACCAAGGGTGGGGCATGGAAAGAGGCGGGCGAATTGAAAGATTATCCGGCCACCACCTCCACAAATTCGGGCAAACTGCGGGGAGGCGAAACCTTCAACTGCCAGTTATCGGTCCCGGTGAAGCTTTTTGGTATCAGGGTAGTGGGGAAACCGGCCGGTGGAGACAAACCTGAACAAGCATTCTCCTCGTGCGCTGAATTACAAGCGTTTGCAAAGTAGTGACAACATGGAACAGACGGAATGAAGGAGATTGCACGCTTTTTTTCAGCAATCCTGATGATGACCAGAATATCTTTCTTGAAAGTGTAACAAACGAAATAACATACAAATGAAGCGAATTTCTTTATTTATCCTGATGGCCTTCCTGGCTACAGGGTCAATCTTCTCTCAAAGTTACAGTGATGGCAGACCTGTGGCAAAGCTAAGGATGGATGCAAAGGACAATGGCATCGTACTTAAATATGGTGACGGACCAGAAAATTGTGACCTTCTGGGCGCCCGTGATGTCTGGGTTTTTGAGTCTGGCGGTACCTATTATATGCACTACGATGGTGCCGGGACCAAAGGATGGCTTTGCTGCCTTGCAACAAGCAAAGATCTGATTAACTGGGAGAAGAAGGGCGCCGTTCTTCAATTGGGAAAACCTGATGAACCCGATTCAAAAAGTGCCAGTTATGGTACCACTTATTTTGACGGGAAGAAATGGCACATGTTTTATCTGGGGACCCCAAATGTTACCACTGCGCCAGATCTTATCCCTTCATTTCCTTATTTGAATATGAAGGCTGAGTCAAATTCCCCTGCTGGTCCATGGATAAAGAGACTTGATATTGTTCCATTTAAGCCCAAGGAGAATACTTTTTATAGTTCTACATCTTCCCCCGGCTTTATAGTAAAAGACAAAGACGAATATCTAATGTTCTTTTCGGCAGCCGATTACACCATTAAACGTACAATTTGTATTGCCCGGACAAAAGACCTTGATTCCCCATGGAAAATAGATTCAGCTCCCATTGTACCGCCGGTTGAACAAATTGAAAATACCTCTCTATATTATGAAAAAGCCAACAAGACCTGGTTTTTATTCACCAATCATATCGGACTGGATAAGGATGGTGAATACACCGATGCCGTATGGGTTTATTGGTCACGGGATCTGAATAAATGGAATGCTGACAATAAAGCCATTGTTCTCGACAGGCAAAATTGTAAATGGACACAACGTTGTGTCGGATTGCCTTCTGTAGTCAGGTATAAAAATCGGCTGGCAGTTTTTTATGATGCACCCGGAGGTAACAGTGTCAGTCACATGCACCGGAGTATCGGTCTGGCATGGCTTGAATTGCCGCTAATGCCACCAAAAGCTGATTAAAAGCAATAATTTCAATAACAGAGCTATGAAAAAAGAAAAATGTCTTTTGACGGGAATCGTGATGATCATCATTATTGCCTTTCCTGGCCTGGTCTCATCTCAGGCCGACTGGAAGAACGACTTTAAATATCAGGAGCTGAAAAACAGGCCGGATCTTGAGGTAAGGTATGTAAACACCAACCGCGATGCGTTTGAAATTGTCGCTGCGGATTATCAGCTTACAGGCGATTTACTCCCACCTAACCTGCTGTATGAAACCAACACCTTAGCCCCGATGTTGTGGTTCGAGATGACCGACCATGAGGGAAAGCTTTATTCTACACGGAACAGCAAAACCAAATCAAGAATCAACCTCTACCGCAGGGGACCCTATTATTGTGAGATACACTGGGTTGATATCCGGTTTGCTGATCAGATAGGGGACACACTCCCAATGAGGGCCGAAGTGGTGTTGTATTGTTTTCCTGAAAAAATCAAAAGCTCGGTGAAACTGTTCCCTTCTGCAAATGCCAATATTAAAAATTTCACGGTTAAGGGAAAAGTTGAAACACCACTTGCAATCAGGGCAGTCGAAAAAGGGGAGCCACAGTATTTCAATTTTGACTTTTTTAAGGAAGAAAAGCCCTTGCCAGATGCCGCTTTCACCTTGAAAAAAGGGACAACACCTGTCATGTATGATCACCGCCGGGGCTTATACATCATCGGAAGTGAAACTACGGATGGATTTCAGCGCCATTATTTTGATCAGCCGAATGGTTATGAGGAGGTTACTTTTAAGGTTAAAAATGACGCAACTCCGCGCAAGATTTATATTTGTCAGAAGACCCTCAGGGGGGAAGGCAGCGTTGAGGGAGGGGCCGTTCTTGATGCAGCCGGCAATCCCCTGCCTATCCTGGTTCAGGTAAGTAAGAATTTTAATGGGGAAAAGGAGGAGCGTTTTTATAATCCGCGCGATACCGCTTTTAGTGAGACCTTTTTTCCGCTCTACCTCGAGCCCAACGAAGAACTTGAAATCAGCTCGCTTCACCTGTATCAGAACTGGGGGAGACATATGACCAAACACTGGTCTTCACTCGGCTTTTTTATGGATTATTTCCATTCGTCCACGGGAGTGACCGAAACCACCTGTTATATTCCATTCAAATTCGGCCACAAAACTGGTATTTCGATTGGCGACTTCAGGGCAATGAGCCAGGAAACATTCTGGGAAGGGCAGCCTCAGCATGATAATGTGGCCGGACATAATTTTCTCTCCTACTATGACGGCAAACAGTGGAACTATTCCGAATACAGGGGAACAACCTATAAGAGTACGGGTCCCAATTGGTGCAATGTTGAGATGGCGTATTTATCTTCTGACAGCTGTATTCAGCTGCTGCTCGATATCTGGGAAGTGCCTCAGGATGATGAATTGCGCAGCTTTTTTACCGCCCGCTACAAGGTTTTACGACCATTGACCATTGAAGATGCCAGTGCCAACTTCCGGTTCCTTGACATCAGTACCACACAGCAACGTCTCCGGTATAAACGATTTGCCTACATGGATGGAACAGGGAAGATCGTCAATAAACCAATTGATTATGGACCGGAACCTTTTTGTGCAAAGGGGATCGAAATTCCTGCCGAAAATTCTTTTGCGGCGGTTTATGGTGAGCCCAAAGGGTCAAACGGGATCATGATAAGAAGTTTTAAAACGAATATTGACCTTAAGCCCGCTTTTTCTATTCAGCATAAAGTGGTCATTCCGGAACCTAAAGACACCACGGTAAATGAGCACAAGGTCTATACCCCTCCGTTGAAAAACGAAGATATCCGTTTCAGCCTCGTACCGTCAACCGACCGGCTGATCCTGAAGCCGGGAGACGAAATTGATCTCTCCGGATTCTGGTTGCCCTATGGGGAATACGATGGCTTTAAGACCCCAGCCCGTGAAGTGGTCGCATTTGGGAGCAGTCAACCTATGGTCACAGCGGTAAAGAAAGGGTTATGTCTGAATAATTTTCCAACGACTATTCAGGTGGAAGATAATCAGGCAGAATTCACCATGAAAGGTGGTCTGAATCTGATACCGGTTATCGCAAAAGGATTTACCGATTATCGCAACCTGACCCTTTACCGTAAAATCAACGGAACCTGGAATCCGGTGAGCCTCAATCAGAATTCGGAATCTGATGGCAATCAGGTTTTTTGTGATGCTGAAGGTAAATTCGGAACGGTTTTTTTAATCAGGACAAATGGAGCAGAGCAGGAGATGAAGGTTAGTTCTGGTCAAGCAGGAGTTCCTGCAGGAAAGTTAAAAATTGAGCCGGGCAGCGGTCATCAGGCTGAAGTGACCATTGTCAGTAAGAATGTATCTGTTAATCTGAAAATAGATCCTGCACAATCAACTAAATCTGCATTAAAATGGCTCGAAAGTGAGGGCAATTCGATATGGTGTACCAATCGGTCAGATAAGCGAAGGTCTGGTATAAGGGTGACCGGTTTTGAAAATAACGCTGTCATTCAATACTGGTGGCAACCGATATCATCTGCTGACACCCTTTTTACCCCTGAGTTTGAGCTGAAGATCGGCCAGAAAAATCTGAAGGAAACTTATACACCCTCGGTTTATCTTAATGGGAAGCTGAGTGAATACAAGGGAGGGAAGCCCCAAAAAGTTGATTTAACCGGAACTGAAAACTCCCCTGGTATTGTTTTTCTTTACTCCTCAGCGCTGGATCAAACCATTGCCATGTCATTTAAAAAAGCCTCCGAAGTTTTCATTAAGGACAAAGACACGGTTGGAATCAGGTTGAACCAGCAAAAATGCCCTATGGGAAGAAGGAAAGTTTTTGAAGGGAAAGTTTACATCGCCAAAGGGAAAGTGGAAGATTTACTCACTTTGGTTAAACATGAGTTGCCGGTGATGGATAAATAATGATGAATATAATCCAGACGAAAATGAAGACCATCCTTTTTTTAATCCTCGTGATAGCTGTTGCACCCTGTTTTGGGCAAAAAAGTGCCGATGTTCCACTTCGCGGGAATTACAGGAATCTGCATGTTGATGACTGGCTGGCAACCGATGCCCTTGGCAGGAAACTACCTGGTTTTGATGAATGTGGTCCCGTAAAAAAAGATCGTTATGTCGGGATGTTCTATTTCATGACCCATATTAGTCCCGGAAGGAAGGGCCCTTTTGATGTAACCAGGATTATCAGGGCAAATCCTGAAAATCCGCAGTGGGGTGAGGGTGACCATTTCTGGGGGGAACCCGAGACCGGTTATTATCTTTCGTATGAAAAGTGGATGATCAGACGTCACGCGCAGCTATTGGCCGATGCCGGTGTGGATGTAATCATCTTTGATGTCACTAACGACCGGACGTTTCCTGAAGTTTATCTTCCGGTATGCGAGGTCTTCAGCGAAATGAGAAAAAGTGGGGAGAAAACACCTCAGGTCTCTTTCCTGGGGAGTGAAATATCAGTGAATCAATTATGGAAAGAGTTTTATACGAAAGGGTTGTATCCTGATCTCTGGTTTCAGTGGAAAGGCAAACCACTTCTCCTTTTTGGACAGCATGAGATCTCTTCACGAAAGAAAAACAACGATGTGGTTTTCCCCAAGGAGATCCGAAACTTCTTCTCAATTCGGCAAAGCTGGGCCTGGACCTCCTTACCCTGGTACCAGAGCTGCCCTTACGGTAAAGACAAATGGCCATGGGTCGATCATTATCCTCAGGCCGTTAACTGGCATGAGTCTCCCGAAAAGGCAGAGATGGTGCCCGTTGCGGTGGCGCAACACCCTTTATCCAATATTGGCCGTAGCTTTCATCATTACAATCAGCCGCAGGCTGATAAATATGATCTGACCCCTTATACCGACCAGGGGCTCTGTTTCGAAGAGCAATGGAGCCGCGCCCTTGAAGTCGATCCCGAATTTGTGTTTGTCACCGGATGGAACGAATGGAGCGCAGGCGCCCAGGTTATGGGAAAGGAGATCAATAAATCACTGCTGAAATGGAATTTTTATCCTGGCGCTCATCTGGGAAAAGCAGGTAAGGAACTGAAGACCGGAGACTACTATTTTATCGATCAGTACAACCAGGAGTTCAGTCGCGATATCGAACCAATGACCGGCGGACATACCGACAATTATTACTATCAGTTAATGGCCAACATCCGAAAATACAAGGGGATGGAGAAGCCGCCAGAGGCAGGGTCACCTGTTACTATTGACATTAGGGGAAGCTTCAAACAGTGGGATAAGATTAAGCGTGTTTATTTCGACCATGTTGGAGATACCGAACACCGAAACAGTCCGGGCCAGGGACAAGCGGGTCCATATGTGAATAATACAGGAAGGAACGACATCACAACTTTGAAAGTTGCCCGTGATACCTCCTCGGTCTGGTTCTATGCCGAGACTGCAAAACCGCTTTCTCCCTCTTCTGATCCCAATTGGATGTTACTATTTATTGATAGCGACCAGAATAAGCAGACCGGTTGGGAAGGATATGATATGGTAATCAATACCAGCATAAAAGATAAGAACACGACTACACTTTCATTTCTGAACAAAGATGGATCACTTAAAAAATCTATACCTGTCTCTTATCAGGTCAGCTATAATAAACTGATGATCAAGGTGAATCGATCAGAAATCAGTAAAAGTGTGAAACTGGCTTTTGAATTCCATTGGGCAGACAATATCACAAAAATTGGCGATATCACCGAATTTTTCTTAAACGGGGATAATGCCCCTGAACGGAGGGCGAACTTCCTGTTTCAGGAGTAAAAGAATAAGCACAATAGCAACATTAATTTGGTTTCCGGTTTATTTAAAGTTTTTTGCCATTAATGAATATCCGAATTTCTATGATGCAATGATTGACCCGGTAGTCGATACATTTGGTTAGGACAGGGTATTATTTGGAAGTAACCGGATCCTCTCCGAATTGTTCGGCCCCTGTTCTGAGATGATCCGGATTGTGGAGGATTACTGCAAAAGAAGAGGTGCTCCCACACCAGAGCAACTCTTTTTTGAAAATTGCTTAAGGGTTTATAAGATTAAATGCGATTAGAATTTATTGAAAACTGCTGATAAGGAGATTCAATACTGAAAAGATAGGAAATGTAAATTAAAGGCGTAAGTTTATTAAACAAATTTCTGCACTG
>Ga0118677_10016058_pt1 | contig 10320 bp, 7 predicted proteins | sample AliMusrvi5mmetaG_FD_86154 | JGI IMG/M metagenome (GOLD analysis project Ga0118677, IMG submission 86154)
AAACGGTTGTGAGGACCAGAGAGATCATCACCAAAAGGAGGCCAAATTTTTTCATAGGGTTGAATTTATATGGATAATTCCAAATGCAAAAAACACAAGATTTTCCTTGCGGGATTTCACAGCGAACGGGTTGAAAGATCATTCATCTCGAGAATGCAAGGAAACAAAGACCAGTTTCCCGAAGGTTCTGTGCCTATCAATATTACAATCTTTTTTGCAGAAAACAACCTTCTGATCAGGCTTTTTCGATCAGGCTTTTAAGCACTTTGATCCATCCAGGCAAATCGTTCAGACTTTCAACGTAGACCAGCTCTTTACCGCCCGATTCCAGAAAAAGATTTTTGTAATCAACTCCCAATTCCACGGTAGTTTCAAGACAATCCGAGACAAAGGCGGGAGCTGCGATTAGTATTCTTTTGACCCCTTCTGCGGCTAGTTCTGCGAGACGTTTGTCGGTATAGGGTTTGAGCCATTTGTCGGAGAGCCTTGACTGGAAGCTTTGGGAGTAGCGGCAAGCAGGAAGTCCCAGTTTTGCGGCAAGTAGCCTGGTGGTTTCGTAACAGGTTGCCCGGTAGCAATGGGTTCCATATTCGGGAAGTGCAACGGCGCAGGTGCATTGATTGCAATCTTTGTCGGGATGGACGCTGTTGATGTGGCTGATGGGCAATCCGTGGTAGGAGAAGACGATGTGATCAAATTGCTCGGGATGGTAGGAACGGATTCGTTCGGCAAAAATCTCCAAAAAACCGGGGTCATCGTAAAATTGACCGATGGTATTGATTTCCGGAATGACGGTCCACTTTTTAACCTCGTTAAGGACGGCTTGGATGGCTGTTCCTGTGCTGGAAGAGGCATAGTGCGGGAACATGGGAAGCAAAATAATGCGCGTAAAACTACGCTTTCTGATCTCCTTCATCACGTCACGAATGTTGGGATTGGCATAGCGCATCGCCACAAAAACGGTGTATCCGTTGCCCAATTCGGTTTGCAACTTCTTGCTGACACTTTGGCTGTGGTAGGTGAGGGGTGACCCTTTTTCGTTCCAGAGCTGCTTGTACAATTTGGAGGAGTTGGAGGCACGAAACGGAACGATGATCAGGTTGACAAGGATTTTCCTGAGTAACCAGGGACTGTCGATCACCCGTGGATCGTTTAAAAATTCGGAGAGATATTTGCGTACATCTTTTACGGCAGGAGAATCCGGGGTCCCAACATTGAGTAATAATACGGCGGTATTTTGAGTGGTCATGGTTTTTGTTTAAAGATTTATCCAGTCGATCTCTTTCCTGAGCAATTGCATGGTCTGCTGCTCGGGCGAGTCAGGACCCGGTGAGTGTTTGTATTCCCAGGCTGCGGTAGGGGGCAGGCTGATCAGAATCGATTCGGCATTGCCGTTGGATTCGAAGCCAAATTTTGTCCCGCGATCGTAAGCCAGGTTGAATTCCGCATACCTGCCACGGCGCAACTCTTGCCAGCCTTTGTTTTTTTCATCATAGGGATGTTGGTATTTATCCCTTATGATTTGTCCGTACAATTGCGGATAGGAGCGGGCGATATTGGTCGTAAAGGCAAGCAGTTGTTCAAAACCGACGGAGGCATCTGGTTTCAACCGGTCAAAGAAAATACCGCCAATACCACGCGTTTCGTTCCTGTGCGGGAGGTAGAAGTAGTCGTCCGCTTTTTGTTTGAACTCCTGGTAATAGTCAGCATCAAAGGCGTCACATATATTTTTCAACTTTTTGTGAAAATTAGTCGCTTCCGGTACATCGATGTAGTGGGGCGTAAGATCTATCCCCCCGCCAAACCAGCAGGTGCCATTGTCGAGCACAAAGAATCTAACATTCATGTGGATGATAGGAACAAACGGATTGACCGGGTGCATGATTGAGGAGATACCCGTTACGGCATAGCTCACCGCTTTTTCGCCCAGCAGTTGCTCCATATGAGGGGTAAAGTCGCCTTGGACAAAGGAGAAATTTACGCCTCCTTTTTCTAGAATTTTACCATCACGAAGGTCACAGGTGAGTCCGTGACCGATCTCTTTTTCCCAGTGGTTTTTCGTGAATTTTGCCTTCCCATCTGATTCGCTGAGGCTGAGACAAATCTCCTGCTGCAATCCGGAATAGATACCAGCCACCTCAGATGCTATATTGGTCAGGTTCATCGGATGAAGGATAAATGGTGGATCTGCCTGGAGCCTGATAGGGTAGACTGGGGCAAAAAGGACAGGGCTTCACTTTGCATAATAATTGTTCGATGGATGTAGGATGGTCTACGACTTTTTTGACGAAAGGTTCAGGTATCCACGGGGAAAGTAGGTAAGATCCAATTTTCAGGTAGCCTGACTGGGAGCAGCAACATCAATTTTCAGTGGTGATAAACAAAAGACCCGGAAAAGGCAGGGTGCATTTTACGGGTCTTTTGTTTATTTCGGAAGTGCACTATTTTTTCAGCTCTTCCAACAGGGGTGTTTTGATCGAACTCAGGCTTTTCATCCTTTCCTCCGGTTTTTGTTCGAAGACGACTACCTGGTTTTTCCCTTTTTTGAGCCAGCATCCCGGCAGGTACAGTGTCTGTTGCGGACCCACGCTCCAGTATCTTCCCAGGTGATGTCCATTCACGAAGACGATTCCCTTTCCCCATTTGCGCATATCTAAAAAGGTGTCGCCGGTGGAAGTCAGATCGAAAGAGCCACTGTACAAAGTTGGCCTTCCCGGCAGGTAATTATCTTTCATGTCGGAAAGATCGGGAGCCTTGTCCATTGGCAGTCTGAACATTTCCCAATTGCCTGTAACCTCTGTCGAGTCGATTCTGACGGGAGGTAGGAGTCCCTTCAGATTATGAATAATTTCCGATCCATAATTGATCCGGCCCATGTTTTCAACGAAAATTTCGAGGTTCGCATTGAAGGGGATGTCGATGGGCGTCGTGTAGTTTTTGTAGTACCTGTTCAGTTCTCCAACTTTATCTCCGTTGACATAGACCAGGGCATAGTCGCGCAAGCCTTTCAGATTGAGCGTTCCCGCCAGGGGTTGGACGAAATGTCGGCGGTAAAGCACATAGCCGTGACCCTGGTTCAATGCTTCAAAGGTGAGTGGCATGTTGTTACTGACGGGAGTTATTTTCTCCAGAAGCGCATCGATGGCTACGGCCTTGTCGAGTACTATTTCAGGAATGGCAATAACCGGAATGGGTGCAGGAATTTCGGGAGGGGTTACTTTGGTAAATTCCTTGAATTTCTCACGAAGTGCCAGGTATTTATCTGTGGCCCATCCGGCTTCACTGATAGGGGCGTCGTAATCGTAGCTGGTCATATCCGGCTGAATGTCGTGTTTCTTGTCGTAATTGGCTCCGGTAGTGAATCCGAAATTCGTTCCACCGTGGATCATGTAAAAATTGAAGGAGACGCCCCCGTTCAGGTATTTCTCCGTTTGTTCCTCGACTGATTTGGTAGATACTTTCGGAAATGGTTCGGCCCAATGGTCGAGCCAGCCTGGATAGAATTCAGCTACCATATACGGACCCTTGTTCCCATTGTATTGGTTCACAATGGTTTTTAATTTTTCGATGTTATCTTCACCGTTAGCGGTTGGCAAGATCCCTGCAATGGAACCCCCTTCAAAGAGCCAGCTGCCATCTGAAGTGAAAAGCGGTACCTCCACCCCGGCATCGAGGAGTTGCTGTTTGATGGCTGCACTGTATTTTTTGTGATCAGCCAACGGAATATCCTTGCGCTGTGCCACATAGGAGCCGAATTCATTTTCAGCCTGAATCATAATAATGGGCCCACCTTTGGTAATTTGGAGGTCTTTGATCTGGCGAACGAGCTGGTTGATGTAGACTCTGCAGGAATCCAGAAATGGCCGGTTGAAACTTCGAATGACGAGGGACGGCTCTTTTTGAAGCCACCAGGGATAGCCTCCGAACTCCCATTCTGCACAGGCATAGGGCCCCGGACGAACGATCACCATCAATCCCTCTTTTTGGGCTAATTGGATGAATTCCCTTATATTTCGACTTTCGCTTTTGAAATCCCAAACACCGGGAGCAGTTTCGTGATAGTTCCAGAAGACATAGGTGGCTACAGTGTTCAGCCCCATTGCCTTCATCATCTTCAGTCGGTGCTGCCAGTATTCTCTTGGTACCCGGGCAAAGTGCATCTCCCCGCTGTGGATTTGTATCGGCTTTTGGTCGTATACGAACTGACCCTCTTTTATTTCGAAGGTGTGTTTCGACTGCCCGTTGCTATTTTTAAAGGGCAAACATGCTAGTAAAATGAAAAGGAAATTGACGAGGCATTTCATAGGGGTCTGAATTGAAAGTTGTGACAAAATTAGCAGTTATATGTCATACAAAAGATGATTTTTGCCAATTAATCTTCTTTCCCGGCAGTAGGGCAATTGGGAAGAATCTTTCCCTGCAGGGAAGTTCGCTCAATAGTTTTTCTTCATACTGCATAGTTTGTGCTGATATTTCTATCTTTGTTTTATCAACTACGAAGCAGACACCTGGTCTGCGCTATTTTTCATCCTATACTACTATAAACATGATTTTTAAAAAATCCGGTTTTGAAAACAACCTTTTCAATTCACTATTGAAAGGGGCTTTTGCAACGATCATCCTCACGCTTTTTTTCTTGTTTTACACATCGGGCAGATGTACCCTTGCAGAATTGATGCTTGCCCTGCCATTTTTCCTGCTGTTCTATTTTGCCCAATTCACCATTGGCAGGGAATCGGTCGTAGATGCTCTTCAAACATGGATCGGTAAAAATTGGTGGAATGTATTGATATTCCCTACCACCATGTTGGTGCTTTATCTGATTTTTATGATAATCAGCCATCAGAATTTGTTGGAGGGAAATCTTTGGTTACTGCTCTACATCACCTTTTTTCCGGTAGCCGTTTTTTCGTTACGAAAACAACCCGTCAGGAAGATCGGATGGTTGGATTTTACTGTTTTTGCGTTGGTACTTTTACCTGGCTCCTTGTACAGCATCAAGCAAAACAGCGATTTGCCGATCAACGGCAGTGGCTTTGACTCGATTTCACATCTCATGATTATTCTGTCCGGTTTCTATGCCTTTGGAGTCGTAAGGGGTATCCGGGAGGTTGGTTTTGTTGCACAGCTCAAATGGAAGTCCTTGCGCACGGCACTATTGGTTTGGATTGCCTTCTATTCGCTCGTTTTTGTACTGGGCAGATCCGTCAATTTTATTGCTATCATCGGATACAGTGACCCATTGGAGATCGTTTTGAAATCCATTTTATTTACGTTGATCGGTACTTTTTTGCATACTGCACTTTTCGAAGAGCTCTTTTTTAGGGGAATTCTCCAAAATATACTATCCAAAAGAATAGGACAGGGCAAGTCGTGGTTGATTTTCTGGCTGGTTGGTTTTCTGATTTTATTACCCAGCGCACTATTGGTGGGATATACGCTTGAAGGTCAGATGAAGTGGTTTCCGGCATTGGTCACGATCCTGCTATTTGGCTGTGCCTATCTGCTTGAAAAATCAGGGAAGCATGGGTTGGGAGTTTATACTTCCCTGGCCATTACGGGCGTTACCTTTGGGTTGGTTCACTACCATGCAAAATCCATTGTGTACATCGGATTGGCCTGCGTGGCAGGGTGGGCTTATGGCTATACCTATCATAAGACCAAAAGCGTTTTTTACAGCGCACTGGTGCATACGCTGGTCAATACGGGGGTGCTCATTTTCGGGCTTAAAATGATTAGATAGTTTAGGAGGTTTGGAATGCTTGAAGGAATTGAAATGTTTACTCCGTCAACCTTTCAAATCCCATAAATTTTTACTAATTGAATCATTTAACGAAAAAAAATATGACCACTAAAATGAGATCCGGTCGCTGGAAAAAGGGATTGCTCTTTTCTGCCATCCTTTTATTCCTTCTCTATTTTTTTATGTTTGGCTACCCCTTCCGGGGAATGTTCTTCAACCAACAGCGGCACACCAATCCGCCTCTTACGCCTGCCTGGGCGCTGGAATGCTGGCTCTGGGAAGACGATATCAATACAGCAGAGCGGGCGGATACCCTGCTGAACGGTTATGCCAAAAACGACATCCCCGTCAGGACAATCCTGATTGACAGCCCGTGGAGTTTGCGCTACAACGATTTTGAGATAGATACCCTGAAATATCCAAATCCCAAAAAATGGTTTCTTGGTCTGCAGGATCGCGGTTACCGCGTGGTTTGCTGGATCACCAACATGGTGAACAGTCACAGCAACAGTACCAGAATCAAGGAGTCGGAAGATTTTTTCAAGGCCGCATTCGACAAGGGTTATCTCGCCGGTCATGGCGAAAAAAACCACTGGTGGCAGGGAGATGGAGGTTTTATCGATTATTCCAATCCGGAAGCCATGAAATGGTGGCAGGGGAGACAGCAGAACCTCTTCGATTTGGGGGTAGATGGCTGGAAACTGGATGGAACGGCAACCTTGTTTTATACCAAAGTCGGACCAATTCCATTCGCCTATAAAACCACGAAATCCGGCTTGATGTCAACGCGAACCTACATGGATCACTATTACCGTGACGAATACCAACATGGTCTGACCCAAAATCCTGAATTTATAACCCTTGCCAGATCCATCGACAAGTGGTACCATCCCGAGGGTTTTGCACCGCTGGATGCCGCACCTGTTACTTGGGTCGGAGACCAGATCCACGCCTGGGAATCGAAGGGCATCAAAGCATCCGAAGATGGTCATGCGAAAGATGTTGCCTACAGTGGTGTAGAGGGAATTGAAGCCGCCATCAAGAGTATTCTGGAGGCTGCTAACCTCCGTTACAATGTGATTGGCTCCGATGTGGCAGGATTCTCCGGGAGAACCATTCCTCCGCGGCTGTACCTCCGCTGGACCCAGTTGTCCACTTTTTGCGGACTGTTTCTGAACGGCGGACACGGTGAAAGGGCTCTTTGGCACAGAACCCCGCAGGAGCTGGAGGTGATTCGTAAATTTTCGTGGTTGCACACAGAGTTGGTACCTTACATGTACAGTTATGTAGTGACCGGACACACAGGTGGGAGAGTGTTGCAAAAACCAATTGAAGGCAAATACCACTATCTTTTTGGAGAAGATTTTGTCGTGGCACCCATCTATCAGGATAATTTAAAGAAGACTGTTACCTTGCCTGCCGGAAAATGGTACTATTTCTTTGACGATAAAAATGTGGTTTCTGGGACTGCTGCAACCACGTTTGTAAGGGAATATTCGCTCGACGAATACCCTGTTTACATCAGGGAGGGAGCCATTGTCCCGATGAATGTAGAAAGAAGTTACACTGGATTGGGCTCCGAGGCAAACAAAGGCTCTGTGACCTGGCTCATTTATCCCGGAGTAGATAACAAGTTCACCCTCTTTCATCCCGACAAGAGCGGAAGTTCAACCGTCTCCATGCATAATTATAATGACCGCATTGAACTATCGCTGAGCGAATCGAAGAAATCGTCTGTTTTCAATATACACCTTGATCAGAAACCTTTGGGTGTCAATTTTAATGGGAAAGAATTGAATGATTCGATTGATTTTAGCTACGATGCAAAAAAAGCCAGATTAATCGCCAAAATTTCCGAGGTGAAGGATGGGGTGCTGATCATTAAAAAGTAAAGGGAACTCCAAATTAAGCTCATTTATTGAACAGATCTGCTCAATCCCTTATTTTTGGGACCATTTGGCAAAGAAATACCCTTTGAACATTCTGGTGATTGCCGGATTATAATTTCAGAACATAGCTCAGCTGATCTTCCTGAACAGGAAGGTCCGGCTCTACTCCGATGCCCATCCAGCATTTACCCTGCTTATCGTAGAATTGGGCGGTTGGGATATTTATCCGGTATTGAGGTGTCAGAAGAATGTTTTCATACAACATCGGAAAGCCGCTGGTTTTTTGACCGACCAAAGTAGCCAGTTTGTCGCTTTTGAACCAAATGGCAAGTGATTCGGCCAAGCGAGAGGTCCGGTTGTCCATCAACAGGTAGATCTTACCTGAGAAACGGGAAGGTGCCGGGTCTGGCTTCAGGTAGAATCCCTTATCTGCCAATAGGTTGATATTGTTCTCAGGTAAAGCTGATGCATTTTTAAAATTCCTGGAATATTCAGATGGATTAGGGATGGAACCATTGCTGTCTAGCCATTTTCTGGTAAGGTATACTCCCCAATCGGCAGGTTTAGGGGTCAGGTGATTGGCAAGCAGGGCCGCTGAGATCAGCTGAAGGTTTTTTCTTCCCCTGGCATCCAGTATCAGGGTGCTGTATGTTTTCCTTTGAATCTCCCTGAACAATTCATCCATATCGGCTTTTTCGACAGGCAACTCCGAAAGGTCGATGTAGGCGACATTGGGTTTCAACTCCCTTGCCGAATAACTCCTTTTGGCTTTTGGCTCACTATCCCTTTTGTTGATCTTTCTGATTTCATAAGGTGCAAGAGCGATTTTTTTGCCGTACCAAAAGATAACAGCCCCCATTTCATAATCGTCCGCAATCCTGGATTTGAGTTCATTGACCTTGCTTTTGAAGTTGGCCCATTCGGCCGATTGGACCAGTTTTGCATCCCAGCAGGTTTGTTCCGTCAGGACAAAGGCCTTGTTGATCAGCGAAGCATAGTCTCTCAAAGGGCTATCGGAGGGAACACTCACTCCTGTAAGCGGATGGGTCCGGTTTTTATTATCGGTAAGCTGACCTAGGAAATTATTTTTCCAGCTTTTGGCTTTCAGTGGGAAGGATTTGTCGAGGTATTCGAAATTTCCATTGTAAAAGGTAGTATCTGCTAGATAGGTTATGGTGCCTTCACTGTGCACAATTTCGGGATATTTGAGTTTGCCTGCAGTTTTTGCCAGCATGTAGGTAAAGGTGCCTGCCATCTCTTTCAAGGCATCTTTTCTCGTATGGGCGACGAAGGTATGGTTGGAAGTATTTATTTGGATGGTCAGCAACAACTCTTCACCCGATTCATTTTGAATCTGCCAGTAGGATTGGGCATTTGAGCTCAAGGTGAGGAGAATTGCGGCCAGAAGGAGAAATATTTTGTTCATGGAAATCTTTTGGGATCAGGAGGCCTAAAATAGATTTTTTTCCGCATCTATACGGCATTTGTCAGAACTTGCCGATAAATAATTATAAAAAAATGGAGTAGCTTCTGGCTACTCCATTTTACATTTATCTGGATTTTAAATTCCTTAAAATCTGAAGAGGATTATTCTGCCAGGTTTTGTGCATCCACCACGGCAATGGCAATCATGTTCACTACGTCCCTGACAGAGCAATGCATTTGCATGACCTGCATGGATTTGCGGTTTCCAACGAGGATGGGTCCCAGGGTATCGCATCCGCCAATGTGCTGCAGACTGTGCATGGCAATATTGGCTGAACTCAGGTTTGGGAAGATCAATACATTGGCATCTTTTTCGGCCAATTTGTTGAAAGGATACATCTCCTTGCGGATTTTCTTGTTGACGGCTACACTTAGTTGCATTTCACCATCTACCACCATATCCGGATAGTCTCTGTGAAGGATTTTCACTGCTTCTCTCACCTTGGTTGGAGAAGGTTCGTGGTTTGATCCGAAATTGGAGTAGGACAACATGGCTACATTGGGTTCAATATTGAACTGTCTGACCACATTGGATGCCTGTACGGCTGTGTCAACCAGGTTGTTAACATCAGGTGCGGCATCAAGGGTCGTATCTGCAAGGAAGTAGGTACCTCTTTGGCTGATGATCAGGTGCATACCGAAAATTTTGGATACATTGGGTTTTTTTCCGATGATTTCCAATGCCGGCTTGATGGCTTCTGCGTAACGGGTAGAATAGCCTGAAACGACTGCATCTACATCCCCACATTCGAGCATCATGGCTGCAAAATAGTGCTTGTCGAACATTTTGTCTACAGCTTCTTCCAGGGTCACGCCCTTGCGTTTTCTTTTTTCAAAGAGAATCTGCGCATATTTTCTGCGCAATCCGTCGTTTGGACGGTTCCGGCAGTCGACAATCTGAACATCTCCAAAATCAAGCTCATTCTCTTCAATCAGTTTCCTGATCTTTTCCTCATTACCAATCAGGACAGGCGTTGCCATTTTATCCTGGTAAGCAATGTTGGCAGCTTTCAAGACTTCGTAATCACTGGCATCTGGGAAAGCAACAATTTTGGGATCCTGTTTTGCCTTGTCGATCATCATGGAGATCAGTTTGTTTTCTGATCCGAGTCGTGTGCCAAGTTCTGCGGTATAGGCATCCCAGTCGGTGATATCGATGCGGGCAACGCCTGATTCCATGGCTGCTCTGGCAACTGCCGGGGC
>Ga0118677_10016061_pt1 | contig 10316 bp, 12 predicted proteins | sample AliMusrvi5mmetaG_FD_86154 | JGI IMG/M metagenome (GOLD analysis project Ga0118677, IMG submission 86154)
CGTAGGGAGGGCAGAAGCAGGAGGCAATATCACCAACCTTAGCCGTATTATAGATCATGCCCCGAAAAGGCTTTATGGAGTGGTCTTGCATGTAGAACTTGTTAACATAGGATACGCTGAATGTCAAAGTTTTTTCCCGATCGGTCTACGGTGTGAGGAAATTTCCAGACTGACGCAATGAATGTCTTGACATGTCCTCGGAAGTTGTGGTTAAAATAAAAGCGTTGCCGAGGTAGCTCAGTCGGTAGAGCAGGGGACTGAAAATTCCCGTGTCGGCGGTTCAAGTCCGTCTCTGGCCACCATCGCGAATCCTAGGGGTCGGGCCGAGAGGTCCGGCCCTTTGTGCGTTTGAACTGGGGATTTCCTCCCCTGCTCCGCCTTCGGCTCCGCTTCGCAGCCCGCGGGCACGAACGCCCGGTCGTCGCGTGACCGCTCGGTCGCGACCGCTGTATGCTGGCCCCTGTCCTGCCGACCATCGCCAGAGAGGACGTTGATCGAGCGGTGGAGGACAGCGCTTCGCTCGGTGACTTTCGCTTGGTGTGCCCGCACTGTGGCCACCACACACCGGCGGGGATCGCGCGGGGTCAGCAAGCTCTTTGCGCCGGGCGCGGCCCATGCCTCTTGGCGGGCGACATTGGGCGCTTGCCCGCATCGTCGGTGCAGCGGCTCTGGCCGCGGTCCTCCTCGTCCCCGCACCGGCCTTTGCGTCGCGCTCGATCGGCATCTCGGCCCCCGACTTCGAGTTCAACGTGGCCGCGGGGCAATCGGGCCGCGGCGAAGTCATCGTCACGAACGACGGGACCGAGCCCCTCAAGGTGAGCGTGTACGCAGCTAACCAGATCGTGAACAGGAACGGGAAGACCGTCGCCTACGAGGTCCCCAGGGTGGGGACCTCGAGTTTCGAAGGACCCGCCACGTGGCTCAACATCCGCATGCCTGCTGACTCGGGGTCGTTGGGCAACACGCCGTACATGGCACTGGCGCCCGGCCAGAGGACGCCGGTCAGGTTCTCGTTCAGCGTCCCTCGCGGAGTCCCGGCCGGGGATCATCAGATCATCGTCTTCTTCGAGATGCTCGCGCCGGCGAGGCCGGCCGGCCTGACAGCCGCGGTATCCGGACGCCTGGGCGCCCGCGTGCGCATCCGCGTCCAGGGCACGCTCGTCCAGAAGATGAGCGTGGAGCCGTTCGTGGTGCGCAACCTCGTGATCGGCGACGCGATGCCGTGGAACTTCGTCGTGCGCAATGACGGCAACGTCGACAAGACGGTCGACGGGAAGCTCGAACTGCTCGACTCCAACGACTCCACGGTCAAGTCGATCGCCGTGATGCGGAGCTTGCCGCTCTATGCGAACACGATGTCCGAGAAGTCCGGGACGTTTCTCCTTGGCGTCGCCGGCGTGGGGCAGTACACCGCTCGCCTGACCGCCACGTATCAGACCGAGCCGGACGCACAGGGTCGGACCACCTCGGTCGACATGGTCAAGCAGCGCACGGTGTGGGTCTTCCCGTTGTGGCTCGTGATCGCGGCGGTCGCTCTGGTCGGGGGCGCGGCTCTGTGGATGACATGGAGGCAGGCCGTCTGGTCGGCGGAGCGGAAGCTCGCGAGACGCGAGCGGGAGAGGCAGAGTCAGGCGGTCCCCGAGGACGACTGAGCCGCTCACGGCGCTGCAGAACGACGAAGGCCCGCGCCGTACGGCGCGGGCCTTCTCTTCGGGCCTTGAGGCCCGGGAAACGATGATGACGTTATTGGACAGCGGTGAACGTGTCGATGCCGGTGAGCGTGCTGTTGGTCCAGCTGGTGGAGCCGTCTGCCGTGAACGTGACGTTGCCGTTGTAGGTCTGGCCCGCCGTCGGGGACTCGGGATGGCCGGTCGCGTCATGGGTGTAGGTGTCGCTGAACTGGCCGTTGGACCACGAGGTGTTGAAGGCGTAGGCCTTGTTGGACTTGACGGTGCACGTGGGGCCCGCCGTCGAGGACGTCGAGCCGGCGTCCGGGTCGACGCCGCTGAGAGTGAGCGGGCCTGTCGCGCCTGTAAGAACCATCTCGAGCTTGGCGTTCGGGGTGACGTTGACGGTGACGGTCCCTGATGCGGAGGTCGCTGCGCTCGCGTACCCCACGACTCCGAACATGATGGCCAGGATGGCCACCGCGACGAACAATGTCTTCTTCATCTCGATCTGCTCCCTTCTCTTCGCGATCGGGCTGGTGGCCCATCCGCTCGTTCGTGATTGCCTGCCGAGGTATGTATCGTTGGGCGGACGAGCGCGCTGGAGGCGTCATCCTTGAGCGGGGGCATAGGGCGACGGAAGGCATGCTCGCGCCGGGGCAAAGGGACGAACGGCCAGATGGGACCGACGAACGCCGGAGTGATGTTCGCGCCGTCCGGATCCGAGCGACCGCCTAGAAGAGCTTGATCCTGGACAGCGGCCAGTAGATCGCGAACGCTCGGCCGACGATGGCCGACACCGGCTGTGGTCCGATGTAGCGGCTGTCGGCGCTGTTCGCGCGGTTGTCGCCCATGACGAACACCGTGCCGGGCGGGACCTTCACGGGCGCGTCAGAGTCGAAGTGGTCCGGGTACCTGCGGTTCACGTAGGGCTCGACCATACGCCGGCCGTCAACGTAGACGACGCCGTCGCGGACATCGACGGTCTGTCCGCCCACGGCCACGACGCGCTTGATCAGGTCGGTCGAGGAGTCGCTGGAGGACGCGAAGACCACGATGTCGCCCGGACGGGGTGCCTCGAATCTGTAGACGAATCGGTTGACGAGGACGCCGTCCCCGATCCTCAGCGTGTCCTCCATCGACGCGGACGGGATGAGGAACGGCTCGACGACGAAGGTCCGGATCACGAACGCGCCCGCTGCAGCGATCACGAGTAGCAGGGCGAGCCGACCAAGGAACCTCGCGAAGGTGGGCGGGCTGGGTTCGGCGTCTCGAGGCGCCGCTCGCCTGGCGCTGTGGCGCGCAGACCTGCTCACGAAGGCCGGAGCCTCGCGGCGGCTCATGTCGATCCCATCATGTGACATCGGTCCCTCGGTCGCGAACGGCATGGGGATGTCGGGCGGCTCCATTCTGGGTGAGCCCCATACGGGCGGCAAGACGCTGGCCGATCCGGCTCGCCCGCCGCTCATCGTGGCTCTCCACCTCAGTCGAGCGCCGCTTTTCCCCGTCGTGTAACCTGTACTGATGCACACAACCGTCCGATCTGTGGAGTTGAAGCATGACAACGATCAGCACTGATGACGATCTCACGGTAGCGCGGCACGCCTTCAAGCCGGAACCTGGGACCAAGATCGAGTTCAATGTGAACAATCGCGGTGTCGCCATCGTCGCGAATCGCGAGGGATGGCTCACGCTCGCGAACTGGTGCCTGGTGATGGCGCATCCTGAGATGGAGAACTACCTCGATCCGTTCGAGCTGACGGGCGAGGTGCTGTCGAAAGACCTGTTCACGGCAGGCGACGTGATCCTCTCGTTCCAGGGGATCACCGGGGCGCCGGTGGGCGCGCTCTATCAGGACGTTGTCTTCAAGCGCTCGGACAAGATAGGGCCGGAGTATTGGGAAGACGGCGTCCCATCGGGCAACAGCCGATACGTGAAGTCGGCCGTGATGCAGTCGCTCGACTCGTTCCGCTGGCTCGAGGGCAAGACTCGCGAGGAGGCTGAGGCGCAGCTCGGGAAGCCGATATTCGAGATCTTCTTCGAGGACAAGTGCGAGACGCTGGTCGCCTACAAGGCGGACACGACTGCAGGGTGGATGGGGATCCACTACGACATCGCCGGAGACGTCTCGTCGTTCGGCTACGGGAACGTTCCTCCTTGGGATGACACGCCCATCGGTGCCTACACGATCGTCGTTCCTCACGAGGACGAGTAGGCGCGATCCGTCTCCGAAGGCACGCAAGACGAAGGGCCGACTCATCGAGTCGGCCCTTCGTCTGTCCGCGGCAGGTGGGCTACCCGAGGGTCACGTGCGAGCCGTCGCAGTACGGCGGATTGCCGGACAGTCCGCAGTTGCAGATCGCCGCCGTCTGAGGTTGTTCTATCTCGAAGGCGAGCGGGGTGATGTCCGTGCCCGCGTGCGACCCGTCGCAATACGGCACGGTCTTGGTCTTGCCGCACCGGCACCAGTAGTAGGTGCCCGTGCCCATCTCCGCAACGAGAGGGTGCGATGCGGATTCGTCGTTCTCGAACCGCATGGTGTCTCCTTTCCCAGGTGAGATAAGCGTCGAACATGAACCTACCCGCCGCGCTGTTGCTCAACACCCACGCGGACCTCGGCCGCCGAGGTATCCGGTCGTGGAGCGTGGAGAGGGAGCGCTACACTTCAGCTGCCGGTCGTCACCCGAAGGGGGCCCTTCGCGTGCCCAAAGTCCTGGTCGTCGATGATGCGGCCAACATCCGCGAGCTCGTCTCCGTCTACTTCTCGGCGGCCGGTTTCGAGGTCGAGCAGGCGGCCGACGGGCCCTCGGGGCTGACCGCCGCGCTCGAGGGCGGGCCAGACCTGGTGCTTCTGGACATCATGCTGCCCGGCATGGATGGCGCACAGGTGTGCCGGAGGATCCGCGAACGCTCGGCCGTGCCTGTGGTGATGCTCACCGCGCGCGACACAGACCTGGACAAGGTCGCGATGCTCGAGTCCGGCGCGGACGACTACGTGGTCAAGCCATTCAGTCCCGCCGAGCTGGTTGCCCGCGCCCGGGCGATCCTCAGACGCACCCAGCCTGCCGCGCCAATGGTGGTCTCGGCGGGCGAGTCGATCGAGCTGCACGGCCTCGAGGTCGATCCCGCGATGCGCGAGGTCCGCGTCGATGGGGCGCCGGTGGAGCTGACAGCCAAGGAGTTCGACCTTCTTGCCGTGATGGCGTCCGAGCCGGGCGTCGTCTTCAGCCGCGAGCGCCTGCTCGAGCGCGTCTGGGGATTCGCGGAATTCGTCGATGCCCGCGGGGTCGACGTCCACATCAGGCACGTGCGCGAGAAGCTCGGCGACGACGCATCGGCTCCGCGATTCATCGAGACTGTTCGAGGGGTCGGGTATCGCGCTCGCCGGCGGACGCCATGACGCACTCCGCCGGATCGCCGCGGCCGCTCGCGCGTCGCGTCGCGGTGGCGCTGTTCGGGGTGGGGACTCTGGGGATCGCCGTGACCGCGGCCGTCTTCTTCAGCCTGTGGTCGCAGCAGACGCTGGCGCGGGACGTCACCGAACTCCAACGACAGGTGCAGGTGATCGCGAGCGGGGTGGCGGTGTCCGATGTCGTCCCGGGGACACCGGCGGACACCGAGGGCTCGAGGGCACGGCTGCTGACCGTGGAGGCCGGGCTCATCAACGCGCGCCTCTCAGTCGCGGACGCCGGCGGCACCGTGCTCTACAGCACAGCGGGCGCGTCGTCAGCGAAGTCATACGCGATCGGTTCTCTCGCCAGGACCGGCTCTTCGTTCGACGCGCGCTCGGCGGTGCTGGACGTGCCGGGCGTGGGCCGCGTGGCAGTCGTCGCCGTGCCCGTGGCCTTCGTCGCCGCCGACAGGCCCTCCCGCTACCTGGTCGGCGCGCAATCGCTCTCCGATCTGAGCGCCGGCAACGCGTGGGTACTGTCGTCGATCGGGATCGCGGCGGCGCTGGCGCTCATCGTCTCATGGTTCCTTGGAGCGTGGCTGGCCCGGCGGGTCACCGGCCCCCTGGTGCGGCTCACCGAGAGTGCCCGGGCGATCGCGGCCGGGGAGTGGGGTCGCCAGGCCCCCGTTGAAGGGGACGACGAGGTGACGGCCCTGGCGCACGCGTTCAACGATATGTCGACACGAGTGGCCACGGCCTATCGGGCCCAACAGGAGTTCGTCGGAGACGTCAGCCACGAGATAAGGACGCCGGTCACCTCGATCCGCGGGTTCGCCGACGCGATCGCCGACGGGACGGTGAGCGATCGGGAGGCTGTCGCCCGAGCGGCTGGCATCATCGGCCGTGAGGCCGACAGGCTGGGCGAGCTGACCTCGACACTGCTGACGCTCTCGGATCTCGATGCGGGGGCGGTGGTGTTGGCCCGGGAGCCGGTCGATGTGCCGGTGCTGGTCGAGACCCTGCGCGAGCGCTTCGGCGCCCGGGCCGCTGAGCACGGGATCGCGCTCGAACTCGGACCCGGGCTGGGAGCGCCTCTCGCCGACGCCGACCGCGTGTTGCAGGCGCTCTCCACCTTGATGGACAACGCCGTCCGACACACGCCGCAGGGCGGTACGGTGCGCATGTGCTGGGGTGTGGCGCGCAGGCGATGGCGTGCGGAGGTCCACGACAGCGGCCCGGGGATCGCCCGGCAGGACCGGGAGCGCGTGTTCCGACGGTTCGCGCGGCTCGACGCGTCCCGCAGCGAGTCCAGCGGCGGCTACGGCCTGGGACTCGCGATCTGCCGCCGGCTCGTCGAGCTCATGGACGGTTCCGTGAGCGTCGCGGACTCGAGCGAGCTCGGGGGAGCTCAGTTCACGATCGATCTTCCGGCGGCGTGAGCGCCACGAGCGACGAGTCGCGCCTGACGGAGACTCAACCGGAACTCAATGCGTGCACAACGGCGCCCCAACCGCCGGCTCCGATACTCTACGAGGAACGCGGGCTGATGCTCTCGACCGGCTTGTGCCGGTGCGGAAGGAAGTCTTGGGAGATGAGAGAACGGACGCTTGTCCTGAAGTGTGCGGTGGCGCTGTCGCTCGTGGCGGCTCTGGCCGTGCCGGCGTCGGCACTCGCCGCGTCGCTCAATGGTCCAGCCGCGAAAGGGTCAGTAGCGACGACTGCCCAGGCCGCGACTCGCGCTGCACAGCGCGTGCGCCTGCGTCAGCGAATCGTCCAGGTGCTGCAGGCGCGCAAGATCCGCTTCGACGCCGTCAGCGGACGCGTCGCAGCGCGCTCGCAGAAGCTGTCCACCCTGGCCGACAGCGTCGAGAAGGCGGGGGGCGACGTGAGCGGCGTCCGAACCTCGATAGGCAGAGTGAGTGATCTCCTCGCGCGGGCGAGCCAGCAGGAGGCGCTCGCGGTGGCCGAGTTCCAAGAGGTGCCCGACGCGGCGCATCCACGCGTCGCCTTTGCCGCGGCGCGGGTGCAGGCGCGAGCGGCGGTCGTCACTCTGAACGCGGCGAGGGTCACCCTGCGCAACGCCGTGCTGAATCTGCGAGCCGTCGCGACCGGACTGAAGGCGGCCTCCAAGTGAGCCGAGTGCCGGCCGCGCTCGCGGCGACTCTGGTCGTGGCGCTCGCGGCGGTGATGGTGAGCGGGTGCGGCACCCGAGTGGCACCCACGGCACCCACGTCGGTCACCTCGGCTGCTGTCGCGACGTCGTCGACGCCTGCGACGACGACGACTTCGACCACGTCAGGCGCCGTCGCGTCGGCAGCACCCGGCGCGCGGGTGTCGGCGAAGGCGTCATCGAGGGACTCGGTGGATCTCACGTCCATCCAGTCGCAACTGGACGCCATGCAAAAGGAGCTGGACAAGCTGAGCCTGCCATCCGACAAGGACTTCAACGGGGCCGCGGGAGCTGTCTACTGAAGCATCCTCCCGGATGTGCGGGTCGTTTCCCCGAGGGACCGCGGAACGTCGCGGTCCCTCGTTCTCGCCACGGCGGGACGCGGCCCGCCAAGCGGATAGAATGGGAGGGTCGGATGACAGCCGGGATCTGGCGGGGGGAGTCGCACGCATGCGCAGCGCCTACGCGATAGGCCTCGACGTCGGCGGCACCCGCATCGCCGCCGGACTCATGGAGCGCAAGGGTCGGATCGTGCACGAGTCGAAGGTGTCGACCCCCAAGGAGGCCGGGCCCTTCGCGATCGTCGACGCGATGATCGCCGCCATCGGCGACGTCATGGCCGGCGTCCAGCCGTCGGAGGTCGCCGGCGTGGGGATCGGCCTTCCGGCTCAGATCGACTTCGCTCACCAGTCGGTGGAGTACTGCACCAACCTCCCGATCGCCGGACTCGACGTGCGCGGCCTCATCATGTCCCGGGTGAAGTTCCCGGTCACCATGGACAACGACGGCCACACGGCGGCGTTCGGTGAGTCCTGCTTCGGGGCCGCGAAGAGTCTTCGCGACTTCGTCATGATCACGCTCGGCACCGGTGTCGGCGGCGGGCTCTTCCTGGAGGGCAGGATCAATCGCGGGTCGAGGGGGTTCGGTGGCGAAGTGGGCCACGTGGTCCTCGAAGTCTCGGGGCCGCCCTGTCCGTGTGGCGGACGTGGCCACCTGGAGTCCTACGCCGGCCGTCCCGCGATCATCCGGGAGGCCCGGGAGGCCGCGGGGACCTATCGCGGGTCGAGCCTCGCGCGGCGCGCGGGCGGGGACATCGAAGCCATCACCGCGGAGATGGTCGTCGAAGCGGCCAACGCGGGGGACAAGGCGGGCGTCGAGATCATGGGACGGGTGGGCGACATGCTGGGGGAGGCGCTTGTCGGGCTCGTGAACGTGCTCAACCCGCAGGCGATCGTTGTCGGCGGCGGCATCGGCGAGAGTTGCCCCCTGGTGATCGAACGCGCCGCCGCCCGGATCCAGGACGAGGCTCTCGCGGGACGGCGTGACGTCCGCGTCGTCCCCGCATTGCTCGGCAATGACGCTGGCGTGGCGGGTGCCGCGGCACTCGCGTTCGAGGACCACGATTCCCGAGAGGGGCTGCACTAGATGAGTGCGAGAGTCTACTTCGCACCGGTCCGGTCGACGAAGAAGATCTCACTGACAACGCGAGTGGGATCTCTGATGGCGCGCGCCGGACTGGCGAAGGCCGTGGAGCGCGACGACCTTGTGGCGGTGAAGATGCACTTCGGCGAGACCGGGAATACCGGCTTCGTCCAGCCGGTATTCGTGCGTGAGATCGTGGCGAGGATCAAGGCCCAGGGCGGCAAGCCGTTCCTCACCGACGCGAACACTCTGTACAGCGGCATGCGCGCGAACGCAGTGGACCACCTTCAGTGCGCCATCCAGAACGGCTTCAGCTACGCGACCGTCGAGGCCCCCATCGTCATCGCCGACGGGATCGACGGGCGTGACGCATGCGATGTCCGTGTCGACGGGAAGCATTTCGAGACCGTGCGGATCGGCGCGGCGGCCGTCCACGCGGACGCGCTGGTCGCGGTCACGCACGTGAAGGGTCACGAGGCGACCGGGTTCGGCGGCGCGCTCAAGAACATCGGGATGGGACTGGGTTGCCGATCCGCCAAACAGAGGATGCACTCCGACTTCGACCCCAAGGTCGGCGCCGACAAGTGCACGGCGTGCGGCCGGTGCGTTCGGTGGTGCCCGGTCGGCGCCATGGCCATCGGGCCTGACCGCGTCGCCACGGTCGATCGCGCGCTGTGCTACGGCTGTGGCGAGTGTGTCGCGGCGTGCCCGAGCGGTGCGATCGCCATCCAGTGGAAGACGACACCTGAGGCTCTTCAGGAGAAGATCGTGGAGCACGCGAAGGGCGTGCTCACCGGCAAGGAGGGGAAGTCGCTCTTCGTCTCGTTCATCACCGCGGTCTCGCCGGATTGCGACTGCTGGAACTTCTCTGACGCGCCGATCGTCGGAGACATCGGCGTGCTCGCATCGACGGACATCGTGGCTGTCGACCGTGCCGCCTACGACATGGTGACAGCCGCCGCCGGACTTCCCGGCTCGCGAGGAGAGGGGCTCGGCGCGGGAGACGACAAGTTCAGCAGCATCACGGGGGTGGACGGGACAGCAGCCATCGCGTATGCAGAGGCTGTGGGACTGGGCAGCGCCGACTACGAACTCGTCACAGCGGAGTAGGAAGACCGCACAGCCGACCAGGGGGAGAACATGGACTACGCAGGGATCCTCAAGAGGGCATGGAACGTCACGTGGAACCACAAGATCCTGTGGCTGTTCGGGCTGTTCGCCGGGGCGTCGGCCGGCGTCAACGGGAACAGCTTCAACACCAGCTCATTCAATAACGGCGGCAGCGCGACCAGCGCGCAGTCGGCCCAGGCGGCGGTGCAGTCCACCCTGGCGAGGATCCAGCCGTACTGGTCGCTCATCATCGTCGCGGCCGTCGTGCTGTTCGTCATCGGGTTCGTGCTCTTCGTCCTCGCGGTGGCTGCACGCGGCGGGCTGATCTATCTCACCGACCAGGCGGACGAGGCGCGCGAGGTCCGCGGCGGCCCCGGCTGGGGCGCGGGCTTCTCTAAGTGGTGGAGGATCTTCGGCGTCGAACTCCTGGCCGCCCTGCCCGTCCTGGCGAACGACGTAGTGATGCTCTTCGCACTGGGACTCGTGCTGGCCGCTGCTGCACTCCGGCGCGGACACCAGCCGCTCCCGTGAGGCGAGGGGCCCTCGCAGGACCACC
>Ga0118677_10016065_pt1 | contig 10315 bp, 10 predicted proteins | sample AliMusrvi5mmetaG_FD_86154 | JGI IMG/M metagenome (GOLD analysis project Ga0118677, IMG submission 86154)
TTTTGGAGCGCCTCCTTGTTTTTCGCATCGATGATATTCCCCGCCGCATCAATCTTCTCATACACGCCGCCGATCAGCACTTCCGGTTGACCAACAAGCTTCGCGTTGAAATACGTGAAGATGCGTACGAGTTCATAATGCGCGCTGGCGGTGCCAAGCGAACCTGGTGTCGCCCCCATCACGAAAACCTTCTTTCCGTCCCACAACCCCTTCACCCTCGACGACCAGTCAATCGCATTCTTCAACCCGCCTGGCACGCCGCGGTTATATTCCGGTGTCGCAATCACCACCCCGTCCGCCGCTTTCACCGCCGCGCAAAAAGCCGCCGCAGCCGCCGGCGTCCCCACCTTCTCCACATCCTCATTGAAAAGCGGAATTTCCCCGAACTCCGCGACCTCGAACCGAGCCTCCGTCGGCAACATTCCCGCGAACGCCCCCAATAATTTCCGATTAAAAGAATCCTTTCGCAAACTCCCGCAGATGCCAAGTATGTTCATATAAACAGTATATCACCAGCCGCGATTCTCCGGCACGGAGCGGCACGGAACACCCGCCGCACATTGTCTATCTACCTCCTGCCCCGTCGCTCGCGGTATACTTCTGGTATGGCAGTGCAATCTCGAATTCCGCCGCAATCGCTTGAATCGGAGCGCGCGCTTTTGGGTGCGCTGATGATCCGTCCGGACGCGCTGCACGATATTATGGACATCCTTTCGCCGGACGGTTTTTACAGCGAAAAGCATCGCATCATCTTCCGCGCAATGCTGGCGCTTTGGAGCAAGAATGAGCCGATCGATCTGGAAACAATGCGCGCAAAACTCGCGGAAAAAAACGAGCTCGCGGGCATCGGTGGATTGTCGTACTTGGCGGAGCTCACGACCGACGTCCCCGCAGCCGGCAATGCCGGACACTATGCCGCCATCGTCCACAAAAAACACGCACTGCGTTCGCTCACCGAAGCCGGCGAACACGTCGCAGAACTCGGGTTCAACGAATCCGGCGAGCTCGACGAAACGCTCGACAAAGCGGAGAAAAAAATCTACGAAGTCGCGCACGCCTCCACCGCCTCCAAATTTATCTCGATGAAAGATTCACTCGCGGAAGCCTGGGAGCGTCTCGAACATCTCAACGAAAACAAGGGCGAAATGCGCGGCGCGCCGACCGGCTTCAAAGATCTCGACGCGCTGCTCGCCGGTCTCCAAAAGTCCGACCTCATCATTCTCGCCGCCCGTCCTTCCGTCGGTAAGACCGCGTTGGCGTTGGACATCGCGCGTCAGTCGGCGGTCAAACACGGCACCGTCGTCTGCATTTTCTCTCTCGAAATGGCATCACAGCAGCTCGTCGATCGTATGGTTGCGGCGGAAGCGAAGGTCAGCGCGTGGGGTTTGCGCACCGGCACGATCCGCGACCCGGCGGACTTCGAGCGCATCCGCGACGCGTACGGCCGCCTCTCGCAAGCGCCGATCTTCATCGACGATCAGCCGGGCTGCAACATTCTCAAAATGCGCGCCACCACCCGCCGTATCAAACGCGAACACGGCCTCGGACTCATCGTCATCGACTACCTCCAACTTATGATGCCGACCAACTCCCGCGGCAGCGATTCCACCGTCCAGCAAGTCACCGAAATTTCCCGCTCCCTAAAAATCCTCGCCCGCGAAATGGACGTCCCCGTCCTCGCTCTCTCCCAACTCTCCCGCGCCGTCGAACAACGCGGCGGCAAACCAAGACTCTCTGACTTGAGAGATTCGGGATCGATCGAGCAGGATGCCGACGTCGTGATGTTCATTCACCGCGAGGACAAACAAAAAGAAAATTCTGACCGCCCCAACATTGCCGAGATTCTCGTGGAAAAACACCGTAACGGCCCCGTCGGAAAAGTCGACCTGTATTACGACGACAAACGTACCACCTTCATGACCATGGACTCCCACGGCTACGGCGCCATGGCCAATTCCGCCTCCAACAGCGCCGCCCCGGGATCCCCCGACAGCCCCTTCGGTGCGTTTTAGGGTTTTGGGTTTAAGTTTTAAGGGTCGTGGGTTTTGGGTTGAGGGTCTGCCCCCTCTCCCCTCACGGGGAGAGGGTTGGGGTGAGGGGTGAACGCTCGGGAAAACACTAACGAAAAAATTATCTTCCCCATTTTCTTATGTCCTCCGCGAAAAAAATATTCACTTCTTTCCTCCCCTTCTGGATCTTCATGACGCTGTATAAATTCGGCGGCGGGTTGCACTATACGCTGATGGCGCCGTACGGGGAGCGATTCTTGCCGGTCTGGTTGGTAGGCTTGTTGGTCGGCGGTGTGTCGTTCGTCCAACTCCTGTGCGATGTTCCGGCCGGCTATCTCCTCGACCGTTTCGGCTACCGCCGGCTGCTTATGGTGACGACCGGCATCTTTATGCTTGCCGCGTTCTGCATCGTACACGGACTTACCCTCTTCACATTCCTGCTCACCAGCGCGTTCAGTATTTTCGGCTGGCTATTCTTCGGTCCCGGCACGAGCGCGTATGTTCTTTCGCACGCGTCGGAAGAAGATTCCGGCAAATTCTTTTCTCTGCGCGACACCGCCGGCTCGGTCGGCATCGTGCTTGCCAGTATCAGTTTGCCTCTGGCGCTCTCGCTTCCGCCTGCGCTCGTGGGCTGGCTGTTGTGCGCCCTGCTCGCGCTCGCGCTTCTCTCACTCGCATTCAGTCCTGCCGACAAAGAGGCGTCGAAACGTGCGCCGCTCATTCCTACGCATCACTTCTACCGCCGCCGCGAACAACTCGCCGCGATCCTGAAAGCCGTCACGCGCCTCAATCCCGCCAGCGGTATGCTGCTCCTGCTCTCATTCGTCGGCGCGATGTTTTACGGCACGGTCTGGTTCGTGGTGCCGCTGCTCATCGAACAACAGCAAGCGCATAGCGGCATTATGAGCCTCGGTCTCGGCGTCTTTGATTTTTCGGTGGTCGTGCTCGGCTACCTCTTCGGCGTCCTCGCCGACAAGACCGACCGCCGCGCACTGACTTTCGTCGGCTTGCTCGTATTCTCGATCGGCGGTCTGCTGGTGGGGCTTAATTTCAGCTGGCTCTTCTTGCTGTTCGGTTTCCTGGCGACCTCCGGCGACGAGATGGCAAGCGTGTCGCTCTGGTCGTGGCTGCACACGCTCGACCGCGAACACGCCGCCGACGGCACCGTGTCCGGCGTCATCACGCTCGCGGAAGATTTCGGCTGGACGGTCGGGCCGGTCGTCGCGGGCATCAGCTACACGCTCACAGGTGCCACCGGCGCCATCATCATCGGCGCGCTCCCGATCCTTATCGTCTGGCTTTTCTACTACGCCGCCGTGCACAAACATTTCCCGCGCCTGTCCGAATTTTCCGGCGTCATCATACCGCCCAAGCCGCATCGCCGCCGCCACAAGTCTTGATCCTTCATATTCTATCTATGTCCAACCCTCTTGAAAATCTCGCAGCTGCGTTCGAACGTTTCCCTGGCATCGGCCCGCGGCAGGCGAAACGCTTCGTGCTTTTTTTGCTCGCGCAGAGCGAAGGTTCCCGCACCTATCTCGCCGACACGATCCGCGACCTCGGCCGCATGACCGCATCCTGTCCGCACTGTTTCCGCTGGTTCGTGCGCGCATCACCGAGCGACCCTGACACCCAACCCTGCACCATTTGCTCCAGCCCGCGCCGCGACCACAGCCTCCTCTTCGTGCTCGAAAAAGACGCCGACATCGACAATGTCGAGCGCGGCGGTTTCCGCGGCGTGTATTTCGTTCTCGGTGGCACCGTCCCGCTCGCCGAAGAACACCCCGAACAATTCGTCCGGATCCGCGAACTCCTCGCCCGCGTCGAGCAAGACGGTTCCCGCAAAGCGCTCTCGGAAATAATTCTCGGCCTCTCCGCCACCACCGAAGGCGACCACTCCCGCCTCCTCCTGGAAGAACTTCTCCGCCCCCTCGCCGCCCAGTTCCATATAAAAATCTCCACCCTAGGCCGCGGTCTCTCCACCGGCAGCGAGCTAGAATACGCCGACCCCGACACCATCGCGAGCGCGCTGTCGGCGAGGCGGTAACCGGCAAACAAAATAAAAGGCCAGCACTCCGCGGGGAGCACTGGCCAGAAGATAACGAACCTGTTTTTTGCCGACGGACTACAGTCCTACGGCCAGCTGTAGTACATTGCCATGCCAGTGAAGATCACGCCGCAGCCGAAGATAATGTGGGTGCCCCAATGGGCGACGAGTTCCCATTTGGGTTTCCAGTTGGACTTGTGCTTGCAGAGAAAGAAAGCACTCGTCAAAGATATCGCGATGACACCGAAACCAATCCGAGTGGCCAGCTCATGGAACACGCTGAAGTGTCCGACCACCATAACAAGTTCTACCACCAGCGCAAGAATGGGACCGATCGGATTTCTCCGTATCACCGTGAGGTAAAGCAGAGCGATAATCGACAGGAAGCCGAAATGGCCGTTGAATATCCAGTTGCTCTCCCCCATCGCAACCTCGGAGGTTTTTATGATAGTGAACGCATTGGCCGCGCGGTCGTATATAACCGACGCGTCCGAGAAGTTCCGATAGAACAGCCCGAACCCTTCGTGCAACCAGACCTTCCGCGTTACCATCGGTTGCGCGATGCCGGGGACGTCATAGGCCGCGCCAAGCAGTTCGTGCTTCGACCGGATCTCGGACGGAATGACAGCATCGAGGAGCTTCGTTCCTTTCGGAACCGCATGGACGGTGCCGTCGGGATACAGAACGGCGACGAAGCCATCTTTCTGCTGCCCGTCCTCCGCCAGGGCGGTGGTGGCGTTGAGGCCGACCATGCTCAGCAGCAAGGCCAGCAGAACAATGTGAATGTACTTGAACTTCGGCATGGAAATCCTCCATCAATTGCCGGTTACTTATGCCAAATCCCATTCTATACTATCAAGATACTTTTGTCAAGTGGCAAAAATTTAGGGCTGATACATGCGACCCTCGCCACCCCTCACCTGCCCCTCGCCCCTCAAGGGAGAGGGGCAGGTGAGGGGTGGCCGAGTGAGATTAGGGATAACATTCCTCAACGAGCATTACCACAAGTTTTCAAAGATCTAAAAAGAAAAAGCCCCCGATGCAGACGTATCTGCACAAGGGTCTTCTTCATGGTGATGTTCATATACTATAGCAAACCACCAAATCGCGCAAACAAAGAAAAAACCGCCCCGATTAAGGGGCGGCGAGTTTTTGCTTTTTGTTTCAGGCCACAACCTTCGGGGTCGTCATTTGTTCTTCGTGCACAACAACGTGCGTAAAGCCGCGACGTTTTGCGTACTGCAGCACCGACTCCTCTATGCCACCCAACGCCGGTACATAGTCGACCGCCACACCCTGTGACCGCAGTGTGCCCGCGAATGTAAACAGCAGCCGCTCGTCACCCTTCGTAAGTGGCGCAATCAACACCCGCTGTTTGCCGTGTTGTGACGGCCACAGCTCCAGATCGGTCATTGCCGTCATAATGCGCTCAAGTCCAAACGCCATACCGACACTGGGGAGATCCGGGCCGCCGAGATTACCGACTAAACGATCGTAGCGACCGCCGCCGAGCACCGCACCAACTTTCACCCCGGGGATCACTCCCTCAAGGATAAAGCCGGTGTAATAATCGGCACCGCGAGCCAACGAAAGATCGAGCTCGATCGTATCCCTAAGAACCTATCCACAATCTTTTCCTGATACAATAAACGCATACCAGCCCTGTAAACATAAGGCATTATGCGCAAAACCTACCCCAGCGATATTACGCGGGAACAATTTGAAAAAATACAGCCGATACTTGTGGCGGTCAGAAAGACCACAAAACCAAGAACCGTCGACCTCTACGATATTTTCTGTGCGGTACTGTATGTTTTGAAAACGGGGTGCCAATGGAATGCCCTTCCTTCGGACTTTCCAAAGCGCAGCAATGTGCATGCCCACTTCATGAAGTGGAACGAGGAGGAAAAAGTAGCGAGGAAGAAACAGCCGAGCGCATTGTCGGAAGTGTTAAAAAAAATTAGTTGGCGAGGCCCGCGTCGCCCTTGGGCGCAAAAAGGAGACACGTATGCTCATCCTTGATGCGCAAAGCGTCAAAAACACTGATACGGCAAGGGAAAAGGGGTACGACGCCGGGAAGAAAGTATCCGGAATCAAGCGGCATATTGCGGTGGACACGAACGGCTTTCCGCACGGCGTCGAAGTGACGACCGCCAATGTTACCGACCGAGACGGAGCGATTCTGTTGGTCGCAGAGGAAAAGAAACATCTTGCGGCGGTCGAAAAAGCATTGGTGGACGGAGGGTATACCGGAGAGAAATTCGCCAAAGTCATCAAGCGATTGATCGGCGCCGTAGTCGAGGTGGTGAAGAGAAACGAGCTGCATACCTTCAGGGTTTTGCCGAAACGGTGGGTGGTGGAGCGGTCATTTGCGTGGCTGGAGAAGCATCGAAGGCTATGGAAGAATTGTGAGAGGAAATTAACGACCAGTCGTCATATGGTCATACTGGCATTCATTTCTGTGCTGTTGAGGCGGGGGTAAAAGATTGTGGATGGGTTCTAATCTCCCGCGGGAGAAAAGACACGATTTCCTCGATCTCCGCAATGCCGCGGAGACCTTCCGGTTCGTCGCACAAGATGGTTCCCAATTCGGAAAGTTTCTGAGCAAAGCCCCCGGTCAAGCCAAGCACGTCGACAATGGTCGCGACTGCGGCCTCAGCCAGACCTTGGGTTTCAAGGTCCCGCCGAATGCCGTCCAATCCCGCCTTCGTCACCTTGTCGGCATAATCCATCGCACGCTGCACCGTGAGCCGCCCTTCCCTTCCGGGCAAACCGGCTTTGTTGGCGATAGCGGCGATGATCATCCGATGATTGATGCGGATGGTGAAGTTCGGAAAGCCAAGCCTCGAAAGCCCGGCGTACGCCAAACGGATTACATCAGCATCGGCAGAAAGATCGCCGACACCGATAACATCTCCGTCGCACTGCGTGAATTCGCGGAAATGACCGCGGTTCACCTCGTCATCGCGGAAGACCTGGCCGATCTGGTAGCGTTTGAACGGAAGGGACGCATCAGGATGATCCGCCACATACCGCGCAAGCGGCACCGTCAAATCATACCGAAGCACCAACGGATTACCGCAGCAATCCGTGAGATTGAACAGCAGTTTTTCCCCTTCGCCATGATGCCCGGCAAACACGCGAGCATGTTCGAGAACCGGGGTCGAAAGCGGATCGAAACCAAAGTCCCGATACACGCCCTCAATGACCGAAAGGGCATGGAGGCGGCGAAACATCGCTTCGCCGAAAAGCTCCGACGTGCCCGCAGGCACTCCGACGCTTTGCCGATGATGAGTGTCGGAACCTATCCACGATCTTTTTGTCAGACACAAAAAGATGAGATTTTGTAAGGAAAGACTTCCTGGAGGACGACTCGATACCTGAGTATCGAAGAGTCCGAAGGAGGGCTTTCCTTGCAAAATATCGCTTTTTGGGGCGACAACAAAGATCGTGGATAGGTTCTAAGACATGGACGTATCTCCTTATTGCTTAAGGGTTGAGAGAAGCGCTTCCAGAGAAAGTTGCTGCTGCAGTCCGGTCGTGAGATCTTTGAGGGAAAACACGCCGCGCTCCAGCTCCTCGGATCCGATGAGTACCGCGAACGGTATGCCCATCTTGTTTGCGTAGCCGAGACTTTTCTTCATCTTGTCGTCACCAAACCACACCTCAGTCGGAATAGTATGCCCCCGAAGCGTGGTTGCGAGGTTCAAACACGGCACCAATCCGGTACCAAGCGGAACCACAAGCACTCGCGTGGGCGTTGAAGCGCCCGGCGTAATGACCTGCCTTTTTCGAAGCTGATCAAAAAGACGAGTAAGGCCGATCGAGACGCCCACTCCGGGAAGCGTGCGGTTGATGTAGTGTCCGGCAAGATCGTCGTAACGACCACCCGAACACACCGAACCGATCTCCGGGTAATCGTCGAGCCGCGTTTCGTAGACGGTGCCGGTGTAATAATCCAGCCCGCGAGCAATCGTGAGATCGATCGCCAGATTGGCATCCGACACGCCCATAGCTCCGCTGAGCGACACCACTTCCGCAAGATCGGCGACCCCGCGAGCAAACTCCGCATTATCGATCGACAATGCTCGCAGCTTCGCAAGAATCTCCGTATTCGTCCCCGCGATTGTCACAAATTCAAGAACGCGCGCCACCGTTTCCGGAGCAATCCCCAAACCCGCGAGCTCCGTCGCAACCGCCTCCGCCCCAATTTTTTCGAGACGGTCGATCGATTGCATAACACTGCTCGCACGATCGAGAATACCCAGACCGGCAAAAAGTCCATTGAAGATCCTGCGGTTATTGATCCGCACCGTAAACCGCTCGAAGCCAAGTTTCCGAAAGATCGTACTTATGACACTCGGCATCTCCGCATCGAAACGAAGACTGAGGTCTCCGTCGCCGATCACGTCGATATCGCACTGGTAGAATTCGCGGAAACGACCCGCCTGAGGACGCTCACCACGATACACCTTCCCGATCGCATAGCGCCGGAACGGAAACGTGAGCGCCCCGTGATGCTCGGCAACATACCGCGCAAGAGGCACCGTCAGATCGAAACGCATCGCCAAATCGGTATCGCCTTTACTGAAGCGATAGATCTGTTTTTCCGTTTCTCCGCCGGCTTTAGCGAGCAGCACTTCCGCGCGTTCAAGTATCGGCGTTTCGATGGGAGCAAAACCGAAGACCTCATAGGTGCTCCGGATGGTGTCCAGCATCGCGTTAAAGGAGATCTGCTCCGCGGGGAGCAACTCCATAAAGCCGGACAACGCCTGGGTCGATAGCTTGTTAGCCTTCATTATTTCTCTTTCCTCCATAGATTTTTGGAGAGTATCAAAGAACTCTCTCTACCTCAGATATACCAGAAATTTGCTTACCGGGCAACGATTAGCGATTGCACATACTCTTGCCGACCAACGATCGCAAGAAGTAACGCGACCGCGCCCGCAGCATCGTCGGGATTAGTGGTTGAAATATCTCGGTGTTGGGATTGTACCGGTACGTTGAGCACTATGCCGGCATCAGTGCCCGCCGCAAGAAAAGCGGTGAAGTTTGTTCTTCCCCTGCTCCCTTCAACGCTTTCCCGCTGGATGTGTATGCCTTGCTCTGACGCAATGCGTTCAAGTGCCGCGATCTTCTGTGGACTGACCGCAAACCCAACACCTTTATGCTGTATGGCGCACCCATCGCCAAGAAGCGGAATACTCTCTTCCGGTTCGTGCACCTCAAAATCCACCGGAGAGGCATACGCCGCATCGACGACGACAAACAGATCCGGGCTATATTTCTGCACCACCGCTTTCACTGAAGTATTGCTGGTTTCTTCTTCAAGGGAAAACACGCACACCAAGCGCATATCTTTCGGCAACGCCGCTTTACATTCGCGCAACGTTTCAAGCAACACCGCGCACCCAATACGATTATCAAGCGCCGTGGCGCGAATAACGCCATCCGCCTCTATGAAATTTCGCTTAAACGAGACGAGATCGCCCGGCACGATTTCGGCATTTGGTAACGAAGGAAGAAATAGAATGTTTTCGCCCTGTGGCTCAAAAGACAAAGCCCCTGTTGCGCCGGTTCTTACGATATACGCTTCGCTACCGTCTATATTTTCACCGCGCACCGTGCCGCAAGCCGACAAGATAACCACACCATCTTCCCTTACTTCCAACACTTCAAAACCCACCTCATCAAGGTGCGCCTCCAAAAGAATCGTGAGCGGGCCGGTGCCGACCGTCGCCACCACATTACCGTCCGCATCGATCTCCACACTATCCGCTCCGCATTTTTTACAAAGTTCGATTACAAGGGCGACGATACCGGAAGTACTTTCATGCATAGATATGCCGGGCTGAAGGCACAGATCCTTTAGCGTCTTGCGTAGCGTGAGAGTAATGGCATCTATATTTGTATTCATATATTTAGAAAGTTGGCTAGAAATTAAAAAGCGCCTCCGGGTGAGGCGTTTTGACGTATTCCTATCTCCGGAGACATCAAAAACACCTCACCAAAAGATGGAGGATATGGTGTCCATGATGCGTTTGCCGGTTCATATAACCATACTGTCCCCATCACTGATGATTGTCAATGGGACATAGCGCACCTTCTCACCCCTTGTGGATACTGCCGGAAATACATAGGCGAGACCCACTACTGTCCCACATAAATCCCCCCAATCCTAAACGGCGGCTCCACTGAGCCGCCGTTTAGGATTTCTGCTCCGCACGATTTGAATTGAAATGAGGGAGAATGAGATTGA
>Ga0118677_10016069_pt1 | contig 10313 bp, 4 predicted proteins | sample AliMusrvi5mmetaG_FD_86154 | JGI IMG/M metagenome (GOLD analysis project Ga0118677, IMG submission 86154)
CTCTCAAACATGCCTAACTCCTTGCGGTCTAGCCGCTATTGGAGAGGCAATTACTCCACTTCTTTATCTCATTTCCTGGTTGAAAGTTTCGGCGCGCGGGACACCCGGCATTACCAAGACGGCTGGGCCGGACAGCCGCACCGGGGTAGCCCGCTACCGAAATAAATCTGAGGCCGAGATAGAAAGCACTTTCCCATGAAAACTGTCCGCGACGCCTGTCAGCTACAACCCAACGCGCTGTCGATCAAGCTCGGCGATCAGGTCGAGCAACTCGACGAACTGATCACGGCGGAAGGCAATGGCGCGACGTTCTTCGAGAAGACCCATATTACGCAGGGCATGCAGGATCTGATCACCGAGGGCATCGCCCGCCTGGCTGGAGCTTCTACGCAGTCGATTTTTCACCTCAAGCAATCGATGGGCGGCGGCAAAACGCACTTGCTCGTGGGTTTCGGCTTGCTTGCGAAACACCCAGATCTGCGCGAGAAGTATTGTGCCGGAATGCCGAACGCCTCGGCCTTCAAGAGTGTCCGAATCGCAGCCTTCAATGGCCGAAACAATCCAGAACAGTTTTTTTGGGGTGAGATCGCAAATCAACTCGAAAAGGGTGAGCAATTTAAGGCGTTCTGGACCGGCGGTCCCAAGGCCCCGGACGAGAAGGACTGGCTCAAACTCCTCGACGGGGATGAACCGGTTCTAATCCTCCTCGACGAGATGCCGCCCTACTTTCACTACTATGACACGCAGAAGGTGGGCAACGGCACTGTCGCCGATATTGCCACGCGCGCCTTTGCCAATCTGCTTACGGCGGCGGGAAAGAAGAAGAATGTCTGCGTTGTTGTGTCGGACCTTGCGGCAGCCTACGAGTCCGGGGCGAGACTCATCAATCGAGCGCTAGAAGACGCCCGCGCCGAACTCGGCCGCCAAGAGCGTAGCATCACGCCGGTCGATCTTGCCGCCAACGAGATTTATGACATTCTCCGTAAGCGGCTCTTCAAGAGCCTGCCCGACAAGGCGGAGATTGAAGATATTGCCGAGTCGTTCGGGCGCAAACTGGAGGAAGCCGCAAAGTCCAAAACGGCGAACCGCGGAGCAGAGGCAATCGCCGACGAGATTACCGCGACCTACCCCTTCCACCCGCGGCTCAAGAACGTCATTGCTCTCTTCAAGGAGAACGAGCAATTCAAGCAAACCCGCGGTTTGATCGAGTTGGTTTCGCGATTGCTTCGGTCGGTATGGGACCGTACGGCGAACGACGTTTTCCTCGTCGGCCCGCAGCACTTCGACCTCGCAATTCCAGAGGTCCGCGACAAGCTCACCGAGATTTCTGGCATGCGCGATGTCATCGCGAAGGATCTATGGGACTCGCAGCAATCTGCTCATGCTCAGGTCATCGATCTCCAGACCGGCAAAGAGTCTGCCATGCAAATCGGCGTCTTGCTGCTCTCCGCGAGCCTTTCCACGGCGGTCAATGCCGTCAAGGGGCTCACTCGCGAGGAGATGGTCGAGTGTCTGCTTTCGCCTCTCCGCGAACCGTCCGACTTCCTTGCGGCTTTCGAGGATCTGGAAAAAGTTGCCTGGTATGTGCATCATACGCCGGAAGGCCGATACTATTTCGACCGACAGGAGAACCTCACGAAGCTCTTGCAGAGTCTCGCCCACGATGCGCCGCAGAACCAGATTGACGACTTGATCCGCCACCGCCTGCGCGAAATGTTCAAGGCGTCTCGCAAGACTGGATACGAAGACGTTCTGCCCTTGCCCATGCTGGAAGATGTGGCCGATCGCGTGCGCAAGGGCCGTGTTCTTCTGATTGTCAGCCCGGACTCACAAATCCCGCCCGAAGAAGTGCAGAAGTTCTTTGACGGCCTGAGCCAGAAGAATAACCTGTGTGTCCTCACCGGCGACAAGACCGCTATGGGTAGCGTTGAGAAGGCAGCACGGCAGTTCTTCGCAGCGCAGAAGGCCGACGGTCGCATTGCCAAAGGGCATCCGCAGCGAGAAGACTTAGAGCACAGGCAACAGACATACGAACAAGACCTGAACTCCACGGTGCTCAACCTGTTTGATAAAGTGCTGTTCCCCATTCAACGTGCCGGCAAACCTTCGCAACTCGTTCCGAAGGCGCTCGACATGACCCGCGACTCCTCGAAGCCCTTTAACGGTGAAGAGCAAATTGAGAAGACCCTCGTATCGAATCCGTTGAAGCTTTTTCTCGACGTGGAAAAGGAATTTGACGCTATTCGGGATAAGGCCCAGGATCTGCTCTGGCCCGAGAACCAGACTGAAGCCCGCTGGTCTGACGTTGCGGACAGGTACGCCGAGCAAGCAGGAATGCCTTGGCTACCACCCAAGGGGCTCGACACCCTTAAATCGATCGCATGCAACCGGGGGCTGTGGGAGGACCTGGGTAACGGCTATGTCACCAAGTCACCAAAAAAGAAGCTTACGTCGGTGCAAGTGATCACAGAGTCCGAACCCGATGATGAGGGCAAAGTGCGTCTCCGCATCAATCCGCAAAATGCTGGGCCGGCGCCACGCATTCATTTTGGCGAGGATGGTCCTGTCACCGAGGCATGTCCCCTGCTCAAAGAACAAACCCTCACGACCTCCGCGCTGCGCGTAACCTTTCTGGTTCTCGATCCTTCGGGTCAGTTTGAGACCGGTGATCCGGTGCCCTGGACAAATAAGCTTGTGCTGCGGAATCAACTGACGGAGAAGGCCGGAAAGCGTCAGGTCGAACTTTTGGTTGCGCCGCGGGGTTCGATCCGCTACACGCTCGATGGAAGCGAGCCTCGCGAGGGCATGGCCTATGAAGGTCCGGTTGCCATTGGCGACGGCGACGTGTTGATGCGCGCGTTCGCGGAGGCTGACAAGCTTGAAGCCAAGGCCGACTTCCGCTTCCCGGCCAAGGGGAAGAAGGGAGTCCAGATTGACGACGTGAAGCCCGGCCGGCTCGTCTCTCGTACGGGCCGCAAGCTCGACTCGCGAGCCAAGACATTCGAGGGGCTCAAGCAGGCCGCCGAAAAGTCCGCGACCTTTGAAGGGATTGTGCTTACGGTGGGGCAGGGCAATCAGATGATTGCAATCAACGTGGGCGAAATTCCGGTGGACGCTGCCTTTATCATGGCATTGCTTACCAAAGTGCTGGAGAAATTTGGCGCGGACACACCAATTAGCATGAGCTTCCGCAAGGGGCACTTCGCGTCGGGGCATGACCTCAAGGACTTCGCCGCCAAACTCGGGATCGAGATCCAGACGGGGGATGTCGAGCAATGAGCGAGAAGCCCAAAACCATTGACTTTGGCGCACCCGATGGCTTTGGATCGCACCTGTTTCGGGTTGAAATTCCGCCGGCTCGTGCTGACGCGGTCCATATTATTGAGGACTTCGGCTATAGTGGCCTCGAAGGCGGTATTCCGAAGGATGAAGAGCGTGTCGTGCTTAAACGTCCGGTCTGGTCCGCAATCGCCGACAGTGCCCGTCGCGAATTCAACGACCGACTCAAGGCCGCTAAGGTCCTCACCGGCCGCTGGCATACCGGGACGAATCTAGTGGACCGTCTGCTTGGCAAGGAACTCTGCGTCCTCGCCTGGGCGGCGGAAACTGCCACGGGTGAGCAGATACCCATTGTTTGCAGCAAGTGGGCAGCCCTCCGCCCGGAGGAACGCTGGTGGTTGTTTTCGATGACCGTGGCGGAAGCGGGGCTGCCGGAGGATGCCCAGCGTGGTTGGCGCCGGGCGTTGTTCCATGCCTTGTCCGATGGTGAAAAGCCCCCTGCGGATCGAAGACGTCGCCGACCGGCCGATCGCGATCTTTTTTCTTTGCCGCTGTTCGAGGATTCCAAATGAGCGCCACTGTCATTCCCTTTTCACTGAAGGACGCGCCGGCGCTTATCGAGCGGCTTTTGCCCGTGCAGAAGCTTTCGGCCGAGGCTTTCAAGGAACAGATGGCGGTTCATGGCAAGACGCTCACTGCGCTCGGCAGCTATTGGAAGGGTCGCAAGCCGCTAATTCTCAACAAGGCATGCATTCTCGGGTGCCTTCTGCCGGCGACGGGCGATGGAGCTCGCGACCTGGAGATTTTCGAGAAGTTGATGGCGATGGATGACGAGTCGTTCGTCATTCGCTGGAAACGCCGGCCGAAACCAAAGGAGATTCTGGCCTCGCTCTCGATTCGCTCCATTGACGATTACTTTGTTGTCGAGCCTCCTGGTGTTTTGCCGACGTCGGCACCACTGGATTGGTCGATGCCCGAATTTGAGAATGTAAAGGTCCACTGGCGTGATGACATCACCAAATTGGAGCGTCGGCGGCTGGAAGCGCAGATGTTACCCAAGACTTCCTATCGAGACTGGGTGGACGCTGCCCAGCGTCCCGAAGAGGTCATGGAGAACGTACACGACCACATCTGGGACGCAGTCAACTCCCACTTGGGAACAAACGCTCAATCATTTCCTGCTCTGATCGAGCAGCTTGGCATCATGAGATTCGGGCATAGACCCCGACTGGCGGATACTTTTTGTGGCTCTGGTCAAATCCCGTTCGAGGCTGCGCGCCTCGGATGTGACGTCATAGCATCCGATCTTAACCCAATGGCCTGCATGCTAACGTGGGGCACATTTAATATTGTGGGTGGCTCGAATGCAAGCCACGCTAAACTTCTAAGGGACCAGCGGGAGTTGGCTGATCGGGTACGAGCAGAAATGGATCGCTTGCAGCTAGAAACGGATGGGCATGGCTGGCGAGCTAAGGTCTTCCTCTATTGCGTTGAGACGCGATGCCCCCAAACGGGCTGGATGGTTCCTCTCCTTCCTAGTCGTCTTGTCAGCAAGGGTTATCGCGTCATCGCGGAGATTATCCCAGATAAAAAGAGGAAACGATATGTCGTGGAAATTCGTTCCGGTGTTAGTGACTCGGATCTGCACGACGCCGAGTCGGGAACAATTGGTCGCGACGGTAAATACGGTGAGGCATACCTGACTCACGTTGTTGACGGTATCGAGTTCAGAACCAAGATATCCACCCTGCGCGGAGACATTGAAACACCGGACGGCATGATTGAGAATCGCCTGAGACAATGGGAATCGCTTGACTTCACACCTCTGCCTGACGATCTGTTGCAGGAACGCCTCTATTGTATTCAATGGATGCGCCCAAAACAGGAAGGTAAAAACGACGAATATGAGTTTCGAACTGTGACAGATGCGGACTTAAGGCGAGAGCAAGCGGTCCAGGAACACGTCGGCCGGAATATTAAGGACTGGCAGAGCAGCGGGTGGCTGCCCGACATGCGAATTGAAGTCGGCGGTCCGCCTCGATACCAGGGCCAGGACTTTATTCGCGCGCGCGGGTGGACACGCTGGCAGCACCTCTTTAATCCACGCCAGTTACTGCTTGCAGTGCTTATCAACCAATTTAGCGATGCAAGGTTGAAGTTCGCATTCACCCAAGTATTGAATAACAACTGCCGTGCCAGCCGCTGGAACCCCGGCGGTGGCGGTGGTGGTTTGACAGCCGGTATCTTTGACAACCAGGCATTGAATACCCTGTTTAATTATGGGTGCCGCGGATCTGAGTATGCTCGCAGCTTCATGTTGCAGAAATATAAACACTCCCCGATTGATTTAAGTCAACGCTGCGAAGTGATGTCGCTGCCGGCGAATCAGTTTACTGGTGAGAGTGACTTTTTCGTCACGGACCCGCCTTATGGAGATGCTGTCAAATACGAAGAGATTCTCGATTTCTTCATCGCATGGCTACGCAGGAACACGCCGCCAGAGTTCTCCAAATGGGTTTGGGATAGCCGTCGGGCGTTGGCAATTAAAGGCGAAGATGAAGGCTTTCGCCGTGATATGGTTGAAGCATATCTGGGGATGACCAAGCGGATGGTCACCAATGGCATGCAAGTGATCATGTTTACGCATTTGTCGGGAAGTATCTGGGCAGATATGGCCAACATCGTTTGGGCGTCTGGCTTACATGTTACTGCTGCTTGGTACGTTGTCACGGAAACCGATAACCCTCTTCATGCCGGCAGTCACGTTAAGGGGACGGTGCTGCTCGTCTGTCGCAAGCGCCTAGGCTGTCATAAGACGACCCGAGACGACTTGGCGTGGGAAATTCAAGAGGAGGTCGAGTCGCAGGTCCAGTCCCTCACCGGCCTCAACCAGGGTGCCAAGGGTCTTTACCGCGACGAGAATGTTTTTGAGGACGCCGACATCCAAATGGCAGGATATGCGGCTGCACTACGCGTCCTCACTCGCTATGCCGTTATTGACGGTCGCGACATGGCTGCCGAGGCCATCCGCCCCCGCGTGAAGAATGAGACAACTTTTGTTGATGGTCTCATTGCCTTCGCCGTGGATACGGCCAACCAGTGCCTCGTACCACAAGGCATCGCCAAGTCGCATTGGGATAAGCTTACCGGAGCCGAACGCTTCTACCTGAAAATGCTGGACATGGAAGCTCGTGGTGCGAAGACGCTCGACAACTACCAAAACTTTGCTAAGGCATTCAAGGTCCACGACTTCCAGGTGCTCATGGCCAGTCACAAGGCCAATCAGGCGAGGCTTAAGAGCGCCAGCGAGTTTGGCCGGACTGAAATGAGCGAGGGCTCGGAGTTGTATCAATCGGTGCTGCGTGCCGTGCTCTACGCGGTGATGGAGCTCGCGAAGAACATGGACGGCAACGAGGTCCTAGCCCACCTGGTTCTCAACGTACCCAACTATTACGGCGATATGACCCAGCGCGACCTGGCCGTTGAGTTATCGGATTATCTCGCAAAGCGTCTCGAAAGCCTGCGACCCGACGAAGCTGGCGCTGCCCGCGTTCTGCGGGAACTCGTAAAGAACCAACGACTGGGCTAAAGGAAGCATGGCCGACATCAACCGCTTCTCCTCCCGCCGACAGCGCCTCGATCATGCGTTTCTCAGCACGCGATTGAACAACGCGAAATCGTACAAACGGATCGCAGGCTACTTTCGTAGTTCGATTTTCGAGCTGGTGGGCGAAGAGATCGCATCGATCCCAAAGGTTCAGATCGTCTGCAACAGCGAGCTAGATGCGGCAGATGTGGTGGTCTCGAAGCATATTCGCGAGACAGCGCTGAAGGAGCGGTGGAACGAAGCGCCATCCGAAGTCGAGGCTTTGCTGCACCGAGACCGATACCGGCGACTGTACGATCTCCTTTCCAGCGGACGGGTCGAGATTCGCGTCGTTCCGAAGGATCGCGTCTTCATTCACGGCAAGGCAGGCGTGATTGAGGTAGCCGACGGCACGAAGACCTGCTTCCTGGGGTCGATCAATGAAACCAAGAGTGCCTTCGCACACAATTACGAGATTCTCTGGGAGGATTGTTCGCCGGAAGGCGTGTCCTGGGTGGAGGAAGAATTTGACGCTCTTTGGAAGGACTCCTACCCGCTTCCGGACGCCATCATCGCAGAGATCAAACGCGTTGCCGATCGCGTGGAGATTAGGTTTGATGACGTTAAGGCGGCCGAACTCCCGGCGGCCGCACTCGCCGAAAGCCCCATCTATCGGGGAGGTGAGCAGCTTCAGCCGTGGCAACGCTCGTTTGTGACGATGTTCCTCCAGCACCGCGAGACTTACGGCAAGGCGCGGCTACTGCTAGCCGATGAGGTCGGCGTGGGCAAAACGCTTTCCATGGCGGCCAGCGCGATGATTTCGGCATTGCTGAATGATGGCCCCGTGCTGATCCTCTGCCCATCGACCCTCACGATGCAGTGGCAGGTGGAGTTGAACGACAGGCTTGGAATCCCGAGCGCAGTCTGGTCATCGACGAAGAAGGTGTGGATTGATCCCAAAGGCCATGTCATCAAGACGCGTGGCGCGGAAGACATCGCGCGCTGCCCGTTCCACATTGCGATCGTTTCCACCGGGCTGATATTCCATGACTCGGACGAGCGGAAGTACCTGCTGGAGCGGAAGTACGGAACGGTGGTGCTCGACGAGGCGCACAAAGCACGCCGGCGTGGTGGACTGGGCCAGAAGAAGGAAGAGCCGAACAATCTTCTTGCTTTCATGCTTCGGATCGGCCACCGCACCCGCAACATGGTGCTTGGCACAGCAACTCCTATTCAAACGGAAGTTCATGAAGTCTGGGATCTGCTCCGCATTCTCAATTCCGGCGCAGATTTCGTCCTCGGCCGAGAACTCTTCGGACGATGGGTGGATTGGGAGAAGTCCCTGCCTATAGTCAAGGGAGATCAATTGCCGAATGACGAGCGGGATGCCTGGGAGTGGTTGCGTAATCCGCTGCCGCCACGCGAGGAGGACGCGCTCTTTGCGACCTTACGCCTTCAGATGGGTCTTGCCGATCAGGTGTTTTTCACGGACCGTGGGTTCGGCTCGCTGGGGTATTTTGAGCAACAGGCAGTCGGCGAAGCTTTGGTGCCTGGGTTTCTGCGAGAACACAATCCCATCGTCCGCCACACGGTTCTCAGGCGGCGCCAGACGCTCGAAGACGCTGGCTTGTTGGAAAGAGTCGGGGTCGATGTTCATCCCGATCCAAACGCATCGGCGACCGCATATAGTGGGGTTGGATTCAGCGGTCTAGGCTTGCTGACGAACCATCCCTTTGATCTGGCGTATGAGGCGGCGGAAGCGTTTACGGAGGCATTGCAGAAGCGTACCAAGGCAGCCGGGTTTATGAAGTCGCTGCTCCTGCAACGAATCTGTTCGAGCTTTGCGTCCGGCCGCGCGACCGCCGAAAAGATGTTGCGCGGCGAGGAATTCGAGGATGAGGAGCAGGCACGATTGCTTCTCGACGCGCTGAGCGGCCTAACAACTGCGGAGGCCGGGTTTTTGCGCGTCATTTTCGCGGAACTCTCTCGCCCGGAAGCGCGCGATCCGAAGCTCGCAGCAGTCCATTATTTCCTCACGGAACATCGCACGGAAGGGAAGACCTGGCTGGAGCACGGCTGTATTGTCTTTAGTCAATACTACGACACTGCTTTCGCCGTGGGTGCCGAGTTGGCCAGGTTACTTACTGATGAGCCCGTCGGCGTCTACGCTGGCGCCGGCAAGAGTGGTTTGTTCCGAGGCGACGACTTCGCTTCCGTCGAGCGCGAAGAAATCAAGGCGGCCGTGAAAAAGCGGGAGATACGTTTGTTGGTAGCAACCGACGCGGCGTGCGAGGGCCTAAACCTGCAAACCCTCGGAACTCTCATTAACGTCGATCTGCCGTGGAACCCGTCACGACTCGAACAACGTCTTGGGCGTATCAAACGTATTGGTCAAGCTCGTCGGGTCGTGGACATGCTCAACCTTGTCTACCATGAAACACAGGATGAGAAGGTTTACGGAGTTCTTTCTCGTCGCATGAAGGACCGCTACGACATCTTTGGCGGCCTGCCCGACACGATTGAGGATGACTGGATCGAAACCGTCGAGAAGATGGACGAGAAGATGGACGAGTATATCCATCTTCGCCAGAAGGCACGTGACGTATTCGAGATGCGTTACCAGGAAACCATCGATCCGGATGTGAACCGGTGGGAACTGTGTTCCCGAGTATTATCTCGGCGCGACGTAGTGGAACAACTTTCCAAACCTTGGTAATTGATTTGGCAGATTAGTGCTGGCGCGGCAGCGACCTACGGTGGCAAGCTGAACCGCACGTCGCTGAAGCGGTGGTGACGATAATGCAGCGGCTAGAGAGTGCCAACAAGGCCAAGGCTTCCATTTCAGTGGAAGCCCCGGAGTTTGTTTGGGTCGAACATGGGCACTGCATGAACTTGCCGCTGGGAGCCGCGCGGTGCTCAGCCCGATCGAGGCGGTGCGGCTGATGGGGATTCTGGCGTCGGCGGAGTGCGTTCAAAGGCTGGTGAAGGCGTCGGGCACGGGGGAAGCGAATAAACGACCTGGTGTTTGGTAACGACGCCGTTGCTGACGGGCGGTGTACGGCGTTATAGGTGGATCGGTCATGGCAAGCAGCTACGAAACGGGGCGCAGCGAGAGGGCTCGCCTAGTGAAGTTCAACATCGAGAAGATCGAGCAGGGCTATCTCCAAGCCGTCCAGGCGGGAGAAGAGCGTCCGGTCATGCTCGTCGTCGATCTTCGCGACAAGATGGGGTTCGAGCTGGCCAGCCGCCTTGACCTGGATTACGTGAAAAAGGTTAGGGACGAGTGCAACGAACGGGGTGTGATCCCGACCGCCATCCTGGCCACATCCCTGCCCACGGCGGTGAAAGTGATTGGCTTCATGACGCCAAGTGGCCGCGAGACGGTCCGGCGACCGTTGCCCGAGAGCATGTTCTGGATTGTGAGCATCTCTGCCGGCGGCAACTCCTC
>Ga0118677_10016071_pt1 | contig 10312 bp, 5 predicted proteins | sample AliMusrvi5mmetaG_FD_86154 | JGI IMG/M metagenome (GOLD analysis project Ga0118677, IMG submission 86154)
CAAGCCGAGATCCTGCTCGATCAAGGCAATGTTTCAAGCGCCAGAGCCACCAAGGCCGACCCGGCCACCGTCGCCCCCGCCGATCACGCGCAGGCCGCCTTCCTGGAGGCCTGCCTGCTGATGGCCGAGGGTAAGGCCGACGCCGCCATCCTCGCCTTTGGCACCCTGGTCGATCAACCCAAGGGCCAATCGCTCACCCGCTACCACGCCGCTGCCATCGGCCTGGCCGACGCCCTCGCCGCCCAAGGCTCACCCGCCACAGCCGCCAATTCGCTGCTCGCCTTCATCCAGGAGCACCCCGACTCACCGCTGTTAGACGCGATGTGCCAGCGCCTGTTGCAGTGGCTTCCGGCCACTCCCACGCCCACCGATCCGATCCTCGAACAACTCGCCCTGTGGCTGCCTCCGTTGCCGCCGCCCGCCGCCAGCGCCTTCAATACCCGCAGTGCCAGCGCCGTTGCCGCCTGGCCGGTCATGACCGAACCGTCCAACCTCGCCGCCTACGCCCTCTACACCCGCGCCCTCGGGCTGCACCGTCTGCCCAGTCCGGAAGCCAAGACCGAAGCCCGCCGCCTGCTGACCCGGCTGCGCTTGGAATACCCCGCCCATGCCCTGGCATCCCGCGCGCTGTTGCAAACCGGCCGCTGGCTGCTCGAGCAAGGCGACACCAAGCAAGCCCTTGCCGTGCTCGCCGCGGTGCGCGATTCCGCCAAGTCTGCGGTCCTGGGCGGCGAGGCCGCCTTTCTCTCCGCGCAAGCCGCCTGCGCCGAAGGCGATTCCAAACAAGCCGTGCGCCTGTTTGAGGAGGCCGCCAAATCCCTCAGCGCCCAGGCCGCCGATACCGCCCGCCTCAATGCGGCCATCGCCCGCCTCCAGCAGGGCGAACTCGTCGCGCTCACCTCCCGCGAAGCGTCCCAAATGGCTCCCGGCACCCTCGCCGACCTGGAGCTCGAACAAGCCCTTGCCGCCCTGTCCACCAGCCCGCCGGATCTGGCGCTGGCCCGCGGGCAACTCGACGCGTTGACCGCCTCGCCGGCCGCCAGCGACACGTTGGCGCCGCCCCGGCTGGCCCTCACCCGGCTCCGCTGCACCGACTTATCGAATGATCCGAAGGCCACCATCGCCGCCGCGCGCGCATTTCTGGAAAGTTTCCCCAGCGAGCCCGCCGCTGCCGATGCCGCCTTGGTGCTGGGACGCACGCTGTTCCAATCCGGCGATTACAATCCCGCCCGCATGACCCTCGAGAAACTCGCCGCCGCAGACACCTCGCCTCCCCGCTCCCAAGCCGCTTGGCTGCTGGCCGCACGCGCCGCAGCCCTCATCCCCTCACCCCAGTCCCGCGAGGAAGCCCTCCTGCTCTTCGATCATGCCATCGCCACCAAGGGCTCGCTCGGCCCCATCGCCAGCATGGAAAAAGCCCGCCTCCTCATCGACCTCAACCACCTCGCCGACGCCATCACCTTGCTGCGCAAATGGAATGACGCGCTCCCCAAGGACGATCCGCTGCGCCTGCCGGTCGGCTTCCTGCTCGGCGAAGCCCTCATCGCCCAAGCGGAAAAAAATCCCGCCGCCCTCACCGAGGTGCTCGCCCTCTATCAAAAACTCCTGAGCCATCCGAAGGTGGACCCCGCCACCCGCTACCGCCTCCAATACCTCCGCGGCCAGACGCTCGAGCAACTTCCCAACCCCAAGAACCCCGCCCTCAAACGCGTGGCCGAAGCCCTTGAAGCCTATTATTCCGTGCTCGAAGGCGCCACCAAGGAGCCGCCCGCCGAATGGGAATGGTTCGAGCGCTGCGGCTTCCGCGCCCTCGAACTCTGCGAATCCGCCCAACGCTGGCAGCCCGCCATCGCCATCGCCAAAAAAATCGCCTCCTTCAAAGGCCCCCGCGCCGAAGAAGCCGCCGCCCGCGCCCGCGCCCTCCAACTCAAACACATGGTCTGGGAAGATGAATAAGACAAGACAGAAGACCGCTGCGCTCCCAGACAGAAGACTGGAAAGTTGTCTTTTCTTCCTCTTGTCTTCTGTCTTCTGTCTCGCAGCGCAGCGGTCTTCTGTCTTTCCCCTGATAACCAATAACCAATAACCTCTAACCAATAACCATAACTCCCCATGCTCCCAATCCTCGTCACCGGAAAATCAGGCCGAATGGGCCAGGCCGTCCTGTTAGCCGCGGCCACCGAACCCGCCGTCTGCATCGCCGCCACCCATGATGCCGGCGAGGATCTCGACGCCGCCATCGCCGGCACCGCCTGCGTCATCGACTTCTCGGTCCATTCCTTCACCACCCAACTGCTTGCCGCCGCGCTGGCTCACGGCACCCGCCTCGTCATCGGCACCACCGGTCACACCGACGCCGAGCGCGACGCCATCCGCGCCGCCGCCAGCCACCTCCCGATCGTCCATGCCTCTAACTACTCGGTGGGCGTCAACACCTTGTTCTGGCTCACCCGCCATGCCGCCCGCATCCTCGGCCAGGACCGCTTCGACATCGAAGTGAGCGAAATGCACCACCGCCACAAAATCGACGCGCCCTCCGGCACCGCCCGCTCGTTGTTGGAAATCCTCAACGCCGCCACCGGCACGTCCTACGCCACCGATGTCGTCCATGGCCGCGTCGGCAACATCGGACCGCGGCCGCCGCGCGAAATCGGCATGCACAGCTTCCGCGGCGGCGATGTCGTGGGCGATCACACCGTCCTGTTTGCCGCCGACGGCGAGCGCGTCGAACTCACCCACAGGGCATCCTCCCGCCTCACCTTCGCCGCCGGCGCCGTGCGCGCCTCCCTCTGGCTCACGAACAAAAACCCCGGCCTCTATGACATGCAGGACGTCCTCGGACTCAAATGAATAAGACAGAAGACAGAAGACCGCTGCGCTCCCAGACAGAAGACTGGAATGAAGAAGACAGAAGACAGAAGACCGCTGCGCTCCCAGACAGAAGACTGGAATGAAGAAGACAGAAGACAGAAGACCGCTGCGCTCCCAGACAGAAGACTGGAATGAAGAAAGACAGAAGACAGAAGAACGCTGCGCTCCCAGACAGAAGACTGGAATGAAGAAAGACAGAAGACAGAAGACCGCTGCGCTCCCAGACAGAAGACTGGAATGAAGAAGACAGAAGACAGAAGACCGCTGCGCTCCCAGACAGAAGACTGGACGCTGAGGCACCTCTTTTTCTTGTCTTCTGTCTTCTGTCTTGCAGCGAAGCGATCTTCTGTCTCTCTTCCCCCTCTTGTCTTCTGTCTTCTGTCTTGCAGCGAAGCGATCTTCTGTCTTTCCCCGATAACCAATAACTGATAACTCTACCGACCCCATGCGCCTCGTCGTCTTCCTAACCGCCCTGCTACCCATCATATGCCTCCCGGCCACCGCCGCCGAGGCTCCCGTGCCCTTGGATTTCAAATCCTCGGTGGTGCGGCTCAACTCCACCCTCCAAGCATGGAATGCCGGCCAACCCTGGGAAAAGGCGGCCCCCTCGACTCGCCGCGCGCTGGCCGCCATCGTGGGCCCCCAACAAGTCATCACCACCTCGGAAATGGTGGCCGATGCCACCTATCTGGAATTCGAGTCGCCCGATGGTACCCGCTTTGCCCCGGCCAAGGTCCTTGCCGTGGATTACGAGGCCAACCTCGCCCTGCTCGGCCCCGCCTCCGCGGACGACGGCACCAAACTCTTTGCCAGCACCAAGCCGCTGGAAATCTCCTCGCCGCCATCCATCGGCGAGACCCTCGACATCTATCAGATCGAGGACAACGGCGTCGCCCTCCGCACCGGCGGCACCCTGCAAAGCATCGATGTGTCCTCGACATTCCTGCCCGGCCACAACTTCCTCACCTACATGGTGAAAGCCTCCATGCAAAGTGCCGCCAGCAGTTATACGGTTCCGGTGCTTCAGAATGGCAAACTCGTCGGACTGCTCTCCAGCTACAACTCCAAGGATCAAATCTGCGAGGTCTGCGCCACCGACATCGTCGCGCGCTTCATCAAGGCCGCCGCCAATGGCAGGTACACCGGCTTCCCCAGTCTCGGCGTGTCGGTCGCCTACACCGAAGACCCGCTCTTCCGCCAGTGGCTCAAAATCCCCGACGACCAGGGCGGCGTCTATATCAGCACCGTGCGCAAGGGCGGCGCCGCCGAAGCCGCCGGAGTCAGGAAAGGCGACGTGCTCCTCGCCTTCGACGGCCATCAGATCGACCGCCGCGGCTATTATCAACATGCCAAGTACGGCAGCCTCGCCTGGGGCCACCTCGCCCGCGGCGAACGCTCCGTCGGCGACGGGGTCACCCTCTCGCTCATTCGCGACGGCCAGCCCCTCGAGGTCAAGGCCACCCTCACCCGCGAGGAGGAACAAACGCGCCTGGTGCCTAACTACACGTTTGACAGGGCGCCCAACTACCTGGTCAAGGGCGGCTTCATCTTTCAGGAACTCACCCTGCCAATGCTTCAGGCTTTCGGCGAGGACTGGAGTTCGCGCGCGCCACTGACCCTGTTGGATGTCTATCAAAACCCCGAGAAGTACCAGGACCGCGCCGAGCGCATCATCTTCCTCAGCGGGGTGATCCCCACGCCCGCCACCGTCGGCTACGAATCGCTGCGCAACCTCATCGTGCGCAACGTCAACGGCAAGGACATCCGCAACATGAAGGGCCTCATCGCCGCATTCAACGGCAACCTCGGCGAACTCCATTCCATCGAATTCGACCAGGAGAAATTCACCATCTATCTCGACGAAGCCAGCTCCGCCGCTGTCGATAAACAACTCCTCGAGCGCGGCATCCCCCGACTCTATCGCGCCGAATGAAGATTAGACAGAAGACAGAAGACCGCTTCGCTCCCAGACAGAAGACAGGAATGAAGAAAGACAGAAGACAGAAGACCGCTGCGCTCCCAGACAGAAGACTGGAATGAAGAAAGACAGAAGACAGAAGACCGCTTCGCTCCCAGACAGAAGACTGGAATGAAGAAAGACAGAAGACAGAAGACCGCTTCGCTCCCAGACAGAAGACTGGAAAGCGCTCTTCTTCCTCTTGTCTTCTGTCTTCTGTCTTCTGTCTTGCAACGAAGCGATCTTCTGTCTCTCCCCTGACAACTGATTACTGATTACTCTTCCTCTTACCATGACGACTCCCATCCCCCGCCCCGCCGGCAATCGCGTACTCCTGATGGGCACCTGCCTGTGCGACGCCTTTTACGACGACGTCGCCCGCGCCACCGTGCAAGTCCTCGAATACCTCGGCGTCACCGTCGAATACCCCGAGGACCAAACGTGCTGTGGCCAGCCCGCCTTCAATTCCGGCGATTGGAACGCCTCGCGCAAGGTCGCGCGCCATTGTGCCAAGGTGTTTGCCGGCGAGCTGCCCATCATCGTCCCCTCCGGCTCCTGCGCGGCGATGAATTCCCACGGCAATTCCATCCAGTTTGAGGAACAACCGGACCCCGCCGTCCAATCGTTTGGAGATCGCACCTGGGAACTCATCGACTTCATTCACAACGGACTGGGCATTACGACGTGGCCCGGCAAATTCGCACAGCCCACGCGCATTGCCTTTCACCGCTCCTGCCACAGTCGCGGCACCTCCACCGGCGCGGCGGCTCGTGCCCTGCTTTCATCCATCGCCAATGCCAGCGTCACCCCCTTCGGCCAAGCCGAACAATGCTGCGGCTTTGGCGGCACGTTTTGCGTCACCTTCCCCCATATCTCCGGGCGCATGGGTACCCTCAAACTCGACAACATCCTCGACATCCACCCCGACCTGCTCGTCGGCGTGGACATGTCCTGCCTGATGCACCTCAGCGGCCTCGCCCAAGTCCAGGGCCGCCCGATCAAACACCTCCACACCATCCAAGTGCTCCGCGACACGCTCGGGCTGGGGTAGTTAGAGCCCCCTCACCAATTGAGTTTCGCCAGCGCTTTTGGCAGGAAGACCCCGTCCTTGCGGATGAGCTTGCCATCGAAGCGCATCTCGCCGCCGCCATAGTCCTGGCGCTGGATGTTCACCATATCCCAGTGGACTTGCGAGCGATTGCCATTGTCGGCATCCTCGTACGCTTGGCCGGGGGTGAAGTGGAACGAGCCGGCGATTTTCTCATCAAACAGAATGTCGCGCATCGGCTCGAGGATCAACGGATGCACGCCCAGCGCGAATTCGCCGATGTAGCGCGCGCCCTCATCCGAATCGAGAATCTTGTTGAGCGCCTTGGTCTTGGCTCCCGCATCGGCTTTGACCACCTTGCCCTTGGAGAAGTCCAGGCGGATGCCGTCAAACGCGATGCCCTGATAGATCGTCGGCGCGTTGTAGGTGACGTAGCCCTCGACCGAGTCGCGCACCGGCGAAGTGAACACCTCACCATCCGGCACATTGTAACATCCGCTGCTGATGAGGGTTGGAATGCCCTTGATGGAAAACCTCAGGTCGGTGCCCGGCCCGCTGATCTCCACGCGGTCGGTCTTGTCCATGATTTTCTTCAGCGCGGTCATCGCCGGCACCAGCGCCTTGTAATCGAGCAGGCACACCTTGAAATAGAAATCCTCGAATGCCTCGGTGCTCATGCAGGCTTGCTGGGCCATCGACGGGCTCGGCCAGCGCAACACACTCCACTTGGTTTTCTTCACCCGGTAATCCAGCACCGGCCGCAGATGCTTCATCGCAAGCTGCATACGCTCGGCCGGCACATCCGAGGTTTCCGCAATGTTGTTGCCGCCGCGGATGGCAATGTAGGCGTCCATGTCCTTCATTTCCGCCAGCAGGTGCTTGGTCATGACGGCATATTGCCCTTCCTCCGCGCCTTTGAGCAACTCGCGGGTCAGCCGCGCCTGATGGATCCTCACAAACGGCAGCGCGCCCTTGGCCCGCGCCTCGCGGATCAGCGCCAGACCAATGGAATCGGGAACATCGAACAAATCGATGAGGACTTTCTCGCCCTTCTTCAGCGAGGTGGAATAACCGACCAATTGACGGGCCAGCGCGTCGATGCGTGTGTCGTGCATGGCCCAAGCGTAGCCAACGACCCGCCCGCTTCCAAGCCCGATCTGCAATTTTTCCTCGTACCGTTGTAGGGGCGCTGTGTGAGCGTCGCAGTTGCGCCCGTGGCTGCGGCGTCTCGCGGCAAGTCACCGCATCTCCACGCATGCACACCGTGAGCAGTCTTCAACCTGGACATGGGCAAAGCTCATGTGTTGGCTTGGCGGGGCGGAGGTTCCGCCTTCATCCATGGTAATGCCCTTGCCGTGCTGGCCGCGAAAATGCAGCCAGCGCAGTTGGAGGTGCGACACGTCGGATTGGTGCAACGTTTTCCCGCCGCCGTCAAACAGCGGCGGCGAGCGCGGGTCGAGGCCCTCGATGGTGGTGGGTTGCTCGGGCGTGTCGTGCGCGTTGCTGACGCTCACGCCGGATGCTTCCACAACGCTCCATTGTTGCCCGACGCAGCCGGTGGTGAAACGGTCCGTCGGGACGCCCCTGTCTAGCAACTCGCGGACGAGCAGCAGCGGGGGCTCGCCTAACGGTTCGTCGCTCAACTCGAAGGTGCCCCAGTGCATGGCGGTGGCATGACGGCAGCCGGTCTCCTGAAATGCCTTGACCGCCTCGCCGGGAGTCATGTGCAAGGGCCGCATGAACCAGCGCGGTTGATAGGCGCCGATGGAGATCATGCCGAAATCCAGCGGTCCGAGTCGCGCGCCGATCTCGCCGAATGCGGGGCAATACCCGCTATCGCCCGAGTGCCAGAGACTCACCCCGCCACCGGCAATGCACCAGCCGCACCAGTGGCCGCGGTTGCGATCCCACGGCGTTCGCGCGGTGAAATGTTGGGCCGGCGTGGCCGTGACCGACACGCCTTGCGCAATGTCAAAACTCCTCCACCAGGCGACCGGCGTGACACGAACAAAACCGAGCGATGCGAACCACGCCGCGTGGCCCTCCGGCACGATGAGCGGCGTGTCCTTGCCCAAGGCGCGCAAGGTCGGCAGATCGCAGTGATCGTAGTGAGTATGGGTGAGCAACACCGCCGTGATGGGCGGCAGGTCATCCGGGCGACAGGGCAGGGGAGCCTTGCGCCGCAAGCCTAACAGCCGAAGCGGCCCGCAGTATTCCGAGAACATCGGATCAATCAGCAGATGCATGCCGCAACCACTCAGCAGAAACGAAGCGTGGCCGAGCCAGCTTACCAGCCACCCGCGCTCGGGCATGCGGTGGAGTTGTTCGGTTGTCAGAGCCACCCATGGCGCGGGGTCGCGCGCGTGCGGAAACTCCGGCACCTCCTTCTCGCCACAGCCGAGCTTCCAGCGCAAGACCTCCCTGAAGCCGGGCACGCGCGCTGGCCAGGGGTTGGTGAATCGCTCGGGCACGCGGCAGTATCGCGCGGTTCTTAGGCTGGCGTCAAGTCATGCGAAAAGCTGAAAATCTCCCGCTCTTTTTGCGCGCCTTGCGTCGATGCGGACAACACTGTTAATGATTTCACCTCGGCATGATTTCACCCCACTCTGCCGGCCATGCCGAAGACTCGACAATCGCAGTGGCTTCCTATCAATATTCTCATGACTTTGCCAGGCTCCTTCCCTATCTCCACCGGCACGAAGACCGCGCAGAGGACTGTGCGGACTGCGTCCCGATCATTTCGCGACAACCTTGCTAGGGATGGGCGGGAGGGTGGCCACCAGGACGGACTGGACGGGCTTGGCCGGTTTGCCCTCGAGCGGGCGCGGTTGAAACTCGCTGAACACACTCACGATCAGGTTGCCAAGCGGGCCGGGCTGGGTTTTGGCGGGGTCCGCCCGGAACACGAAATCGGTGGCAGTGCCGTTGGGACTGGATTGCATGGTGATGCCCGGCGGTGGGGCGCTGAGCGAAAACTTCAGCGGGCGGTTGCTGGCAAGCGTGCCTAAGCCGGGTAGGCTGAGGGTGGCGCTGCCACCTTGGGGAATGGTCACACCGGCCGCACACGCGGCACGGAAACGCTCGACGCCAGCCAACGTGGCCGGGCCCCGTTTGGCACCCTGCGGCCGCGGCAGGACCCATGCTAACAATTCATCGGCGGGCACCAGGTGGCGGAAAAAAAACGCCTGCATCCGGTCTTCGGAGGGCACCGCCTTGCGCACGACCTCCTCGCTGCCGATGCGGGCGCGCCCCTCGATGGCAAGCGGCGCCGGCGCGCGGGATTCCTCGTTAGGCAGTTTCAAGGTTAGCCGCAGCGTGTCGGTGCCCGCGGGCACTGTGCCACCGACCAGTTCGAAGCCGGGCGGCGCGTCCTTCAACGCGAGCGTGATTGCGCCTTTAAAGCCGTCGAGCCGCAGCACCTGGGCGGTGAGTGGCACCATCGACCCGGCCCGGCCATTCAGGCTCGAGGGCACGATGCGCACCTTGAAATCGGGCTGCGGCGGCGCGATTGTTAGCCGGTAGGCATGCGCCGGGCTGCCCTTGCCCTGGGTGTCGGACACATGAAATTGATAGACCCCCTCCTGGGACGGGGTGAAAGCGACGCGCGAGTCAGCATGATGGGTTTCCAAGCCGGCGGACGGATCGTCGCAATCGTCGTTAGACGCGACGAGTTTGCCGGTGGCATCGGTGACGCGCAGCATGGAATCCAACGGCGAACCGAGCCTGCGGGCGCGGATTTCCGCGACCACTTCGCCGCCCGCCGGCAAGCGCAGCGAGAAGACATCATGTTCGCCGGGCTTGCTGATGATCGCGTTGATGGTGCAGGGAAAATGCGGCTCGAAAGGCGCGGCCGGCTTGGCGTCAGCCGCGGGTTCGGTGAACTCGGGAAAGCGGCCGGCTTCAAACTGCACGAAACCGATGGCCGGTGCATGCAGGCCGATGTTGCGCAAGCCGGGGGTATCCCCGGCATCCACCGGCAGCGTGCGCGCCGGCAAATTCCAGCCGGACACCCGCACGTCGACATGGCTGTTGATCTGGCCGCCAGCGGGAAATTGCTCTGTTAGGCACGGAATTTCCCCCGCGCTGATGCGATAGACGAAGTCCTCGCGGCCGCGGCAGAGCGAATCGCGGATGCGCAGCGTGTAGCGCCCGTCGGCTGGAATCGTCACGCACAGCAGCGGGTCGGGCCGGTAGCCAAAGTCGTCGCTGAAGGCGACCTCGTGGCCCTTGGGGTCGAGCAAGGTGATATCTGCCTGGAACCACCCCGGCACCGCATCCGCCAGATAGGGAATGAGTTCGCGGGCTGCCACCGCGACGGTTAGGTTCTTGCCCTTGCGCGCATCAAACGTGAAACAGTCGACGTCACCGGGCAGGATGCGCCCGTTGATGACGGTGGGCAAGGTCAGCGGGGCGGCCGCCGCTTGTTCGGGCAGGTC
>Ga0118677_10014665_pt2 | contig 10311 bp, 4 predicted proteins | sample AliMusrvi5mmetaG_FD_86154 | JGI IMG/M metagenome (GOLD analysis project Ga0118677, IMG submission 86154)
GTTCCAAGGTTCCAGTTTTCAATAGTGGAAGGAGTAATTAAGAAAGTATCATCCTTCAATCGCATCGATACTACACCATAAGCACTGATCATTAATTCCTGCCGGAAAGCACGATCTACAATTTCGCACAAGGATGCTCTTTTTTCTTGTTCATCTGTAGGAGAGGATACAGAATCCATTTCAGGCATCAGTTCGGGTAACTGAGCTTCAAAGGCTGCTATCTGATTATCTGTAAGATATTTAATATCCCCTAATGTTTTACCGAGAAGAATTGTCCTTGCGCAATATTCAAGAGCTTCAAAACGATGATATACATCAAACAAATCTGCACCACCTGTCACTATCCCATGGTTTTCCATGATCAGGGCATTAAAACCTTTCCTGAATTGCTCTTCGATTTTCATTCCTAAAGCTTCACTTCCGGGCATCTCATACTCAGCATAACCGACGTCTCCGCATATTTTCCGGGTATTTGCAATGATTTTCGTATCCGGGACCTGTCTGACAATACTAAAAGAAACCAGCGCCGGCGGATGCGCATGAATGATGGCATTCAGGTCAGAGCGGCTTTGATAAATAGCTTTATGGAATGGATACTCGGAAGAAGGTTTGTGAGGGCCAATGATTTTCCCATTTGATTTTATACAGATAATATCTGAAGGCAGTAAATTTCCTTTATCTACCGCTGCAGGTGTTATCCATATATCTCCATGCTCATCCCTGATGGAGATATTGCCTCCGGAAGTTGTGGTTAAACCATTTTGGTAAATCCGTTTAATAATGAATGAAATTAATTCACTGGGATGCAAAGAGCCCATGTACGTTCTTTTCCTCATCGAATATTTATTTTATACGGCTCATTTTTTTATTCGTTTTCCCAATGTCGAAAATTGCTATAACATCCTGGATCGTAATTTTCTTGAACGAGTTTTTGGAATTATTAAAATCCACCCTGATCAACCGTAAACATATACTTCCCGGAACCTGATGTCACAATCACAAACCCATTTTCTGACCCCTTAACCTGTAGCTCTTTTATGGCATTCAATGGCTTTCCGTCTTCCTTTATTGAATCTGCATTCTTTGCCGGGATAAAGATGGAAGCAGTGGTGTTTGGCGGAATTTCAACTGTAAAATGAAACTTGTCTTTACCATAGGTCCAGGATGAAGAAACGGTTCCATAATTTGTTAGAAGGCTTGCAGACACATTGTTGAGTAAGGTGTCTATATAGGGTTGAATCCGAATTTTCTTGTATCCGGCACCGTCTGTTTCTGTATTTATTCCGGCAATTACCCTGTACATCCAGTCTCCGATTCCCCCATATGCGTAATGGTTAAATGAATTCATCCCCGGAGTCTGGAGCGTGCTATCAGGCTTAATGCCATCCCATCTTTCCCAGATGGTGGTTGCACCCATCTTAACAGGATATAACCAGGATGGATAGGTGTCTTGCAGAAGTAATTTATAAGCCAGGCCGGTTTTTCCAAAACGGTTCAGAACGTGGCAAAGATAAGGGGTTCCAAGAAAACCGGTAGTAAGATGGTTCTTATAACTTGTAATATTCTGAACAAGCCTGTCAACTGCCTGATCTCTTAAATTCAAAGGAAGCATATCAAACTGTAGCGCCAGGACATAGGCTGTTTGTGTTCCTGAAACCAGCCTTCCTCCTGGTGTTACATACTCATGATTGAATGCCTCTTTTATAGCATTGAGAAGAGCAGTATAAGATGAAACGTCTTCTGTCTTACCCAGGATGCTTGCTGCATCAATAAGCAACTGTGTAGAATGTGCCCAAAAACATTGGGTAATCAGGAATTTATCAGTTACCGCAGCACGTCCGCCATCATCAACCGATGGACTATAAAAAAGCCAATCACCAAAATGGAAGCCCGTATTCCATAAATTATTCTTGCTCTGCGATGTCATATAATCTACCCAGGCTTTCATGCTACTGTACTGCTGGAATAATATTTGCTTATCCCCATAAGCCAGGTACATATTCATCGGAACAATGGTAGCAACATCCGCCCAGCCGGTTGATCCGGCTGATTTTTCTCCTAAAACATTGGGGATAACATGGGGTACAGCTCCATTTGGCAATTGTTCTAATGCCAGATCTTTTAACCACTTTACAAAGAAATTATGAACGTCCATATTGAATGTTGCGGTTCTTGAAAATACCTGTGCGTCACCTGTCCATCCTAATCGCTCATCCCTTTGCGGACAGTCAGTTGGTATATCCAGGAAATTTCCTTTCTGACCCCATTGGATATTGTGCTGAAGCTTATTAATCAGAGAATTTGAGGATGTAAAGGTCCCGGTTGGCTTTAAATCTGAATAGAGCGCAATGGCAGTGAAATTCTCAGGGTTTATTTCTTCTTTAATGCCTTCAATTTTCAGGTATCTGAAACCATGAAAAGTAAAATGAGGTTGGAACGTTTCAATGCCTTCTCCTTTGAGTATATAGGTATCCTTAGCTTTTGCTCCTCTAAGATTCTGAGTGTAGAAATTACCGGCCATATCCAGAATTTCAGCATGTTCGAGGGTGATTTTATCTCCTTGTTTCCCGGAAATTTTAACCGTTACAAAACCAACGAGATTCTGTCCGAAATCAATTACTTGTTCATCTGCAGGCGTTTTGAAAATTTTAACAGGTTTAAATTGTTCATGTTTTCTTACGGGTTCGTTGTATGTCGCAACAAGATTTATTTCAGGAACCCTAAGAATATTGACGATGGCCCATTTTGAGTCATCATAGTTTGGCAACGTCCAGCCTTCTTTTTCATAGCGATTGTCAATTGTTTCGCCATGATAAATCTCTGAGCTTAAAATTGATCCTGTAGATGATTTCCAGCTGTCATCCGAAACAATGATCTGACTTGATCCATCGGTGTATCTGATTTCAAGTTGAAAGAGTAACGCTATATTTTTTCCATATTCATGGTTATGTTTTGCCCATCCGATAAATCCGGCGTACCAGCCATTTCCCAGCGTTACGCCAATAGCGTTATTTCCCTGGATCATGTTTTCGGTTATATCATAAACCTGGTACTGAATCCGTTTCCGGTAGTCAGTCCAGCCAGGGGTAAGGAATGCATCACCAATTCGTTTACCATTTATTTGCGCTTCATACATTCCCAGGGCGGAGATATATGCAGTGGCCGATTGAATCTTCTTCCCGGCAGTAAATGTTTTCCGGAATATCGGACAGGTTTCGGAATGGGCGAACTTAACTGTATCCTGCATGATCCATTTGGCTTTCCATTCATTTTCTGAAAGTAAAGCTGTTTGCCAGAAAGCAACCTGACTCCAGTCAGAAACCCGTTCCTGATTATCCCATACCCTCACTTGCCAGTAATACCGGGTACCTGATTGAAGATCAGGTCCTTTATAGGTCACATAGGCGGAAGAATCAGATACGATTTTTTTTGAATTCCAGATTAACTTCTTTTCCTTTGAAAGATCAGAAATGTTGTTACTCACTCTTAATTCAAAAGATGTCTGCATAACATTCCTTTGGTCAGAAGTCATTTGCCAGCTAAACCTTGGCCGGATATCCAATCCAATCGGATTGATACGATTTTCCGTTAATAAATTACAAACTTTAACCTGGCCAAAAGTCGTTAAGAATGGGATTAACAGCAATCCTAAAAGAAGAAGGTTTCGGTTTTTAATCATAGATCCAAATTTTAAACAGATTATCAATTCTGCGTGAATCAGCGCATAATCTGCGAAAATCCGCGGCTAATGCAAAAGAACCTGCTGCAATTAAAGCAATACCATAGAATGAATTCATAGAACTGATTTACATTTCACCTTTGAGAAATCCGGAACAGGAATACAAAATATTGGACATGGCTAAAGATTCCGAAATTTACAAAGGTTTTTTTAACGTATTGCAATTTGAAAAAAAGTCACCAGTAGCCATATAAACATTTATTTATTAATTTTACACTTCAGACTTCAGACTTGAACTATGAGATATTTGAAAATCATCCTTGCGGTCCTCCTCTGCGGACTGCTGTCAGCCGGCTGCATCAAGTCCGGAAAAGATAAAGGTAAAATTCATTATGTGTCATCAAAACCACTGACCCGCTGGTGGTGGTTTGCAAGAATCATCAAGGAGGAGGACGTCAGGTATAACCTCGACTGGGTGAAGAAAAACGGCTTTGGTGGTGTAGAGATCGCCTTTGTCTATCCGCTGAACCGGAAACGGTTTTACAGCGAACCCCTCGACACCAACTACCTCCCCAGGCAGGAATGGCTCAGCCCTGAGTGGTCTTCCATTGTCGCTTATGCAAAACACTATGCCGACAGTCTTGGCCTGAGCTGTGATTTTACGTTTGGCACCGGCTGGCCTTTCGGAGATACCAAGGTAAAAAGGGAAGATGCCACCCAGACCTGGCGTGAAAAGAATGACAGCCTGAAATGGACGTATGCAGTGGTTTCCTGGGAATACCCCAAAAAGGGGTTTATAATCAACCATATGGACCAGGGAGCCTTTGACCGGTACGCACAACGCATGGGAAGCGCCCTGGCTCCGGCGCTAAAAGGATCGATTTCTGGACTTTTTTGCGATTCCTGGGAAGTTGAAACAACGAGGATCTGGACAACCGGGTTCGGCGAGACCTTCAAAAAAACGTACGGGTATGACATCAACCCATTCATGGACAGTATTTATTCCAGGACAAACTTCGACGAACGCTACGATTACATGAAGCTGGTCTCGGATTATGTGGTGAACAAGTTCTACAAGTCCTTCAACGCTGAATGCCATAGTCTGGGAGGCTTTTCACGTGTACAGTGCGCAGGAGCCCCTGTCGATCTTATTTCGGCCTATGCCTCGGTGGATGTACCCGAGACTGAAGCTATGCTTTACGAGCCACCCTATTCAAGGATAGTGGCTTCTGCAGCCTGCCTGACGTCGAAGAAGGAGGTTTCTTCCGAAACCTTCACATGTACCTATGGCTTCCCGAAGTATGATGCGGAAAAGAAGAAGATGGACTTCAGGCTCAGGGGAAAGGAGCAGGTTGCCGACCTAAAGCTGGTGGCAGATGCCCTATTCGCTAACGGCGTGAATCAGGTCATCTGGCATGGCATGCCCTTCAACCCGGTGGGAATCGACACGATTTCGTTTTATGCCGCGGTACATGTTGGGAGAAAGGGAAACCTGGCAAAGGATATTCCCGCATTTAATAACTATATGGCAAAGGTTTGCGGAACTCTGAAACAGGGAATCACTTTTTCGGATGTCGCCCTATACCTGCCTGTGGAGGACAGCTGGGAAACAGGACGGATGAAAGATCCCGATACCCAGCAACCCTGGGCTTGGGGGGAATATGAGATGCGAAGAACAGTGCCTCCTGTTGAACTCAGGGGATACAACCCCATCTGGATAAGCGGCAATTTCCTGGGAAATGCCACTATTAAGGATAATAAGCTGGTTTGTGGGGATGAAACTTTTTCGGTTCTGTATATTGATGCCGCATTCATCGACCTCGATGCGCTGAAGACGATCGTTAGCTTTGCCGGAAAGGGACTGCAGGTCTGTTTCAGGCAGATTCCACGCCAGCCAGGGAAGAATAAATCACCGGAATTCGGCAAACTTATTGCTGAACTGACAGATATGAAGAACGTGAGTCGCGAATTTCCGGGCAAGACCGGTATAATGCCACTGGTAAAGGGCGACAGCATTCCTGATTTCTGGTGCAGGAAGGACGGGGATGCATATTATTTTTTCATTGCCAACCCCCGCTCTATGGACCTGCATCTTCCCCTTAAGTACGGGCAATCATTGTCATCGGCTAAAGTCCGCAGGGACCTGACATTTAATATTAGCGGCAGGGAATTGAAAATCCCACTTGAATTCAAGCCCTACCAGTCCATCCTCCTGAAAATAGGAAGTCAGGGGAATCCTGAATTCCTCGATATCACATATGATCCACCTGTTCCCTTGACAGTGCCGTTTTGACTTGACATAAGCTCATCATGAAACAATATTTAAAAGTCCCGCTTATTTGTTTGATTTTAATTTTCCTGATACCAGGATATTCATTTTGTCAGGTAAATATAAATCATCAGAGAAATCATACTCCTGATAAAAGCTTAATTGACACTTCACAGAATAACAAGGATACCGGGCAAATCGTAAGAGGGGTGTTCGATTTCCCTGAGTTGACGGTTACTCCATCACCATCTTTAGCCAGGTCTGTTTCATTGGTTGGAATCGAGAAAATCATAGATTATGATGTGTCTCCTTCGGGCCCTCTCGTTGCAGCTCTTGTGAAAGTGACAGGTCTTACCTATGGTATTAAATTCTGGACGATTGGGGATAAAGATTTAACAGATGGCTGGATTGCTCCCGAAGGATTTATTCCTACTGCGATTGCATATCACCCTTTGGGAAAAGAGCTTTTCGTCATTGCTGTTAAAGAAGGAAAATACTATATTCTCAAAATTGAAAAAGTAAATAATACCTGGAAATCTACCAGTATATTTTCGACACCAAACCAACTCATGGGATTGGTAATTTGTCCTCGGCCTTTTATTGTTACTTTTCAGTATGAAGCTCATAAAGAGTATTTTGCATACCGTCTGTTTTTCGGAATGAAGTTGAATAATAGTGCTTATAGCATCGTCTCCATTACTGAAAATGGCCAAAAGTTTTACCAGGCGATTGGTCCTGAAGAAACCACGACTCAAACACCCGAAAATGAAGTCCCACCAAGTGAAATTTATGCTGACTGGGCTTTGCCACTCTCTTTTCATCCGGCCGGACATGAGATGATTTGGGAAGATCAGCAACATAATTTCAGGATTGCTGAATATGATCGTTCGGAATGGACCAAATCCAGGCCCTTATGCAATAATACCATCCATAGAGGAACAATTACTTCCACTCCAAATGGATTGGGATTCATCCATTGGCAGAAAGACAAACCTGGTATTGGTTTGTATTTAGTATCGACGGGTAAAGAGGACCTCCAGCTTCAGGATCACACATTCATCACAACTCCCTCCTCAGTTCCAGACGGGCGTGGAATTGTCGGGCTTTCGAAATCAGATAACCTGTTTACACTCTCTTACTTGCCAATCAGCATGCCGCTGTGCGATGTTCAAAATGCCTGGATGTATGTAAGAAGTCCAGATGAACAAAACCTGTTTCAGAATAATTATGGACTGTTCAGAACAAGAAATGACGACCAACTCTATGAATTATATGACTCTGAAAACTATGCTTGCGGCAATTATGACCGTTCATCTCCAACCCGCCCTTACCTGGTGACAACCGATATCTTTTGGGAATTGTTTGCTTCTGCATTTGAAGGGATCTTTATTGTTTCTGAAAGAGATCAGGCAATACCCAACTTCTGGAAATTTATTGAGGCAGCGGATCAGTACTATAAGAAATCATCAAACAAATCAAATTGGGCATCCGTATTTTCAATTTTGAACGATCTTCATTCCGGGAATAAAAATAATCCTGAGGTTGTCAGAATATCAGAAGCTCAGGGTGTTCTCCAATCTGAGGTCCTAAAAAAGGAATTTGATTATTCCGAGTTAAAACCCAGAAGCCACTATACTTCGAATGAAACCATGAAGGAATATTTTATGGCTTTTAAATACCTTACCACGGTTGGTGATACGGAGCATTATATTACGGATGACCTTAACCAGCTTCCGGCAGAGGTACAGGAATATGCCGCAAAATGGATTGAAAGTTATCTCGGATTTATATCTCCTTCAAGAAGGTCGCTGGTCTGGAAGAATATTCAAACAACAATCCCGCTTTACAATAAAAATCCAAAAAAAGATTTAGCCGTTTTTCCACTCTCCTGGGGCTTCGATAATGAAGTTCTTTATTCAACAGTGTACCATCCTGACGTGCCTCCGGAAGACCAGGTACAAGGCCCGAGCGGAGAGAGAATTCTTCCTTCCGGACTTGATCTGGGTGCACTCTTGGGAAGTGGTGTGGCTGAGTCAATACTCCAGCCGGATTATGAAAAATATCCACCTTTAAAAAATGTCATCGAAAAACTTAAAGATAACTTTAGAACTAAGGGGAAAGCATCCCCAAATTCGACAAATCTCTATGATCGTTGGATTACTGCCCTTGCGGTTCAATGGACAGACAGCTTAAAATCGCCAAACAATGACCTGGATAAAAATCTCTGGCATCTGAAACGACTTCAAACCGGATTGGCTTCATGGGCAACACTTCGCCATGCAACTGGTTTAGTGAATGAACGAAGTGAGGCCGAATGTGGAGAAGCTGGATTTGAAGCCATAATTTTGAGAGCCCCCAGGGGATATGTTGAACCCGATCCAAATACGCTTTCTGCCATTGGCGATCTTTTTGTAACAATGTTAAAATATGTGCCTCATAGTACGGAAAAGGATGGAGATGTTCATGAGCCTTATCAAAAAGCCCAAGGGTCATTGTATACAGGTATTCTAATGCGGCTAAACGAAATGAAAACGTCAATTGATCAGTTCAAAGTTATTGCTGAAAAGGAAAGAGCAGGAAAAGAACTTACACCCGACGAATTGGAAAGCATCCTCTATGTTGGAACCATCGCAGAACATTATTTGCTGATCTTTAAAAGCCTTTCCAATCCCGAATATGCATTATCAACTCCTGACCCAATGCCAAAAATTGCGGATGTTGCGGGAAGCCGGGAGTTATCCTACCTTAATTCAGCAGTCGGCTCACCCCTGGAATGGGATTATGTTATTCCTTTTTATGGCCGACATGAAATTGTGAAAGGATCTGTTTATTCCTATTATGAATTTCCCTCAAAAACGCTTTATAATGATAAAGATTGGCGAGAACATCTTAAAAATCAACTCCCACTTCCATGGATCAAACCCATGATCATAAACCGGGAACTTCCCCACCACTCAGAAACCGGCTATTAGTTTTTGTCCCTTTTCTTTTCCTGTTATTACTATCCACAGGATCGTATGGAAAAGGAGTGAAACTGATTTTTGTGGGAGATATAATGCTATCAAGGAATGTTAAACAGGAAATTGATAACCGCAAGACATCTCCCTGGGTTTCTTTATCCCCCGAATTTCAATCGGCAGATTTTGTTTTTGGGAACCTCGAAGGTGCAGTATCAGATTCATCCTCAGGGAATGCTGTGTATAATGATCCGGCCCCCATTTTCGGAATTCCTTCTTCATTTATCCCGATGATTCATAACGCTGGCTTTTCAGCTCTTTCGGTTGAAAACAACCATTGCATGGATTTTGGCGTGCCTGGGAGAAATCAGAGTATTCAGCAATTACTCTTATCGGATATTGACCCGATATATTTTGACAATTCTCCGCAGTTTTTCAGATTTGGTGAAACTGTGGTTGCTATCATTGCGATAAATCTGGTCCCCGGAAAAGATCATCAATGTCAGAAAATCCCCTCTGTTGCATTAAGCCAAAAACTCAGGTTGGCCAAAAACCTCGCAAATCTGGTAATCATAAGTATTCACTGGGGTAGTGAACTGCTTGAATGGCCAAACAAGGAACAACGATTTGCTGCCCAGTGGCTTATTGAACATGGGGCCGATGCTATCATCGGGCACCATCCGCATGTGGTTCAGCAACCGGAGATCATAGAAGGTAAGCCTGTTTTCTTCTCCCTTGGCAATCATGTCTTCGATCAGAAATACCCTGCCACAAAAGAGGGCCTGTTGGTTGAGTGCATCCTTGAAAAGGGGCAGGTTTCTTTTAAATGTTTGTCAACCCATACAGCAAAAAATTCATTCTTTCCAGTATTAGTGGATTCTCAACAAAACTTTCAGGATACTGTCCCCCTCAGATCCTTACATGGATTTTCAGAAATTAGCTTACAGGCCGGTCCTACCCTTAAGCTTCCCCCGGGTGAGTTGTGCCTGGAAGCACACTCGGAAGGAAAAAAAATCTGGCAGACACGTTCAATGTCGCTTGTCTCCATTGAATTTGCAAAACTGGACGGGCAAAATGATTTCGTTTTAACATTGGAAAGGCATTACTCCAACATGGATCACGAAAATGGGTTAAGGCCCTACGTTTATTCTGTTGACAAAGACGGATTAACAGCCCGCTGGAGGGGCTCCGCTTTGGCCTGGCCATTGCTGGATGCTGTTCTGATGCCGGGTAAAGAGCAGTATTTATGTGCCCGGCACCGGGGTGACTCGTTTATTAATCCCGATGAAAAGAACGATCAGATCCGGTTTGCTGTATATCGATGGAATGGTTTCGGCTTTTCGGGAGTGGAGGATAAAGAGATCTGCAAAGAATGTGAACAATTTCTTAAATGAGGATGATTTTTT
>Ga0118677_10016072_pt1 | contig 10311 bp, 8 predicted proteins | sample AliMusrvi5mmetaG_FD_86154 | JGI IMG/M metagenome (GOLD analysis project Ga0118677, IMG submission 86154)
GGCAACGATGTTCACCGAATTGCTGGACAGTTTTCAAATCAAGCGTCTGCCTGCCCATCTTTCGGATCCGCTGAGCGAGGTCCTCTGGCGCTATTATGCAAGCAATAACGGGCTCGACGATGTGTGGGTCCTTTATAATCGCAATGCGACGACTCCCCTCACGGTCTCACTCATCTTCGACGGTGGCCTTGCACCGGCAAAATGCACCGAAATCTTGAACACGCCGCAGGACGTGCCCGTCGCGGACGAAGGCGGCTCAAAGAGGCTCAATAATCTCACGCTGGCTCCCAAACAGACGCGCGTATTCATCACGCCGCGGACTCAACTCCAGACGGCGGCGTCCGACTGGTTCACGCTTCAGCGCAATTGGTGGAAAGGCACGAAGCCGGTCGAACGCAAACTTGTGCCGTTGGTGCCTAAACTGGGTCTCGACCTGAATCCCGACTGGGCGTTCCATCCGGTTGCAGCAGCCGAGGATGTGGAGAAGCTGCTTGCAGCGACTTTCGACGACACCGCGTGGGAACGGCGTCAGTTTGATGTCTGGAGCCTGCCCGATCACCATGACGTGAAGCATGGGATTTATCGCAAGGAATTCACAGTGCCAACGGCGTGGACCCACGGGCGCGTCGAAATCTGGATGAAGGCTTTTTTCGCCAACACCTTCGTGGACAAGGGCCGTGTTTTCCTCGACGGCAAGCAGATCGTTGACTGGACCAATGACGGGATCGCTGGCAACAACGGCAATGGAACGTTGACGCCGGGCAGTCGGCATGTCCTGACCGTCGAGATCACATCGACCGGGGCTCTGGCGGGATGTCGCGGGTCGGCGTGGCTGGCGTATGTGCCAACCACCGGCACCGTGATCGACCTCGCGGGCGAATGGGAAACGGGCGATACCATCCTCTCCTTTACCAGGAAGATGATGTTTCCTGGACGTTGGGACGCGGGGATGGCCAAACGAACGTTCCATGTCGATGGAAAGAACGCAGGGAAAAAGGCGATCATCGAGTTCGATGGCCCCAATGCGGTCTCGGGGCTGTTGATCAACCACCATTTCCTCCAGCATGCGCGTGGTGAGCGATTTGGGGCGCTCGATGGGTTTGCCCAGCGCGCGCGACCAGACAGCATGTGAAGTGAGCCCGAGGATGCGGCTGAGGCCGAAAAGGACGGTGTAAAACTCAAACTGGCGCACGCCGTAATGGTACTGCAGGGTGCCGTTGATGGCATCCACGTTGGGGTAGGGGTTCTTGACCTTGCCGTTGCGCGAGAGCACGCCGGGGAGGACGTGGTAAATCAGGTCGACCAGTTTAAAAAGCTCGTCTTCGGGCATAAAACGGCGCGCAAATTCGTACTGGGCGGTAAAGCGCGGGTCGGTGATGCGCAGGACGGCATGCCCGTAACCGGGAATGACTCGCCCGGCCTTGAGCAGTTCGGACACATAGGTTTCGAGCTGGCTGGGGGTGGGGATAAAGCCGCCAAAATAATCGTTGACATTCAAGAGCCAGCGCAGGCATTCCTGGTTGGCCAGGCCGTGCAGGGGGCCCGCCAGGCCGGTCATGCCCGCGGCGCAGGAGTAATAAACATCGGACAGGGCGGATGACACCAGGTGGCTGGCATGGGCGCTGACATTGGCGCCTTCGTGGTCGGAGTGGAGCACAAAAAAGAGGCGGCAGAGGTCCTGGTACTCGAGGTCGTCTTCCTTGCCGATCATGTGGCCAAAATTACCGCTCCAATCGAGGGCGGGGTTGGGGGTATCCATGATGCCGTCGCGGTATTTCATGTTATAGATGAATGCGGCGAGCACGGGCACCTTGGCGGTGAGGTTAAGGCTGTCTTCGAGGTAGGCTTCCCAATAATCGACCTTGTTGATGCCTTCCTGGTACTGGCGCGCAAAAACAGAGTTGTTTTCGAGGGCCATGATGCCCTGGGTAAAAAGGGTCATGGGATGGGTATCCGGCGGCATGGCACGCAGCGTCTTGTAAACATAGCTGGGGACAGCCGAGCGCGCTTTCCATTCACCTTCCACTTCAAGGGCGTTTTCCAGGGTGGGCATTTCACCCACCAGCAGCAGGTAATACAACCCGCCAGCCAGGGGATATTCAGAACTTTCGGCCTTGGGGAGGAGTTTGAGCACTTCGGGCACGGTATAACCGCGCAGGCGGATGCCCTGGGTGGGGTCGACATAAGAAATATCGCTGATGTTGATCATCACGCCGCGGATGCCGGCGCTGATCTGTTCGATGGTGACGTCGCACACCTTGTAGTCGCCGTGTTCTTTGACCAGGCGGTGAACGCGCTCGCGCCAGGCTGGCAGCTGCGCGGCAATTCTTTCTTTCATGTACATGGCAGTTTCTCCTGTAAAGCTTTTATCCGCCGAGGATCAGGCGCTCATAATCATCCACGCTGCCGTGGTCGAGGCAGGCCTCAATGATCTGGCGGCCGAGCGGGTCGAGTCTTTCCGTGTTAAATTCCATCAGGCATTTATTAAAGAAAGTGTAAAACACCTCGGCGCCCTTGTCATAGGCTTCTTCGGTGACTTCAGGCTGGGTTTCCACATTGAGGAACCAGGGGGTGATCAGGCTGCCTTCGATCAGCAGCTGCTTGACAGTGGACCCGAAAAGCGGGCAGCGCGAGCGTTTGAGCTGGTCGGGGCGGAATTTGGCAGAGCCGTGGCGGGCGAGGTATTCGCGCGCCAGCCATTCGGGCATAAAGCCGACCTTCCAGGCGCCGATATACTGGTTGGGGGTGAGGATGTAACGCGTGCGCGGATATTCGACAAACTGGTGCAGGAGCAGGTTGGCCTGGTTGACCTTCAAGCCGGTGGCAAAAGGCCAGTAGGAGCCGACGCCTTCACTCTCGAGGCCCTCGCTTTTGATAATGGAGGGGTTGTCGTGACCGCGCGGTGAAACCAGGCGCCAGAGCCAGGCGAGAGCCGGTGGCAGGATGTGGAAGAGGCCAATGATGCCGTAAGTGGGGTTTTCTTTAGTGCAGGGCGGGGTGCGCACGCCGAAACTGCGAATATCGACGGCGACCGGGCCGGTGACCACGTTGGGAATGATGGTGCGCGGCAGGGTGACGCGCGGGTTGGAATTGGGCTTGCCCGGTGCATCTTCGGTGTGTTCCCAGATCAGGGCGCGCGAGCCGGGGGCGGCGTCAATGTTGAGGAAGAGGAGGGGCTCGGAAGGTTTGGCACATAATTTTTCGAGGGTGATATCCGTGCCGTAATCGACGATGTGGTTGGTGCGCACAAACCAGGCGTCTTCGGCGTCGGTGACGGTCAGCTTGCCCGGTTCCACCTTTTGGGAGGGATGGCAGAGGCCCATGTCGTCGCAGACGGGGTGCAGGTCGCAGGAACGCGGGATGGAAATAAAACGTTCTTCGCCGGTGATAATGTTTTTGCCGAGAAGCAGGCGGCCGTCCATCTCGCGGTGGGACTGCTCGAGCATTTCGCTTTTACCAGAACCGCTGGCGCCTTCATGCATGATGGTGACGACGTTGTCGTAGGGTGTAACCACCTGTACCGTGGCGCAGTGGGTGGTGGCCCAGCCTTCGCGCTCGCCCAGGTCGATGAGGATGCCGTAAACGCCTTTTTTGGCGCTGGGGCCGGGATAAAGGTTGTAGGAGAAAATTTCGTAGGTTTCCTCGGTGCGGTTGTGCACGACCACCTGTTTGCCGCCCAGGTCGGTGTAGCGGAAGGGGGGACAGACATAGAGCACGGCCTTGGGGGTAAAATGTTTCGGGATTTCGTCGTAGGGGATGATGCCCTGGAGGAGGGCCAGGCCGAAGGCAAAAAAGCCGGCGTTGGCCGGGGCGAGGACGAGGGAATCAACCCCCATGCCTTCCTTGCCGGAGATAAAGGCGTACATCACCAGGGGAATATTGGTGAGCCATTCAAAAGAGCGGCTGCGCAGGACGGAAAATTCGTAACCAAAGCGCTGTTGGAAGGTCTGCTTGTCGGTGGGGCGCTCGTCGCCGACCACAAGGGCATCCGGGTCGCGGCGGCGCATGTAGGGGGTGGTGAAATTGGCGGAGATACCGTTGCGCACGCGCGCCACCGAGGCCTCAATGACGCGCCCGTAACCGGGAACATCATAAGTGACTTCAAACGAATCGCTGGAAGGGCCGCCCACGGCGAGGTCGGTCAATTCCTGGACGGTGCTGATGAGGGTGACATGCGGGTTGGCTTTTAGAATCTGGCGAACTTCTTCGGGTGGGTTATATTTTTTCCAATCCATAATAATTTCTCCTTTGAGCGCACAAAATTTAATTCCGGATCGATCAGAAAATGATTTTATCCAATTTCTTTTGAAACCAGGGCGGCAGCCCGGGTCACTTCTTCAATAAAAAAGGGCAGGCTGTCCTCGCCGAAACGCTGGGAGGGGCCGGAAATACAGAGGCCGGCGACGACTTCGCCCTGGCTGTTAATCACGGCCGCGGCCACGCCGCTGGCCTCGAGCACCCATTCACCGTGGCTGACGGCATAACCCAGGCGGCGGGTTTCAGCCAGGGCGGTGCGCAGGGCGGCGCGGTCGGTGATGGTTTTTTCGGTGAAGGGTTTCAGTTCCATGCTGTTGATGAGGGCTTCGCGCCGGGCTTCGGGCATGAAGGCCAGCATGGCCTTGCCGGCCGAGCCGGCATGCAGGGGCAGGCGGCGGCCAATCCAGCCGACGATGCGCACATGGTAGATGCTTTCGAGGCGCTCGATGCAGAGGCGGTCGCTGCCTTCGGGAATGTAGAGGCTGATGGTCTCATGCGTCTTGCGGTGCATCTCGCTCATGTAGGGCAGGGCCTTGGTGCGGATGTCGAGCGTGGCGCTGACCACGCCGGCCCATTCGAGGACCTTGGTGCCCAGGCTGTAGGCGCGCGTGCGCGGGTTTTGCTTGAGCATGCCCATTTCTTTCAGGGAGGCCATGAGGCGCCCGGCGGTGGAGGTGCTCAGCCCGGTGAGGCGCGCGGCTTCGCGCACACCGACTTCGGGCTGTTCCAGCGAGAAACAGTCGAGCAGGGTGAAGGCGTGGGTGAGGAGTGTGTTCTTGGTATCCACCATGGGATCGGCATCCTATGCAAGGTCTATTGTCCCATTTTATGGGATGGTGTCCCATGTGTCAAGACACTTAAGGGTCATTTTACGGGTGAGATTTTGGAAAATTGGGGATGTACAATAAAGTTTGTCGATGTTTTGTGACAATTGAAGTTTGTCGCTAGACGAGGACGAAATGTTAAAGAAACCGGGGATAAAAGAAATGAAAATCTTCCATTTCCTTCAATAAAGGAATACTACAGACATTCCCTGAATTAATCTTTTATAAACCAGGTATATCATGATTATGAAGCAGAAAATAAATTGACCCATTCACATTACATCGATGGGGGTGAGCTCAAAGAGGGCCAGTGGCGGCATGTGATGATTCCGCTCAGCGCGTTTGGGCCGCTCTTTCCCCCGATCAAATCAATCGTGTGTTCATTGTGGTATGGCGGTCCGGGAACTTTTTATGTGGAATGTCAGCCTGCTTAGAAATTAGGCCTTTTTTATTCCGAGATTGCAGGCCAGGAAAGCGCATTATATATGGCGTGAACTATTCCAAGCATTATCACTCAAAAGAGTGAATGTCATTTATGTATATTCGTGTACTCCAAGCTCACCAATTAACAATGTCCCCTCGAGCGCACGCAATAATTTGCTTGTTTGTACTGAATCCTTGGCTGAATTCATATAGTCATAAAAAGCTTTTTTGACTAAATCTTTATTATATATAATCGTGCCCGACTGAGCTTGTAACAAGTTTATTTGTCTTTCAGTGTTTACTTGATAGCCGCCAACAATGTTCTCCGCTATTGGAGCGTAACTGAACAACTGGCGCGGTCGCGGTACTCGCAGCAGGTGCGGTCGTAGTATTAATAGGTTTCGGCTCTGGTGAGGGCGTTGTTGCTGATTTCGGCAACGCCGCGGCAGGCGTGGATGTAGGCGCGCAGGCAGCGATCAAAAAAGATAAAATGGCCATCATGGCAATGAAATGTTTCATTTGGGTATCCTCCCTCGAAGTGATCATTCCATAATAGTGGATTGGGGCCGGATTTATGCAAGCCAGGAACGCGCGTTTTATCGCGCCTGTAATATTTCCTGATGGATGCGAGCCCAATTTGTGGGACTGTCATCAGTGGGGGCGGAGGGCGGCATACTTTTATGCGCCTGCCAAAATTTTCAATTGGACCGCTAAAAATAATCCAATATAGGTCGGGACATGCTATAGTTAATGGAAATCCGCCAGGATGATCAAAAATTGTAGGGTTAAATTTGCGGGCAAAATCAATTTGCTGTGGAAAAATGTCGGATATCCAAGAAGGGTGGAAGGATATGAAACAAACATTTTTTGCCAGAAAAATATTATCAGTCTTTTTATTATCGAACTACCTGGCAGGCTGTGCCTCTGCACCGGCGAGCATCACGCCTGCCATATCCACGCTTGCTTCCTCATCCTCAACACCTACGCCAACAGCCGCGCCTTCATTGGCGCCCACCCTGCCCATCCTGCCAACCGTTACAACCGAGCTGTCCACTGCCACCCAGTCGCCGACGCCGTGGGTGGGTTTACAAGCGGATCAGCCGATCAGTTTCATCAAAGGCTTGGATATGACATCCTGGTCGTCAAGTCCATATTCGGGAAAACTGACGGATGAATCGCTGGCAGCCCTGAAGGAAACAGGGGCAGAATGGGTTGGAATCGAGATAAACCTGACCCAGAGTAAACATGGATCCACATTTATGTTTAAGGCACAGGACAGAACAATCAATGATGTTACCCTGGCGCATATGATCAAAGAGGCGCACGCTCTCGGGCTGCGGGTCTTGTTAAGGCCATTCGTTGATCTTACCGATGACCCGGGGTTCGACACCGACTCAGTCGGCCTGGGGTTCAATGAAGCGCAGTGGAAAACCTGGTTTATAAACTACACCTATTTTATGTTGGACTACGCCCGCCTGGCCGAAGATAATGGGGTCGATATGTTTTCCCTTGGGTCAGAGCTCCTGGCCACCCAGCAGCGCAAGAACGAATGGACCAGGCTGGCCAATGATGTCCGCAAGGTATACCACGGCCCGATCACTTATCAGGCGCTGTGGGATTATAGATCAGCCACCCCGATTACTTACCAGGCGCAGTGGGATGATAGATTAGCCGCCCCGATGGATTCATTTTATCTTAGCTGGTGGGATGCGGTTGATTATATCAGCGTCAGCTTTTACTTTAAACTGATAAACAAGGTGGACCCCACCCTTCAGGATTTGGAGGCTGGCTGGGCCCGCTATATTAAAGCATTTCAGCAGCTTTCGCAAAAATACGGGAAGCAGGTCATTTTTATGGAAATAGGCTACCCGGCCACATCCCGGGCAATTGAAAACCCTGGTGAGATTTACGGGACCCTGGATACCAATATCCAGGCGCGAGCGTACCAGGTTGCATTTAATCGTTTAGTGGGCCAATCGTGGCTGAAAGGAATGTTCTGGTTTGATTGGGAGGATAATGTTTACCAGGGCGGACTGTGTGACCCCAGACCGACTCCCAAAGGCAAACCGGCTGAGAATGTCTTGCGCCAGGCTTTCGGCGCGCCGTTGGTCCAGTTGAACAACCAGCCGCCCGTTTTGCCTGCTTTTTCCCCTGACCATATCGTCTCGTATGATTTGTATTCAGCTCCAGCCACCCAATTATTTAATCCAGACGCATCCTGGAATGTCACCTTCTCGGAATCCTCCATCCCCGCTTATCAAAACCAAAAATCACTGAACGTTAAATTTCATCCTGGCGGCGCTATTGTCGCACCCATGAAAGCCCTGGATACAAGCCCTTATCAATGGTTGGAGTTTTATATCAATCCTTCCGAATCCAACCCACGGCTGAATCTTAAAATCGAAGAAGTAGGGGGGATGACATTCGAACACACCTACTATATCGATACCTGCCTGTGTGCTGAGGGCGGAAAAATCGAGGCTAATCAATGGACGCGCGTCCTCGTTCCGCTTGACCATTTCGACGCCGATAAACGTAAGCTGGCTTTCCTGGCTTTATCCATGAATGTGGAATTTATAGACCACCCGATTGTGATGTCGTTTAGCAATATCCGCCTTGTGGGATTGAAATAATTTCTTGGGACTTTAAATATATTGGTTGAAATCGGTAGAGGGTCAGCTCACGATTGGGAAAAAATCACACTGTACAACCATACTTCGCTTCACATGCTCTTGGTTAGCGCGCACACTTTTTTCCACAATCCTCGCTCCATGCCTTCCCGGTTCCATTATATGGCATAAAATTGCTTTCCCTTTTTCTGCGATCTTGTAAATTGCCTGCTGCGAAATTTCATATTTCCGCCTCAGTTGGATGACTGCCCCATAGGGTCGATATGAAGGTTACAATTCAACCACGATTTACGCTCGTTCCATTTCGGTGATATGATCTTTTCTTGCGCCCACATCCGCTCTCCTGTGCTTTTTGGTTTTCGCAAACTCAGTATCGCACCGGTTTTGCTTGTGGGCCACTTTTTACTCTTTCAATCTTATTTGAACCGTGCCTAAAATTCATATCAATATCGTGCGAGAAATGCTATAATAAAAAAATATTTCCAAAACCCTTCGCCCGGCGAAGGTAAATGGGGGCGATTTTATTTCGAGTTGGTATTCAAGTGGCATATCCATCCAATATATTTCGCCAGTTGCAAAAATTCAAAGATAAATCAGGGAGGTATTCGTGAAGCGTTTAGCTGCTAGCTTATTATTTTTGTTAATTCTATTGTTACTGGTTGGATGTGCGCCTTCTCAGGCAGAAATACCGGGCAAAACAGCCACTGCCTCGACCGCAATTGTGCCTACCGGAACTGAAACCCCAAAATTGACGGAAACGCCAAGTCCGACTGCCGTGCCAACCGCTACTGCGACTTTAACAGAAACTCCAACGGCAACCATCACTTTAACGCCTACCGCGACGATTGAAATCCCCACGCAGTTATCGAGTGTGTTGCAGGATGTACGCGTTACCGACTTTGATGGATTCGATTATTTGGATACCGATAAGTGGTCCACGCAAGCCTGCCAAACCGCAAATGATGGGGTAGTAAGTTTGACAAACTGTAGAGGGGGATGGTTAGGGAGAAAACATGATTTCCAAGAGGGGGAAGGAGTCATGATCGATTTTAACCATGTTAAGCAAACTGACGATTATTATTGGGGCGTCAACCTTTCCAGTGGGATCTATGGCAAGGATGATTGGAGAAATTTTGGTATTTCTGGAAACCGTGATTATGGACAAAGCATCACTTTGATGAAGGGGAACACCTGGTTGGGAAGTAATCCGCGCTGGACCAAAGCAGACGTCTGGTATCGTGTGTTGTTAGCCGTTGATAAAAACGGGAAACTGCTGTTGTTAGTTTGGGAGCGGGACAAGCCCAGCCAGAAACCCTGGAAGTATGTGAGTACGATGGGAAAAGATTGGTCGGGATTAAAATGGTTTTTCTTCGTCAACAACGATAAAAATGAGACCCTTTTAATCGATAATTTTACACAGGTGGCTTTTAGCAAAATTAAATAACCCCTTTAGAGCAACCACTATACTCACAACCCGGTTTCCAGAAAACTTTGAAACCGGATTCAATATAACAGGTGAAAGCGCACAGGTGTACCTGTTCTTACAGGTACACCTGTTACTTATTTTACGGATCGGGTCCAACAAATCAAAAGCAGAATGAATAAAAAAAGGTAACTAATCAGGCAGGTAACGGTGGAACAAAAGCAGGTAAAAAAGGATTCCCGGTGGAACGAAAGTTTGGTAGTTTTCAGGATTTTCATGTCTTCTATAATTATATGAATCCCAAAATGTGTCAAAAGTGGGTGAAAATAACGATTATTACTAAAATGTATGCTGAATTGACAAATAGCACCTATTCCTATGTTGTAAGTGGGACTTTTCTTCAAACGACTCTCTTGGCGACGTAGAATTTGGGTAATAACTCTTTCTTCCAAAATTTCTACATGGCATTAAGAACCATGCTCCGGGGTATGCTTAAATCTTGGATGTTTAGGCAATCATACCGATTTATGTTTTTTAAATTGTTTTTGGAACAAACTTAATTGTAAAAAATGCCATTTTCGGGTCATTTTTAATTTTTGAGGGACAAACTTCGAGGTCAAAAAGATGCTAAAAACCCTATTTTACGGACAAACTTAATTGTAAGTCTCCAGTGGGTATGTACAATAAAGTTTGTCGTTGAATAGATTTATAGATGTTGTTAGTTTATTTGATTTGTCTGTCATGATTTTAGAAA
>Ga0118677_10016073_pt1 | contig 10311 bp, 4 predicted proteins | sample AliMusrvi5mmetaG_FD_86154 | JGI IMG/M metagenome (GOLD analysis project Ga0118677, IMG submission 86154)
GTGTGATAATGTCTGCCTTCTCGTGATAATCCGGGTATTGCGTCAATGCGAACAACGGCAAACCGTGTTTCGTTTGCATGACTGTAATCACATGCGGATCAAAGGTGGAGATGAGACTGGTTCCTTGCCCTCCGATGTTATTAGTATAAATAGACCGCTCATTGTCGTTCACACCGATAACAATGATCGCAGATGGGTCCCATCCTTGCGCCATACGGACATTACGGTAGTTCCAGAATGGAACGGAGTTTTCAATCAAATTGTCCAGTCGGGTGGTTGCGGTCACTTGGTTTTGCCCTGGAGCCGCCTTATCGAGAATGACGTTTTCAATCGTTGTCTGGGCAATGTCTTCAAACACACTGTGTGCGTAGGACAAGACGCGCGCTGTCAACGCATCCTGATCCAGTTCTAGCCAGGTATGCATTGCACCGGCCTTCTGTGATTCTACCAACCCCACTTCCATCTGGCTGCCGAGGCGATCCACGCGCTCATGGTAGTAACGATCGACATCTTCGTCAGTCGTAATGTTCTGAGCGAGTAGATAATCCATGCGCGCCACCTTATCGCGTGGTTTGATCGAGGTGTCAAACGAAGCGCGGACATACTGCAGCCGATTCAGCGCCCCTTGCAATACTCTGAGTTTGGCTGCCATTGTCAGGCTGAGCCCAGCCAGCAAACTGGCGGCGACTTCACATTTGCGTGCATCGAAGCGAGCGCTCAGATAATCCTGGCACTTCTGCACATACCGCTCACAGGCGGTTTTTACCTTTTTTCCATGGAACGGCCCCTGGAAGGAGCGTGTAAATTCGTCAAACAGTGTTTTGATCTGTTGCTGATTCCTATCACGCACCGAAACTCGGTCCAGGCGACCCTTCTCCAGTTCGCGGCGAATGGATTCCAATTTCGTGTTGAGTCTTTCCAAAAAGGACATGGCCGCTCTGATACCACCGGCTTCTGATGGGTCATCCACTAATCGATCCGCTTCGGAGTTGATGGCAGTTGCCAGTTTTTCGGCCAGTGTCTTGCGGTTCAATTCGAGAATCTGGTCGTATTCTCCATCCACCGTGGTCTCCATTCGATCCACGTATGCCTTGACTGCCGCTTGCAGTTGGTTTTCCTTAACCTGGTTCATAACTGAGCCAGCGTTAAGTGCAAGCCTGAGAGGGCTACCCCTTGCATCGCGCGCGACCTGCAGCAAAACATTCGTAGCATCGAGTTGCTGTACTTGGACAAAGTTCGCTACCGGATCCGATTTCTCCTGGGTTGGGCCGTCAGCGGCGACGTTTGGTTCACGCAGCAGCCTGTTGGAAATTAGTTCGCGTCCAAGCCGTTGTGAACAGGTGTCGATAATACGTTGGGCGGGGAAGACCAACGAGGCCGTTCCCAAACTGCTGTATGCGGTGACTTTCTGGACATTGCTTCGAATGTCCAATGTCGTCCGTGCCAGAATCGGAACATTATCGAATTGACTGTTATTGGCTGTGCCTACTTGCGAACCGATCTGCAGATAGACGGCCTCGGCGATCATCGGTGCTACTTCATCCATGCCGGCTAGACCACGCCCATTTTCATTCGCAGCATCGACCAGGTAGCAAATTTTAAACGGCCGCACGCCTTTATAATCCACAGTGCCAACTGTCGGGCTGCCATAATTGCAGTGCCACTCGCCAGTTGTGTTCACCTGATCCAACTCGCGCAATGTGGCATAGGCATTTGCCCCAATACCGGTTTGTTCCACGTTGGGAAAAACGGAAGGTAGTGCCAGTATGCCGTTTATGTAACAAGCATCAGTTTTAATTCCCCGACTATCCATCATCTTGCGAGTTAAATACGCCATGTCTAGAATCGCGCCGGAACCAGTCCCACCACACACCGAGCTGACAATGAACACGTTAACGCCCGCAGTGACCTCCTGGTTCACCGTGATATGCACAAGGTCCCCAAGCGCCTGCTTTATTTTGTCAGCAATAACACTGATATTCCAAAAGAACGCCAATCGTCCAAGTGGCCGCACAGCATGGCAACCAGCGACGATTGCCTGCACAGCCATGCTTTTCAGATTATCTTTATCTTCGATGATCCATGATGCGATTGCAGGACGGTTTGGCAGGGTATCAAGTATCTCGGCGATTTGGATCCCACCTATATACACCAATTCATTGGGGGAAGTGAGGCTCACAATCTGGCTATCCATGCGCGTTTGAGCCACCGCAGGGTCTGTATCGAAGCACAGGAACTTGATTGTCGATGGTATATCACCATAATTGCGAAGAAAGCGCGCCTTGAGCTGTACCAGTACTTTCTGTCCAGTGCCGCCAATACCAATCATCAAGGTCGGTCGTAACTGCGCTTTGACTGACTGTTGTTGCGCGCGGCTGGGATTATCATTGTGAACTTCGGTCATGATCTTTCCTCCTAATCTAGTGAATCAACGTGTGAACAGCATTTCATCGGGAACCTGCTGGCCTGGCACCCGCTAACAAGGAACTATTATCTCTCTATCAATCATTCGTGATATTATGACTCAGGCAGAAAAAAACTAACTTCTCTTAAATGTCATTACCTGCTGACCAATCCGAATCTCTTCACCATCTTCGAGTATGCGCGGATAGGTGACCGCTTCCCCATTTACATAGGCCGGATTGCTTGGGTTGATACTCCGTATTTCGACGTGCGGGTTATTGCGATCACCCGCCGGGCGCAATTCAGCGTGTTTCAGTTCGACCTCACTTGCTGATAATACTATATCACTGCGCAAGTCAGAACCGATCACTTTCTTGCGTTTACCTGATAAGCTTCTTTCCTCGCCGCCGCCGAGTGACAATAACGTGTTGTCCATCGATGGCAGAGAGTACCAATAGGCAAAGAAGCCGCCACCCCCTAGTATTCCCAATACCGCCAGAATAATTAAAATTGTTGAAGTTGTTTGTTGCTCGATACACTCTGGCGTCGCACAGGGTGGAGGTGGTGCTGGAGTCGGCGTCGGTGTAAATGTCGGCGGCACTGGTGTTGGACTTGGCGGCACCGGTGTTGAGGTGGGCGGCACCGGTGTTGAGGTGGGCGCCGCTCGCGTTAGAGTCGCAATCGGAGTCAGTGTCGGTATATCCGTTGGTTTTATGTTGAAGTGTATGGAAGCCTCAGAAATATCCTGGCTCTTTTCACCACTGCTCTTTTCCAGTGTAAGCAGTGCGCGCACAAGGTAATCGCCCGGGCTGTCAACTCGAACCACACCGCTATAAACGCCGCCGTTTTGCAGCTTTAGGATCTGTGCCTGGTTCGGAACAAGTTGGCCATCCGGTTGTATCAATCGCAAGGTGACTTCCAACTGGTCATTCTTATCTGGCATCATGTAAATTGCGTCGGCGTTAAACATCAACTGTAGAGTCACTTCCACAGGCGCGCCGACCGGGTAGTCAGTGCCGGGTCTGGGCTCGATTAACTGCAGCCATGGCGCCTTGACGACATTAACTGTCTGTCTGTCAGCAAACTCAACCGCATCTTGTTTACCGCTGAACTGCAAGGTATAAGCACCCTCCCGCTGGGTATTGTCGATCCTGGCAGTGAGTGAATACATGGCATTGCCGGTGCTCAGAGGCACCGCAACGGTCGCACTGTCGGGTAATGTAACGGATAAGTCAAAACGTTGTGGGAGGATCGACTTACCATTCTCGTCAAGAACACGCACCGCCACATTCATCGGCTTCCCTTGTGGGTGCACTGCCAATGGTCGTAGTCTTTCGATCGTGAAGCGTTTTGAGGGTTTTTTTATTTTGAAAATCGAGACGTTGCCTTGTCCGCTCAATTTGACAAGCCAGGTTCCGGCCACAGGCTTATTGACGCTGTACGTATCGCTTGTATTAGAACCTGAGATGTCCACATCCGGGTCGCCTTGATGCAATTCAGTGCCATCTGGACGGACAATTGTGGCCTGGATACCTGGATTGTCCTTGACAATCGCAAATGTTACCTGGAGTAGACCATCTTCCAAGGTAATCGGCACTGTGATCGGGGCTTGCCCATTCGTTGGCCCCCCATCAACTGGTAAGCCAAACAAGCGCTGCAATATACTTACATAATCTTTGACCAGGTCTTTGTCGGAACTCACCGCTTCGAAGTATTCGCCATGAGTCTGCGTAGCTATCTCCTGCCACAAGTTTTTATAAATATCGCCTGTAGTGCCAAAAGCAGCGGTGTTCAAAGCGATGGTAAAGATTGGATATCCTGCCTGTACAAAGTCGTCCTGCACAATTTTGCGAATTTCCCTGTCGCAGCCTTTTATCTCTTCATCCGACATCGGATCCTTCATCTGACAGTATCCATCTGACAAGATGATGACAGCGCGCTTGACATTGGGGTCTGAACGTCCCTTGTCCAGTTCAGATTTGGCCAATCTTAATGTGGCGGTGATGTTTGTAAAGCCCATCACCGTATGATTATCGTTAACAGTCTGTGAAAACTGCTGCTGGGCAGCCGGACTCTGGATATCGCTGAGCGGGCGCACCAATAAAGGACTAGTCCCAAACATGATCACGCCCAGCCGATGATGCGAACCCGCCTGGTCGACGCCGAGTATTTGAGCCAGCAATTCAGCACTTTTGATGCGCCATGTGTTTGGGTCATTTGCCAGCATTGACCCAGACTCGTCAATGATGAGCATGAGGTCCAGGTCGGAGACTCCCGATGCGCTTTGCCCTTTCAACGCATGCGGGTTGCCGATGATAAATACTAAGCTTGCGCTTAGAATAATGATGAAGCTGGTTATAATAATAGCGCGCTTGTACATGCATGGCCTGCTTGTCGTTATTGGTTTGGCATCTGTCATTGTCGTCCATTCCTGTTTTTCGGCAACTGCGATGTCATTTCACTATATCTCTTTTAGGGTTGTCACAATCTCTCTCAAGTCTTCTTCATCCAGCCCAATTGGTAAAGCTTTAATTAATTCGGACATGGATTGAAAACGACGATCACGATCAACCTGTAAACAACCCCTTACAATTGTCTCCACAGTGGCAGGTATCGGCGGGTTGAACTGCCACGTGACATTCAGGGTTGTCGAGTTTGCGTTTAATTGCGTGCCGCCAAGTATCTCATAAAGAACAATTCCAAGTGAATAAATATCCGAGCGGTGGTCTATTGTAGGGTTGGCATTCTTTTGTTCAGGAGACATATATATCTCCGTCCCTACTTTTTCATTGTCCGTTGTTATGCTTTGGTCTTTCTTTGACTTGGCAATACCAAAGTCTGACACATAAACCTTGCCTTGCTTGTCTAAAAGTAAATTACTCGGTTTTATATCACGATGGCAGATTACACCCTTCTGGTAAGCATAATCCAATGCAGTTGCGATCTGCCGAATGATCCCCACCGCCGTTCCAGGCATCAACGGTCTTAACCTCTTCTGCAGCAGGGCGCCCAAAGAGCACCCGTCTACGTATTGCAGAGCAATGTACATGCGTCCTTCAATCTCCCCCGTTTGAATGAACTTAACAATGCCTGGGTGATCAAGTGTTTCAATAATCATTGCTTCGCGTTGAAACCGGTATCGGTATTCCTGAGTTCTTTTACGCGGAATCTTAAGCGCCACAGGGTTAGTGCCATTGAATGCCTTATAGACGTAGGCCATTCCACCTATTTCAATCTCACACTCAACTTTATAATCACCAAATCTGCAAGGGGCCTTCAATGGTTGTTCACCGGCGATCATTACCTCGAAAACCGAGGCGCCAATCTGTACTTTGTCTCCAGTGTGTAATGCGGTTGAAGCGCTTATTAGTCGATCATTTACTCGAGTGCCGTTCAGACTATTGAGATCTTTTACCTTTAGTTCGTTCGCGCCATCAATAAAAAAGAGGGCGTGAGCATCGGATACACCCATATCTGAATTGCCTGTCTCAAGGACTTTGATGTTGTGATGCGACAGCACTGCAAAGTCGATTTCAGATGTCCAGGTTTTTTCTTGTAAGGGATCACCACCTGTAACAACATCGATCCGTTTATTTGTCACATGAAGCGTAAGCGTATTAACCCGTATAAACTCTCCCTCAGCAATTGTTACGAAGGTTGTCGTGTCCTTGTCACCACACGCTGTCTTGTTTCGACTGTTAAGGTCTTTCACCCTGTGGGGCTCGCCCAGATCAATGGCTGCCTGTGGGGCAGAAATGGCGCTATCAGGGATGATGATCCAGGACACGTCCGCGCGACTGATCATAAGTTCACGCTCTACAGCAATAATCTGTGTGATCAGAGAACCAGCACGCGAAACAAGCTGGTAAACAGGGCGTATTACCGTTGTTGTATCCTCAACCTGTTTTTGCATTTCACTTGAATCGGGAGTGGTCTTTTCATTCTGGGCACGAGATGGCGGTGCTGTAACATGATGTGAAACTGCTGCCGTATTACGGCGGCGCAATGAAATAGTAATGGCTGCTACCAATACGGCGCCTGTAATTCCGATCAATATACCTAGAACAACCCACGCCACAACAGAATCCTTTGGAGCGTTGGTGATAGTAACATTGCCAATAACCGGTGTGCTGGAGGGCGTGGAGGCTGGGGACAGCGTTACCGCTGGCACAGTTTCTAAAGGCGTTGGGCTTGCCGGCGGGTCAGACGATTTCAGTTGCCCAGACAACAAACTGGCAGCTATGTCGATGTCACGCTGCGTCACCTGGGAACCCAGTGTGCCGGCCAACTGTGAAAGCGGTAACCCCTCATATGCTGCCCATACAGCCAATTGGGCAGCCACAACAGAAGTCATGGGGTTGGTTTCCCATGCCGCAAGCACTCTGGTAAGGTGTGATTCTGTGAGTATTGCGCCAACGGTATAACTAATCGGCGCAAACACCGATGGAGAATTACGATCGTGTAAAAGGCTTAAAGTCCACAAGTTCACCGGCCCCGGGCTATTCAATGTAAAAGTAACACCCGTTGTTAAAACAACGGGCGCGTATGCACTGTTAGATGGACTGAAAGTCGTGCCTTGAGCGACGTACAAGACAAGCGAAGTGCTATCGCCTCCGATGACAACAAGATGCATCATCGGTTTCTGCTGCAAACCATATGCGGCCGGCTCGGCATATGCGCGCACACGCCGGTCTGCAATCGCCTGTTGCAGACTGATAGCGGGTTGGGACGCCTGAATCGGTGCGTCAGCAGATACTCGCGAGATTCCCCCACCTGGGCCTGTCGCAAAAAGCAAGAAGGCAAACGCCACCACCCCAGCACATTTGCCGGTTGTATAGATAGGTTTGATTTGCACACTGAAGGCGTCCATTTTTGGGGCCGTGCGATATCTGCTTTAAGTGTTTTTCTCCGCGTTATTTTTGGACGCGCTATCCACCACTAAAGTGAACTCAGCCTCGCCAAGCCGTATCTTGTCACCATCGTTTATTTTCACGTCACGGACTAATAGATCGTTAACATAAGTGCCATATGTGTCGTCAAGGGCATGAAGGTGTAACCCACCGCCTTTTACATATTCGATAGTGGCATGACGTCCCGAAACAGACTTGTGACTCAGTTTGATTGTATTGCCTTCGTGATCCCGCCCGATCTTGTTGTCCCTGTCTTTACCCAGGGTGATCGTGTATTCTTGCTTCGTTTTTTCATCGATCTGCTCAACCAACTTGGCGTTTCTTGGAGGAATGTCATCGAGTGGCGCATCGCATTTGCGACACGAGTTACTATCCATGTCAAGCTTTGAAGCGCAGGTAGGGCATATGGCAGGCGCTGATTTTGCCGGTGGCGGGATTGTAATGGGCGTAAATACATCAATAGCATCCTGAGAACTGAGGCGGTATCCAAAGAAGCCTAGACCAAACGCAAGTGCACTGCCTAAGCCCAGGATGACTGTGCTGAGAGTAGGTGAAAAGCCGCCATCTCTAAGAATAGTGAACACCACCAACGTAATCGCCAGGATGAAGATAGCCATACCAATATGAAATGCTACGGCAATCGGCCGGGCCCAACTACGGAGATTGGACAAGCCGCGGCCAAAACCAATGCAGAAGATGCCTAATGCGATACCGGCTATCTCCTGTACAACCAGATTCTTGCTTACCAGCGGTTCGAATGCGGTCACCAACACTGGTAAGTTCGCGCGTATGAAGTTATATAACTCAACTCGGATAATTAATGCCACAAGAGATAGCAACAGTGCAGATACACCGACTGCTATCCATAGAATGCCCGCAAACACCGAGAGAAATCGAAGTTGTTTCATGAGACCTCCAACGCGAAATGAGATCAGTGATTTTGCTAACTCATTGATCAGCATTATTAACTTGCCATACCAAATTGTCAAATCAACTGTGCGCACGTTTGATTTTGACGCCGCATCTCGTAGAGCAGCAATTCAACATCTATTTGGTGATATAGATAAATAGTGAGGCATGTTGTGTGCCATCTAAAGTTGGCAATCCAGATGCGAAGCCGATCCCCTTCCATGAGTGCACTAGAACAGGAACATCGGTATTTATACCTGAGATATCCAAAGGTGGGAGAACCTGCCCGAACACACTAATAACCCTGGGGACCGCAACGTAGAGTATTCCCGTATTGCTATTCGGAAGCGCAGATATCACTTTCTTAAAATCACTATCCTGACTCAGTGGTGATTGACTTGCCGCAAGCGCCGTAGTAAGAACGTCTTCTGAACTGGCTATGTAGAAGTATCCATCCGCAAATGCGTATCCTGGTGTAACACCTGCTATCTCACCATCTGCTAATACCTGTGCGTCAACACCATTAATCTGTTTGGTTCTGAATATTATGTTCTGATGACGTAAAGACCGAACTACTCTGGACAATCCTTCCTGGGACGCGTCTTTGGTCGCATTTACATCAAATAGCAGCAGCAACCCTGCCCGTAAATTATCACCAAACAATACACTGGGACGGGCGGGGACTACGGCGATTGCGTATTCCCCTGTCATCCACGCAACAAGGTCATTCTCAATGTCCACTCCAGTTAGTAGTCGTATTTGAGCGATTGTAAAAGGGATCACCTTGACCTGCGGCATGTCATTGGCAAGAACATCATTGAAGTAAGTCCACAGTGATTTCAAGTCCTGACCGCTGATCACGAGTAAAGCATCTGCAGGAACTCGGCTCAATACCCCATTGGGATCAGTTTTTTGTGCGGCAATATACTTCTTGCGTGGCGCAGTTAAGCTTGCACTCTGGACTGAGCTTGCATAACTGACTTCGACGCCGTCGGTCTCGAAACTGATCGCTAAGCCCAGTGACTTTGCGCCATCAAGTGCGAGTACCCCTGGTGATGTGCTCGTTCGCAACTCATCTGTGAACTTAGTAACGTCTGCAAATAGTGTTGCCGAGCGGCTTGCTGGCAGGTTCTGCGTGATCTTTTGATATTCCGGGTTACTCTTCATGGCTGGGGTTCGACCTTCCCGTGTATCGATCATGGCCTCGATCGCATCGGGAATGGTAGCCAGCAAGAGATTATCTTCGTAAATGGCGTAACTTACACAACACTGCACAGGTGAAATCAGCGGCTTTATCAGAGTGATGGTGGTGTTTTTATATTTCTGTTCAATAAACTCAAATCCTTTGGCTTCCAAGGTCTTTCGCACACGATCGATTGCCGCGTTCAACTGACTGCGGTCGCGGATGGTAGCCATCGCAACAACCTCAGGCGCTTTTACAAAGCTATTTGGCGAATCAATTACCGCGACTGCCATTTCAACACCAATCCAGGATGCAACATCAGTTTGGACGTTGAGAATATCAGTCTGTTGTGTGAATTCATCAACTTTTTCTGTCAGAGCCGGGTTCGCAGCGACCAGGTCGCGCAACTTGACCATGTTTATGACTTGTGCAGCGCTTGGATTAAATGTAATAAGCACTGGAGTAGTAGCTGGAACGTAATCAAGTGCAATTGGATCAACATACAGCCCAAGAAGCTGTCGTATTGGCCTGACGGTTGTCGCGAGCACTGCCCCTGCAAAACCTATGACAACAATTAGCCCTGCTATACCACCTATGAAAAGCAGTTTCCGATTTCTTTGCCCGGTAACCGTAGTGGGTGGCGCCGAGGCGGATTCAGTTTCGAAGAGATTGTTGTTTTCCATATTTACTCGCTTAGCTGGCGTATGCGTTCTTCCGCTTGCTTTAGTCTTAGTTCTATTTGTTGCCGTTGTTGATCCAATGTTTGCAGTTCAAGGGTAAGCTGTTGGCGCTCCGATTGCAGCATCTGAACCTCATCCTCGTGCTGTGTGGTCATCTCCAATGGCTCGAATGGCTGACGCCCGCACAAATTAATAATACGTTGATCCTCGATCTCAGGTTGTTCGG
>Ga0118677_10016075_pt1 | contig 10310 bp, 8 predicted proteins | sample AliMusrvi5mmetaG_FD_86154 | JGI IMG/M metagenome (GOLD analysis project Ga0118677, IMG submission 86154)
TTACCTCGCGCCATACACGCTGGTTGCATTTCTCCATCCCGACAATAGCGGCAATTCTGATTTTATCGTGCATAGAATTACAAAAAGATGTGCGTTTGTTGTGGTTTTAACAGGATTGCAAAATGTAATAAAATCCTGTGATGTAAACTAACGATTAAAAAAAGAGCCAGCCCCTCTGTTTAGAGGGGCTGGCTCTGGTCATTACGACTTATTGCTGATGGATCTCTTCAGTAAGTCAGATCCACTCCGGCAACATAGCTTCTTCCAGGAGCCATGAACCACTCAGCTTCTTGGTACTGAACGTTGCCTATGTTTTTGCAAGTTAAGCTACCGCTGATGTTTTTGGTGAACTGATATTTTGCCCCAGCGTTTAGCACAATGAAGCCTCCGGGGAAAACATCCCAGTTTGACGTGTAAAAGTTCACGGCTTTGTAGGTGCTCACATAGCGACCATTCAAGTTGAGTGTCAGGTTTTTATTGGTTTTCCATGTGGCGCTCGCCGAAAGAGTGTGCTCTGGTCTCATTGGTAGCCATTTCGGATCAGGGTTCAGGTCGAGCGTAGGGTTTTCACCTTTGACATACGAGAGGTTTTGTGCGTTCATGTATGTATACGCAGTGGTGAAGTTCCAGTTAGCAGTAGGTCTGTAGTTCAGGCTGGTCTCGATGCCCCAGATGCGCGCCTTTGAAATATTCCTGTACTGGAATGTAGCGTTGCTCTGATCGATGATGGATTCGATGAGGTTATCGTAGTTGTTGATGAAGCCGGCTACGTCGACAGAAAACTTGTCGCTGAACTGCTTGAACAAGCCCACTTCATAAGCGGTCATCGTTTCCTTGTCAAGATTCGGGTTCAGGATTCCGTCAAACAACCCACCTTCACGGACGAAACGCTCTGAGAGTGTCGGGGCTCGGAAGCTCTGGCCTACAGAAGCGCGCAACGATGTGTCGTCAGCGAGCTTGTAGTTGAGCGCGATGCGAGGACTGATAGCGTCAACCGAATTCAAGATTGGTACATAAGCGCCTCCCTTGGCAGTAGTCGATGTTAAATCGGTTAATTGGGCTGTTTTGGCATCAATGCCGCTCCAGTCATATCGTACCGAGAGCAGTGCAGTTAGCCTGTCACTCATTGTCCACTCATCTTGTAAGAAGGCTGCAAAATTCTTTTCCTGCACGTTGTTATATGTGTTTGTCAAAGGGTATGCTGGTGCATCCTGAGTAGTTGAGACGTCAACGATATTAGCGTCCACCCCGAAAAGCAAACGGTGGTTATCGGATGCGCGCCAGTCCAGTTTGGAGCCTACACCGTAGCGATAAGAGTAGGTATCATTGAACTCACCCGGTATTCTGGTTTTTAGTGGATAAACCTGGTTGGTATTAGTGGTATTGTACTCGATTTTGCTGTCGTTGTAGGTCATATAAAGCTTGGTATCGAGACTTAGCTTGTCGCTTAGCAGATTCACGTAGTTCAAGCCGACAAGCGCGTTCTTGCGTTTGATTGTGTCGTCGTTGTATACGGTATCATAGTTTTTGTAAGTGGTCAATGCTCCACTGGCGTTGATGATTGAAGCCAATACCGCAGCATTGGGGATTGTTCCTAAGCCAGGTATTGTATAAGGAAAGGTCGGCCAATTCGGCAATGAACTGAGTGAAGCAGGAAGGGACTTTCTTTCAATACGAGTTATCGGTTTCCCCTGACGCTCAGTAAGAAATTGAATAAGATCCGACTGGTTGGCAAAAGGTTTTGAATTCGCATAAATATCGTAGGCCTGATCTTGATGTGTAACATAGGTTGGAGTACTCCAGCTCGGACGTGTGATGGCTGTAAGGTCATAAGGCCAAGTTTGTGCGTATCCACCAGTTGACTGATTGTAGAAAGATGTGAGTTGCAGGTATTGTTTAGAGTCGATGTCGTAACGAGCTTTCAGCTTGACGTCGTGCGAATTCACCCATGTGTTTTCCTTGTAGCCGTCGTCGCCACTGTGGCTATACATGATGTTGTAAGTCCATTTGCCGTCCTTGTTGCCGAATCCAACGTATTGGCTGTTGATCCAAGGGGTATAACCTTTACGATAAGTGCTGTTATCGCTGGTGGGAGGTGCGTCATAAAATCCACCGCTTACGCCAGCTTTTACCTCGAATTGATCAGGAAGGTGTCCGAAGACGTTCACCACCCCCCCCATGGCACCTGAACCATAAAGGGTCGCAGCAGCCCCCTTAAGAACCTCGACCTTGTCCGCAGCGTTCATGTTAACACCAGGAAGTACAAGTTCGCCGCTTTCAGGGGAATTAAAAGGAAATCCGTCGTACATTCCCTGAACTCTGGTACCGATACCACCACCTTGGTAAGTATTCGAACCACGAATCTGGATAGTCGACGTGGTCTGTCCGCCTGCACGTGTTACGACCACTCCTGGAACCTCCTCAATAACTCTGTCAAGAGTCGGATTAGCCTCCAACTTAATTTGTTCTTTGGAGATAACATTTGTGGTTACTGGAATGTCAAGGCGGTTTTGCTTGTAGAGCGAGGCGCCGACCACAACCTCAGATGCCAGAACGGTAGTCTGACCGATGGCGAAATTTGCAGTGGCAGTTTGTCCGGTAGAAACAGATACAACCTGACTTGTAGGAGCATATCCTACGATGGAGACAGAGACTTTTTCTTGTTTGGCGGGAACGTTGTGGATGGTGAAGTTGCCGTTCGCGTCGGTTGAAGTTCCGATGTTTGTACCGGCAATTGTTACCGATGCACCGAAAACACCTTCGCCGTCAGCTTTGTCGGTGATTTTGCCCTTAACAGTGCCGGTGTCAGCTCCGTAGGAGGGGAGAGGTACCAGCAAAGCCATCAGGCTGAACGCCGATACAACAAAACGGACAAAGCGAGACGCTTCTGCATGTTTTGTCTTCATGATTGTGTTATAGTTTAGTTGCAATGATACGAACAAAAAACATGGCTAATATTTTTTTGACCTTGTTTGCGCACATAATCATCAGCACAGTCTATCAGCAATCAGAACAGGAATACATATCACATTTCAAATAGCACGTGTCAGATAGTTGTTAATTTATTAAAAAAAAACAGAAAGGTGCAACTAATACTATAAACGTTATTCTAATGTGCAATAGTTGGTGGTAGTGCAAATCCCCGTTGAATTCCGGGGAGAGCTGCAATAAGCGGATGGGGTATATTATACGTTCAAATAACGCCAAGTTCTTTACCTATGGAGATAAATTCATTGACAACTTTTTCAAGATGCTCACGTTTGTGGGTTGCCATAAAGCTAGTACGGAGAGCTTCGTGCCCCGGCATGACACCAGGGCGGATGAAGGCGTTGACGTAAACACCGGCATCGAAGAGCTTTTTCCAGAAGAGAAGAGTTTTCATCTGATCCTTGATCAGGACGGTAACGATCGCAGTGCGTGAGGGCAGGAGTGTGAACCCGGCGTTTAGAAGTCCTTGGCGAACATAATCGGTATTAGAAATAAGACGTTCAATACGCTCGGGCTCATTGCGGATGATTTCGAGTGTTGACAGCACGGCTGCCACGCTTGCCGGAGTGGGCGAAGCACTGAAAATAAGTGAAGATGCGTTATGTTTGATATAGTTGATGACGCTCCTGTCACCTACAACATAACCCCCGAGAGATCCAAAAGTTTTCGAAAAAGTACCCATGATGAGGTCGACTTCGTTTACAAGATCAAACTCAGATGGGGTGCCCCTGCCTCTTTTTCCGATTACACCAACAGCATGAGCATCGTCAATAAGAATTCTGGCATCATATTTCTTTGCCAATTTCACCAATCCTCTCAGATCCACAATTTCTCCTGAAACTGAGAAGACCCCATCAGAAACGATCAGTCGTCCTGCATTTCCTGGAATATTCTGAAGAACGCGCTCCAGGTCTTCCATGTTATTGTGGTTATAACGTACCAGATTTGCACCTGCTCCCTGAGCCATTATGGCAGCAGCAACAAGGCTTGCATGGTTGTCGCGGTCGGACACAATATATTCGCCCCGTTGAACCAGAGTGGGGATAATGCCTTGCCCTGTCTGGTAGCCGGTGCTGAAGAGCAGGCAGCGCTCTTTTTCAAAAAAGTCCGCAAGCTTTTCTTCAAGTTCAATGTGCAGATTGACTGTGCCTGTCATGTAACGGGAACCGCTGCAGCTTGTCCCGTATTTATTAATAGCTTTTATCGAAGCCTCTTTTACCCTTGGGTCGGCGGTAAGTCCAAGGTAGTTATTTGAACCGGCCATAACCAGTTTCCGTCCTCCAAAAGAGACTACCGGACCTTCGTTTTCGTCTATGGGGTGAAAAAAAGGATATAAGCCCTGTGCTTTTACTTCGTCGGCCAAAGTAAAATCAAGGCATTTTTTAAAGAGATCTTTTGTTTTATCCACAGTAACGCAAATTTACTTCAGCTGTAACAAAAAAAAGCTGGAATTTTTTGTATTTACGGTCATTTGTTAGTGATGTTTCCATCGATGACCGGGTTTTATGCAGGCTGGATTTAGCCACGTACCGAAATGTATTAAAATTTTTGTTTTTTTGTTGAAACACTCTCTGGTTTTTTTCCTGTTGGGATTGCTCACATTGAAATCTGCTTCGGAAAAGCCTGAATAAAAGAAAATAATGATATGCCTGAAACAATACTTGTGACTGGTTCCACTGGGTTTATTGGTTTAAGGATGCTGGATTATCTTGCAAAACAGGGGAATATAATAAGAGTATTTCTTCGCCCTGAAAGTGTCGTTGGAACTCTCCCCGAAGGTGTGGAGGTCGTTCGAGGCAGTTTCAGCGACCTGGAAGCACTTGCCTGTGCGGTACGGGGTGTTGACAGGATAGTGCACCTCGCGGGGTTGACAAAAGCAGTTGATGAGGCAGGGTACAATGCTGGTAATGTAACACCGGTGGAAAATTTGCTTGACGCAATCAGTGAACATAACAAGACATTGAAGAGGTTTCTGTTTGTGTCATCGCTTACCGCTGCAGGTCCTGCTTCGGAAGGATTATGCGGTGTCAGGGAGTCTGATTTTCCAAATCCGGTGAGTGCTTATGGGCGAAGTAAACTAAGGGCTGAAACCCTTTGTATGGAACGATCAACTGACATTCCGATTACTATAGTTCGCCCCCCCGCTGTTTACGGACCTGGCGATCGGGATGTGCTGCAAGTATTTCAGATGCTTGCCAAAGGGGTATTGGTGACAGCTGGCAGTGCGGCAAAGCAACGTTTCAGCATGATTTATATTGATGATCTTGTCAGCGGTATCATGATGGCTGCCCGTGCGGATAAGAGCGTTGGCCGTATTTATTATATTACCTCTCGCCATTCATGTTCATGGGATGACCTTATTGCCGCTTCGCAGCCGGTAATCGGTTTTAAGAATCTGCTCAAAGTCTCGCTCCCTAAACCGCTGGTCTATCTTGTTGGTTTGGTGATAGGATCGGCAGGCATGCTTTCCGGAAAACCTTCGCTGATCAATCGCGATAAGGCGAATGAACTCGTTCAGGATTATTGGGTCTGCTCTCCTGAGCAGGCTGAGCTCGATTTTGGTTTTAATGCTGGCACATCTCTTGACGAAGGTGTTGCAAAAACGATATCCTGGTATTATCGTCAAGGATGGATGTGAATTCGGGATACCCCGGTAAGATGATATTGATCAGCGAAGCAGTTTCTGCATAAGGCTGAGCAGCAGATATTTTTCATCAGGATAGGGTAGCAGCCCTTTAAGCGCTGCATCTGTTTCCCTGAGTGCAGCGACAGCGCGTTCGGTATCCTGCAGAGAAAATGATCTGGTGTATGTGAGGTAGTTTTTAACGAAGTACTCCTGCTTGCCGTACATACCGAGAATTTTGGCGATTTCTGTCGGTGGAAGTTTCCGGACATCGGGCAATGAAAGTTTCCAGAGACGCATATAAAAATTGGTAAGAAAGCGGACAATGTTGCCAAGCCCCTCTTTCTGTCCCTCATGATCCATGATCATGAGGGATATACCGCTGCAGAGTCTCAGATTTCGTTCAGCAAGAGCTTTTTCAAGTTCGAAGACGTTGTAGGTGCGCGATATACCGACGCATTCATAGACATCGGATGCTGTGATGCGTTTGTCGGTGCATCGGGCAGAGGCGTACATAATTATTTTTTCGATCTCGTGGCATATTTCCCGTGCGGATGGCTGGATATAAGTTGTAAATGCCTTGAGTGCATCAGGTTCAAATTCCCATCCGGACGATTTGGCTCTATTGGATGCAAAGATGTCAGGAGCTTTGATGATCGGGAAATCATGGCGATATTTTTTCAGCGCGCTGAACGAATTATTTTCCAGGTCTTTTTTTTCGAGCGGATCAGCATCGAATACAAGAACGGTAAATTCAGCTGGATTTTCGATATAGCTGCTGAATTTTGCATCGTGCTGTTTTTGCAGCTCTTTTGTCAAAGGTTTTTTGATTTTGTCAAATTGCCGGACAATGATAAGCTGTTTTGAGGTGAACATCGGGTATTCGGAGGCTTTCGATATCAGTTCACTCGTTGTGAAATCAGGGCCGAAAAGGATGTGCGTGTTGCATGATGCATCGCTTTCTGATGGGAACAGCGCTGTTCTGATCATGCTGGCACACTCTTCCTTAAGGTAGCTTTCAGGGCCATAAAAGAAATAAACCGGTGAAATAATTCCGGCAAGAATGTTTTTCTTCAGTGCATCCATCGGGGGTTGGGTGCAACGGATTGCACCCTGTATATTAAAATGAATTTAGAAAGGCAGGTCATCTTTTTCATCTTCAAGCAGTGGCCCCGAAGGTGGAGCTGAAAATGCAGGCGGGGTGCTTTGCGGCCGCTCATAACTTTGTGGTGCTCCTGCGTTATATCCCTGTCCGGAAGGCTTGCTATCAAGCATATTCATTTCGGTGATCACAATCTCAGTAGTGTACTGCTTCACTCCCTCTTTTTCCCAGCTTCGTGTCTGCAGTCTTCCCTCTATGTATACCTGCGATCCTTTGTGCAGATACTCTTTGCATATTTCTGCCAACCGTCCCCAGGCAACAACTCTATGCCATTCCGTTCTCTCCTGCCACTCTCCCTGCTGGTTTTTGAACTTTTCGCTTGTTGCGACAGTAAAGTTAGAAACGGTTGTTGAACCCGCCTGACGGTTTTCCGGTTCTCCACCGAGTCTTCCGAGAAGAAATACTTTATTAACGCCTTTTGCCATAGTGTTGTTCTCTTCGTTGATCAAAATTTTCGGGAATGATATCTCCATTGTTTAAAAGATATATCTATACCTGCTATACTACAAGCAGTTTTGCATCAATGACGGGGCCTTCCCGACAAAGGAGAACGGTTCGTACACCTTCGTCCGGAGTATTGATTTCAACGCTGCATCCGTAGCAAATGCCTATACCGCAGCCCATCACTGATTCGAGTGAGATATCACATGCTATACAGTGTTCCATGCTGAATTTTGCAAGTGCTTTCAGCATAGGATTGGGACCGCAGCCAAAAAGTTTGATGGGGCCTTCTTTTTCGATATCTGGCAGATCTCTTCGGAGCAGATCAACCACTGTACCTTTGAAACCAGTCGAACCGTCATCTGTTGCGAACCGGCAGTTACTGAGGTTTTGGGGGAGAAGATCATTTTTTGTCCGTCCACCGATCAGGTTGATCACTGTTTTGCCTTGCGCTGCCAGTGTTTTTTCCAGAAAAAGCATTGGAGCTGTGCCGATTCCTCCAGAAACCAGAATGGCCGTGTGAAAATCATGGCCGGTAATTGCAAAAAAGTTTCCCAGCGGTCCAAGCACCATCACTGTCGAGCCCTCTTTGGAATCGCTGAAAATAGCAGTGCCGCATCCAATGGATTTGACCATAATTTCAATTAGCGTTCCCTGGACGTTGTGAATGGAAAAAGGTCTTCTGAGCAATGGTTGTGATGTAGTGTTGACCTTTACATTGACAAAGTTGCCGGGTCTTGCGGTTGCAGCAATTGACGGGCAGTTCATGGTGATGATACTGACATTGCTGCTGATGCGGCGTGTCTGGACGATGGTTGCCCTGACATCGACAATAGTATTTGTTTCGAGCATAACGGGGCTCTTCAGAAAAAGTGAAAGTGCATAACTGAGATGGAATAATTAAGCGAGTGGAGCGCTCATTTGCAAGCCATTCTCTGACATTCCGTTATTGAGGCACCTTTCTTTCATTGTTAATCCGCTCATTTGCATCAGTTGCATCAAAAGGTCGATCGCTCAATTGCTTTCCGGCGAATAATCATTGCAGAAAAAAAATAATAACAGGGATTAAAATTTTTAACATTGCCTGAAGTGTGTATGTTTGTTTCTTTTGTAGTGTCATTTCAGAGTTATATCTTTGACTCTTATGATTTTTCCTCTGTATACCTAAATCAATGTTTGGTTCATGCGTATTTTAACGTTCACAGGTAAAGGCGGGGTAGGCAAAACCAGTGTTTCTGCGGCTACGTCTGTCCGCTTGTCTCAGCTGGGCTATCGTACCCTTGTCCTCTCAACCGATCCCGCTCACAGCCTTTCGGATTCATTTAACCTCCCTCTCGGCGCAGAACCGACAAAGATCAAGGAAAATCTCGATGCAATTGAGGTCAATCCATACGTGGATCTCAAGCAGAATTGGCATTCTGTACAGAAGTATTATACAAGGATTTTTATGGCCCAGGGTGTTTCAGGAGTCATGGCTGATGAAATGACCATTCTGCCAGGAATGGAAGAGCTTTTTTCCCTCTTACGTATCAAACGGTATAAAGCCTCCGGTCTTTATGATGTTCTGGTGCTTGATACTGCCCCGACAGGGGAGACCTTAAGGCTGCTTTCACTCCCCGATACCCTTGCATGGGGGATGAAAGCGGTGAAAAATGTCAATAAATATCTTATCAAGCCGCTCAGTAAACCTCTGTCGAGGATGTCTGATAAAATTGCATTTTTTATTCCTCCCGCAGATGCCCTGGATTCAGTTGATCAGGTATTTGATGAACTCGAAGATATCCGCGATATCCTTACTGATAATAAAAAATCTACTGTTCGACTGGTGATGAATGCAGAGAAGATGTCGATCAAGGAAACCATGCGTGCATTGACTTATCTGAACCTTTACGGCTTCAAGGTAGATATGGTTCTTGTCAACAGGCTGCTTGATATCAACGAGGATTGTGGATATCAGGAGAATTGGAAAGCCATTCAACAGAAATACCTTGGTGAGATAGAAGAAGGGTTCTCTCCTCTTCCTGTAAAAAAACTCAGGATGTACGAGCAGGAAATTGTCGGTCTCAAGTCGCTTGAAATGTTTGCTAAAGACATGTATGGTGATAGTGATCCTTCAGATATGATGTATGACGAACCGCCGATCAAGTTTGTCCGCAATGGAAATGTCTATGAGGTGCAGTTGAAGCTGATGTTTGCCAATCCTGTCGATATCGATGTATGGGTGACCGGCGATGAACTCTATGTCCAGATTGGTAATCAGCGTAAAATCATCACACTTCCTATCAGTCTGACCGGTCTTGAGCCAGGGGATGCAGTTTTTAAGGAAAAGTGGCTTCACATTCCCTTTGATCTTGATCGTCACGAGGAGAGCCGGATGCAAAAAGAGCAAAAAGCGTATGATAGAGGCTAAATTCTCAAGGTGAAGAGCACTTGTTTAGATCAATTTTTATGTTTATGTTTTTAACATATAAGTTCATTATCACATAATCATAACAGAGGCACTGTTTAAACAGATGTCTCATTTCCTTGGAGAGTAGAATGTCGGAATCGTACCAGAAACTTCGTAAGGATTTCAAAGAGCTTGACTTTACTGATCGCCTTACGTTTCTTGCTGAAAGCGTTCTTTTAACTGGTCAGAGTGCAGTTGTTGGTGGCCTGAATCTTGCAGGCAATGTGTTTGATACAGTAACCGGCACCGTAGGTGCTGTTATTGATGCATCAGGTATCGGGAATCTTCTCGGCAGTACAGGTGGTGTCGTTGGTGAGACCATCGACCGCGTTGCGATTACTGTTAAAGATGCATCAAGAACCGCAAACGAGTTGTATGCAAGCGCTGTTGAAACTGTTGAAAATGCTACAGGAAATGCCGCAACGGCGGTAGGAGATGCAGGGGTATCTGCTTCTGAAGTAGTCAAGAATTTTACCGGATCCTTTCAGAAAGGTCCGATAAGAAAATAGAAGTACTCCGTTTGTACTTACAGTTCATTTTTCTGTTGTAGGAAGAACAATCTTTTTCTTTTGTTTTTTTGTTTATTACCGTAAATTACTAAAAGAATAGTCTTTTAACTTTCTGATAACTTTCCAATAATTAAATTC
>Ga0118677_10016077_pt1 | contig 10308 bp, 26 predicted proteins | sample AliMusrvi5mmetaG_FD_86154 | JGI IMG/M metagenome (GOLD analysis project Ga0118677, IMG submission 86154)
GTGCCTCCTCGACCCAGCATATATCCACACCCTCATAGGACTTAATGTTCGTAATATTGTTTTTAAGCCCAACGAACGCAAATTCTGTCCCGTTCTTACCCTTAATGGAGTTTTGTGTAATTTCATAGAAGGACTCTAATTTTAAAGAAATGATTTGATCTGATAAGAGCTTATGAACGGATTGGCCTATTGAATTTTGGAATTCACGAGCGCATAGCACCCTTGTAGGCTTCTTTACGCCAATAACCAACAACGCACGAGCATAGCTCCAAGATTTACTAGAACCACGACCACCAAAAGCGCATTTATAGCGCATAGGATCAAATAGGAATTGCAGCTTAATGGGGAAGTCAACTTGAGATACTGCCTCCCTAATTTCTTGGGTGATTTCACTCATCTACAGAGGGTGTGATTAAAGGAGCATGAAAACGCACTTCTAATGAAGTTGTTACGTTATTGCCTTCTGCATCCTCAAAAGTAGTAGCCTGGACTGCTTTGCCATCCATTCTGTCGCCAATTTCTTTGATAGCCATAATATTGCCCTCAGAAGCATCGTCTAATAACTTTTCAGCAGCTAGTCTTAGCTTGTGAGGGTTTTGTGCAATAGCCTTTCGTAGTGCATCAGTCCAAAGTTTTCCCTTCTTGGCATTTTGATTGCCTAAGGGTGCGCCACCTTTGTTAGTAGCTAATTCGGTTGATTCAATACTCATGTGTTTGAATTATAAATACTTTTTGTTGTTTTTTTACAACACTATGATAATGATGTGTCAGGTTCAATAATCTTATCAGACTGTTGTTTTTCTGCAACACTTGCTTGTTGGATAGCTTGCACTTGAGCTGTAGCTTGACCATGAATCTTAGCAATTAATGGTGCTACTTCTGCATAAGCTGCTTGACCAATATGTTTCAATACTGCTTCTACTTCAGCAATTTCGAGATTGAGCTTAATCATTTCTTTTTTGCCTTTGCTTTTGCTTCACGTTGAACACTAAGGGCGATGGCTACTGCTTGCTTTTGGGGCTTGCCACCAATTTCCATCTCAGTTTTGATGTTTTTGCTTACTGCTTTTTTACTAGCCGATTTAACTAATGGCATGGTTTTACTCCTGGTAGTTGCTTTTTGAAGGGTAGGTTTGGGGGCTTGCTTGTCTAATGCTTTTTTTACATCTTTTGCTTTGAAATCTGTTGGCCAAATATCTTTCTTTGTTTTTAATTCTGCTTTGCGTGGCTCAAAATCCTCAGTTACAGGAAAATGCCATGCGTTTGATGGTCTTGGTCTTGGGCCAATAACTTTAGATAACCAGTTTGTAATCTTGTGTAATACATTACTCATTTTTTCCCCTTTGCAGTTTTTGCTGAATCAATAAATGCTTGTTTTGTAGGTGCGCCTTTAGTTCCTACTTTACGCATTTTCTCTACGGGTTTACCCTCAACCTTTTCACGTTCAATCCGTGCCTGTTTTTTATGGATATTGACATACAAGCCAGGTTTAGTTGCCATTTTGCGCCCCTTCTGTCCAGCAAACATCCTGCCAGCTCATCAACAAACACTTTTCACCATTATGGTTGATCGGTGTGAATTTTAAATACTCCTCTTTAGGATCATCGTTCATAGTGCCAAAACGCACCCGCTGACCTACTTCAACAGGCATAGCTTCACGTCTTTCGGATGACAATTTCTTGCCAGGCCCTACAGCGACTACTGTTCCCATGTTCTCTGCTTCTTTGTTATTTACAATAATCACAGAGCTTAAAACACGAACATCTGGCTTGACAATTATCTTATCAGCCAGAGGCTTGTATATTACAATTTCATCAGCCATTCAATATTACCCTATTGGTTGGTTAAAAAGTCCCTTGCCTTTACCGAGGCTTGGGGCTTTTGCTTACATATCGTCTTGATCGTGACCCATGCGCTTATGGCTGTAGCACTCACGCTCACCCATATTGCCATCGTTCAATTCGCCAAGTTTGCCTTCAAAGTTGCCAGCGTGGCTTAAAGGGCGTGAACCCATAGAATCCATTTTGCCCATTCCAACGCCACCAACTAGCTTGACTTTACGCTCGCCTGAGGTATCAGAAGCATCTGCACCTTTAGGTAGCTTATCGCCTGTTGATAGTGGAATACCTTTGCTGCTGTCCATTTTGCCCATGATTTATCCTTTAAGATGGGGTTAATACACTACGAATAATAATACTATTTTACGATTTTTCAAGCAATTTTACTAGATTTATTGCGCCTTCAATATCATGGATTCTAGCTACTGTTGATCCACGCCAGTTCAGCATAAACGCTTGTTGAGCTGCTGTAAACTTAGCTTTGTCATCTGCTTTTATTTCAACAAGTGCGGTCTTTTGGTTTTTACCCACCACAAGATCAGGGAATCCGCCAGCAACCCTTGACGTATCAAATACAGAACAGCCAAGTTCTCGTAACGTCTTAACGATAAGCGAATGATTAGCATCAACTTTTCTAGCATAGGTCATTGAAATGTAATAATTAAAGAGTTAGTATCTAAACACTTTACACCAATAGGGGATGAAATGGCTCAAAAACCATTATCGCATGAGGATATGCTAGAAGCAGTAAATGCTTTTGCAAAGACAGGCAATAAAAGAAAATCAGCCGAAATTCTTAATCTTCCTGAAGGTACTTACAACTCAAGATATAGAGCTGGACTTAAAGCTGGTATCAAGCCCACAGTTGATGTATTTAATAAAGAATTAAATGAATTAAATGAAGCAAACAACAAAATACGTCAATTAGAAGCAACTATCCACGCCCATGAAGAAAATACTTTAACGGCTGAATACATTAAAAACACGATTTTAAAGATGTCAAAGAAGGTGGCATCCCCACCTAATTGGTTGATTAAACCATCTAAGGGCAAAAGAAGCGCAGGAGTTCCCACCCTTTTTGCATCAGATTGGCATTGGGGCGAAGTAGTTGACCCAAATCAAATCAATGGCGTAAATGAATATAACGTAGCCATAGCTCAAGATCGTGCAAGGGTGATGATTGAAAAGACAATAGATTTACTTAAAAACCATGTAGCTTTGTCTGATTACCCTGGCATTGTATTTGTATTGGGTGGTGACATGGTATCGGGTGACATTCATGAAGAATTGATGGCTACCAACTCAATGGAGATCATGCCAACTGTCATAGATTTGTTTGGTGTATTGACTTGGTGTATAGAAACTTTAGCCAATGAGTTCGGAAATGTCTTTGTTCCGTGCGTTTCTGGCAATCATGGGCGCAATACGCACAAAATTAGGGCAAAGGGTCGTAACTTCACCTCGTTTGATTGGTTACTCTATCAGTTTCTATCTAAGAGGTTTGAAAATGATACCCGCATACAGTTTCATATTCCTGACGGCTCAGATGCCTATTATTCAATCTATGGACACAAATATCTCCTTACACATGGGGATCAATTTCGTGGGGGTGATGGTGTCATTGGCGCTCTAGGCCCAATCATTCGTGGAGATCATCGTAAACGCTCTAGGAACGCTCAGATTGACATGGAATACGACACAATGATCTTAGGTCATTGGCATCAGTTAATCCAGTTAGAACGCCTTATAGTCAATGGTAGCCTTAAAGGTTACGATGAATACGCTTACGCTAACAACTTTGGTTTTGAGCCACCACGCCAAGCATTGTGGATTACCCACCCTGAGCATGGTTTAACATTTAGTATGCCTGTATATGTTGAAAGAAAACAAAAGCAGCTTAATAAAGAATGGATTACTTGGAAGTGAAACTTAATCCTGCAATTCTTAAAAACTTATATTCCACATTGGTGGTGGCAGAGCCATTTTGTCGTTGGAAAATGCCATTACCAGAGCAGATTAAATTTATCGTTGATGCAGACCCAGAGTGCATGGGTACATATCTCTTTACAGATGAAGGAGATTATGAACACGTTGTCACTATCTCAGAAGCAAGATGTAGCTTTTTGCTAACGACTGCCTCAACGATGGCGCACGAAATGATCCACATGAGTAGAGCTGGCACAATTACCGATGCTTGGACTAAACACGATGCTACCTTTAAACGCAGGGCGCATAGAGTAGCTACAGAGCTGGGTTTCGACCCACTAGAGCTATAACTTCTTCAAGGAGTTCCTCCTCGCTCGTTTTAAAGGTGGACTCAAATTTTCGTCTGCCCAATCCGTGAATACTGGTATTTGATCCACGATGGTGGGCGGGACACAAACCGATGACAGGTGCTTGACTGCGAGGTATGTTACCTCGTCTAATATGGTGCAATTCGCATCCAACGTCTTGCGTTTCGTATCCCAATTTTTTGCATAGCATACAGCCAAGTCGTGCCACTTTTGCATAGTATTGTTTTTCAGCTTTAGTGGACACTTTTGCTACAAGTCCAATCTTCTAATTCTTGTGCTGATTCTGTTAAAGAACAAGCAATTACATAAGCATCTGAATATTTACCTTTAAGAACTGCATTGTGATAATTTTTGATGAAGGAGTTAAGTTTAAGAATAATGTCTGCATAATCGTTCATCGTGTGATTCTCTCTATTTGTCGGTTGTTAGCTTGTTCTGTGCGCCAGGTTTCCCAACGCATTTCCGCACTTCTGATTTGCCATTTTAATGCTTCTGCAATTTCTGTGGCTGCTCCAATACCCTTGCATAATTCTTGATATTCTGGGCTGCGATATGCTTCCATTTCTTTTGCAGCAATAGTGGATTGTTCTGCTTGGGCCATCTTAATTGCTTTAAGACTGTGCTTCCAGGCCTCCAGCTCTGCTAACTTGCCACGGGCCTTTGCATATTCAGGAGCTTTGTTATAAATAAATTCGATAGCATCATTAGGGTTATATTCTTTATTCATTTAAGTGCTAACCATAGTCCGATTTGAGAAAACGCATAGCCCAACCAAATAATTGCGTTAGGAAATGCCCCCTTGCGTAATTGCAATACGCCTACCATCAAATAGCCAAGTCCTGTTGCTGCGATAATGGTTTTTTCCAACATTTGTATTCCCCCCTGTTTCCTAATTCGTATTGCGTTTTAAAGTCTTTAAGTAATGCTTCTGGTAACTGATGTTTTGATATATACAATCTAAATTTAGCTAATCCCCATTCTGATCGCCACTTACATAGCTGACGCACCCCTGCCTTATGTATTGCCTCTTGATCGGAGTTCCCGTTGTTTAATAACATAATCCTTCATTTCGTAATAGCTATTAAAGCGGGCCAATTTAGGGTCTTTACCACATTCAATTCTATACGCTTCTTCAATCTGATCGTTAGTTATTAACGGATTTTTCTTTTGTGTAATAATTGACTCTGCAACCCATTCAGCTTTAAAGCCAGCCCAACCTCTTTCGCAACACATCTGCATTACATCAGAGAGGGACATTTTAGCCTTATCTGCTTCTCGCTGTAATCCTTTAAAAGCAGTTTCAGTCCATTTAGCTTTTTTTGCCTTACGAACTTCTAAGTAATCTTTAAACAAAGAATCAGATACACCTTCAGGTGTTTTTAATTGGTTCTTGGTTAATGGTTCTTGGTTCTTGGTTTGCATTGGGGGGTGTTTAGGGGGGCTATCGCCACCCTTTGCCCACCTCTTTTCAGCCCCTTTGCGACCCCCATCTTGCATGGCTTTGTATTTAGCCAATTCTTCGTCAGCTCTTTTGCTATGGTAGTAACCATCTTCGCCCTCATAAAAAAAATCGCCCAAAATCATAATTACTGTTTCAGGAGTAGTTCTTGCCAATCTAGCTATTGTTTGTATATCTGGCGGAAAAGGCTTTTCATTGAGGTAATACCAATCCATCATTCTTCGATAAGCAAGGTCTTCTTTATCGTTTAAGTGGCTTGTGTGGGCGAGATAATCGCCAATGTGGAAAGGGTAAAAATTCATTTCATTCCTCTGTCAAAGGTAGTCAAAAGGGTGGACTGGGCAGATCGGTGACTAATCGACTTTTCGGTTGCGAACCTAGCCTGTCCATAGAGTTTACTACAGCTTATTTCTTTTTTGTTTGTTGTTTTTTTACAACAATTTTTTTAGGTACAGTTTTTAGGATGCTTGAAACATTGTATAACTTGCCTGTTTTTTCAGTCATTATTGCTTCTACCAAAGTCATCGTAAGACCTTGCTGAACCAAAAAATGCAATCCTTCTTTGTCATAATACACATTGACATCGGCTGACCCATCTTTGTTTTCTTTAATTTTTTTGACAATAATTTCCATTAATGTTGTCCTTGAAAAGCTGCTGGGCCTAAAGCGTGAATAAGTTGTTTGTTGGCTTCTAGCTCACGCCTGGCAAATAAAAGTTGTTCTCTAAGAGTTTTAATTTCCATGTCTGCAACTCTAAGCATATCAACAAGCATAGACTCTCTAACCTTTGTATCGGCATTAATAAACTCTTTTGCCGTAACCATATCTTCAATCATTGTTTACCCCTTTAAGTAATTCAGGCCAAATCAAGTGCCAGGACTTAGGAAATATGTCCTTGCGTGTAATTAAACCATGCGACTCCTTTTCAAGAGTTGCCCCTAAAACTGCAAAATGTGCTGCTGGAATGTTGTTTTTTCGCCACATAGATACAGCATTTGGGGAAACTCCTACCAATTTAGCTACTTTTGTAGTACCCCCTAGCAGATCAATGATTGCCGAATCCGTTAATTTTAGCTTCATTCAAGAATCTTACACCATAACTATTTATTTTTGCAAAGGTATTGACAAGAAAATCAATTTGCTTACAATCAGAGTTATAGCAACTTCGCTATGTATCTAAGGGGAATTTAGATGGATGAATTAGCACAGGTTATGACCGAAATGGAGCAACGCTTGGAAATAGCGTTAGACAACATGGAATACGGCACAGAATTGTCGCAAGACGATGTAGATGTTATTCGTGCTGCTTGTGGCAAACCAAACAATAAACGCAACAATCTATTGCAATCTGTATTTGATGATTTTGGGAATGTTTTTGGGGGTGCAATATGAACCAATCAGAATCAATAACTAAATTAGCTACCGCTTTGTCAATCGTTCAAGGCAAATTAAGCCATGCAAAAAAAGATTCCGCAAATCCGTTTTTTAAGTCTAAGTATGCTGATCTTGAGTCTGTTTGGGATGCTTGCCGTGATCTTTTGGCTGCAAACGGCCTTAGTGTTATTCAGTTGCCTGGAGAAACTATTGTAAATACAGTAGTTGCCAATGAAAAAGAAACAGTTATTGCTGAAATGTCATTAACAACTGTTCTTGCCCATAATTCTGGGGAATGGATTAGCCAGCAGATGTCTTTACCAATGTCAAAAATTGATGCTCAAGGAGCAGGCTCTGCGTTAACTTATATGCGTAGATACGCTTTAGCAGCAGTAGTTGGAGTAGTTCAAGCTGATGACGATGGAAACGCAGCATCCGCACCAAAACAAGTGAAGTCTAGTCAATCAATGAAGTCTGTATCAGAAGATATTTTATAAGGGGAAAAACATGGCATATCAACCAAAAGAAGGTTCAGGAAGTTTGTTTAAGAATGAGCGCAAAGCTAGTGAAACCCATCCTGATTTTACAGGGTCAATCATGGTTCAAGGGCGTGAACATTACTTATCTGCTTGGACTAAAGAGGGCAAAAAAGGAAAGTTTCTTAGCGTATCAATCGGCAAAGAAAAAACCCCACAAGGGTTTAAACCAGCAGGATCAGACGAACTACCAAAGGATGATCCGTTTATAGACGATAGCACCCCGTTCTAAAAGGAGAACACTATGCAAAACCAAATTAAAAACCTTATTACCGAAAGTTCCAAGTTAAGCTGGCAACCAGTAGGAGTAGATGAAGAACAGCAGTTAATCAGTTTTAGACCTGAAGATTTACACGCTGTAATTAATGCGGTTTTGCACGTTGCTGCTGATCTATGCGAAAACTATTACGATTCAGAGCGTATTCTTAATTACGCTAAAGGACTTTAATGAGTTGCAAAATATGTAAGTATTTTCAGTTTAATCAAAACGATATGATGGGTGCGTGTAAGCTATACCCAACAGTTGTTAACAAACTGCCACAAGATTGGTGTGGTCAAGAAATACCTAAAGAGTATGAACCCACAATAAAAGATTGGGAAAAAGCAGATAGCATTACAATTAATGTAAAGCCTGTAGAAACAATTTACGATATACACACGGATGCAGTAAAACCAAAAAGGGGAAGAAAAAATGCAGGAACAAAAGAGTGAAGCAGGTCATTGGTATGACAAAAACGGCAAACCTTTTTATCAAATTGAACGAGCCGATGGCAAAGGGATGCGAAACACCACTTTGCGAGATGCAAAGAAGCTGGGCCTTTTACCGAGCGTTACTACCATTCTCGGTGTGGCGGCAAAACCTGGACTCCAAAATTGGCTTCAGCAGCAGGCTATCCTTGCAGCCTTAACGCTACCTCGTAATGAGGGCGAGTCAGAAGAAGATTATTTAGATCGTGTATTAAATGATTCTAAAGCGCAAGGCAGAGATGCAGCAGATCGAGGAACGCATATACATGGCGTACTTGAGAGCTTCTTTGACCAAGTATTGCTACCTGAAGTACCTGAATACTGCCGTAACGCTGAAAACGCTTTAAAAGCTGCTTTTGGTAGCCGTTTATGGGTTACTGAGAAGTCTGGTAGCCATGAGCTAGGATTTGCTGGCAAAGTGGACTTACACGCTAAGGGCGATAAGGTTAAAGGCATTGTCCCTGTTGTTGCCGATTTTAAGACTAAAGAAGTCCCTTTGGAAAAGGTCGTTCCCTACGAGGATCATATCATGCAACTAGCAGCCTACCGAGAGCTATTAGGGCTTTCTGATGCCAGGTGCGCTATTGTTTTTGTCAACGGGCTGACCAATGAAGTCAAGGTCTGTGAGATTGAAGAAGCCGATCTGCAAAAGGGTTTAAAGTGCTTTTTCCACCTACTTCGCTTTTACCAAATTAAAAGCGGATTGGTCGTATAATATCTTCGGGGCTGGTTGGTGATCCCCCGCCAAAATTCCTTCCGTGAGGATTCCAGCCCCACCTTATGTTGCTAAAAAGCTACATTAAAAATATATTTTGCACAAAATGGTTTTTTTGTAATTTTTTATTTATAGTTACATATATCAGGTTAGGCGTTATTCAGCAAAGTACCTCACCATACGGAAATCTAAGAGGCTTAACCTGATACTTTTTTACACAAGGCAAGCATACTTCAGTTCAATAAGCCGATGGTGTACGACTAAGCAGCTTGTCTTGTTTTTTTAACTTAGGGGGAATTATGAAAATAGCAATAATTGAATGGGTAGGCGTAATTGTTTTGGGCATTATTTTGGGTGCAATGTTTGGTTGGGGGTTTTAAATGGAACAGATGCCAGAATTTGAAAGCCCTGATTTTTCACAATACAAGTGTTACAAAATGGGCGGAATATTACATATTCCTCATTACACTAAGCCAGGCGTTTATGTAGCTCCTTGCATCCGAATTACCAATAACTTTGGCAGACCTGATTTCCCAGCTCGTTACTTTTATAAGCATGAGCTGTTAGCGATGGGCGCAGTAGAAGTGATGGAAACGCTTTGGAAAACTACAGCAAGGGATTCAAAATGAACTCTAAAGACCTGGCAGATTACCTAGAATCCCATGTAACGCCTACTGTAGCGATTGCAGGGGATATTACGATGGATGCAATAGTAAAAGTATTGCGTAAGCAGCAAGAAGATTTAGAGTATATGCAAGAACAGTTTGATAGAGCTATTGAGTTTTTAGCTAAATGCAATGGTTGGAGCAAAAATGACAGCAAATGAACTAGCAAACTTATTAGAAGTGGATAGCTGGTATAAGCTGGTAACTAAAGAAGAAATAGCCACCATGCTACGCCAGCAACAAGCTGAAATTGAGGCATTAAAACAAAGTAAATCTGATGGCAATAACAAAGTAAATTCTGAACTAACAGATGAGGAATTAGGAGGATGGATTACTGCTTGGGCTAAAGATTTATGTGGCACTTTGTATTTTGAACCAACAGACCGCCAAAGAACTATGGCAATAAAAATGGCTAGAGCAATACTAAGAAAGGCACAAGAGAAATGAGCTACGAGAACTTTACTTTAAGATTTAGCCGACCAACGCCTAGAACGCTCTCAGAAGCATTAAAAGATGCGGAGTATGCTACCGCCATACAAAGACCAGAAGAACCCGAATATGACCTTTTATGGGGCTTTCTAGGGGCTTTATTGTTTGTGGGTGTATTTGGATACGGCTTTTGGCGTTATGTCAGCTTATAAGCCTTTTGATTTAGCGTTACATGAAACATACGATGCACCA
>Ga0118677_10016079_pt1 | contig 10307 bp, 3 predicted proteins | sample AliMusrvi5mmetaG_FD_86154 | JGI IMG/M metagenome (GOLD analysis project Ga0118677, IMG submission 86154)
GCGTGAAGCTGGTCCTGGAGCATTTCAAGGGACAGGAGGAGTTTTCCGAGGTCACGCTTGATGAGGTCCTTGGTCAGGCAGGTTTCCTCGGCCGCACGCTCGATGAAGCGGCGGCGTTCGTTGTCGCGGCAGAGGTCGAGGGCGTCGAGGTGGAACAGACCGCCGGGTTCGGTGAGGCGCAGGGTGATCTTGATGGACTCGGCGGAGTTGTTCTTTTCCAGGCCGGTGAGGCGGTAGAGGCGGTCGCCTAACCGAGTAGTTCATTTGCCACCTCGCTTTTTGAGTTCCTCAAGATAGGCATCTTGGGCGGAGGGGAACGGCTGCAGGGCGCGCTCGAAGATGCCAAGGGTGTAGGCGATGGTCAGGCCGTAGTTAGATATGGGTACGCCCAGGTGGCGGCAAATGGCGATGCGCGAGAGCACCTCGCGGCGGTTGTGAACGCAGGCGCCGCAGTGGATCACGAGCTTGTAGTAGGAAATGTTAGAAGGGAAGTCATGCCCTGAATAGTGGTCGAATTTCAGCTCGCCACCGACATACTGCATGAGCCAGCGGGGGATTTTCACCCGGCCGATGTCGTCGCCGATGGGGTGGTGGGCGCATGCCTCACACACCAGCACCCGGTCGCCGGGCCGCAGGTCGTCGATGTGGGTGGCACCGCGGACCATTTCGGACAGGTCGCCCTTGAGGCGGGCGAAGAGGATGGAAAACGAGGTCAGCCAGATGTCCTCGGGCGTGTCGCCGGCCACGCGGAGGAATGCCTGCGAGTCGGTGATGACCATTTTCGGTTTGCGGGTGAGGCGGCGGAGGGCTTCGGCCAGCTCGCGTTCCTTGACCACCACGCACCAGGCGTCGCTGTCGAGGATGTCGCGGATGGTTTGCACTTGGGGCAGGATCAGCCGGCCCTTGGGCGCTTCGAGGTCGATGGGGATGACGAGCACGGCCACTTCGCCGGCCGGCAGCAGGTCGCCCAAGATGGTCGGATTCGCCACGAACTCCTCGGGGGCGCTGCGGATGATCGCTTCGCGCAGCTCGAGGATGCCCTCGCGCCGCGGCGCCACCGTGCGCACGCTGCGAATCTGGGCTGCCGCGAGCCGCGCCAGCGCCTCGGGGTCGGGCTCGCGGACGTCGGTCTTGTTGAAAACGACGATGACGGGGGTCTTGCGCGCCTCGAATTGCTGCAACAGGGCTTCCTCAAACCCGCTCCAACCGTCGCTCGCGCAGACGACAATGGCCATGTCGGTGCGCTCAAACACGTGGCGGGTGCGCTCGGTTCGCAGCTCGCCTAACACGCCGGCGTCGTCCACCCCGGCGGTGTCAATGAACAACACCGGGCCGACCGGCAGCAATTCCATGGCCTTTTCCACCGGGTCGGTGGTCGTCCCGGCGATGGCGCTGACTATCGAGCTTTCCTGGCGGGTCAGCGCGTTGAGCAGGGACGACTTGCCGACGTTGCGCCTGCCGAAAATCCCGATGTGTAAGCGAAGTGCCTTGGGGGAGCTCTGCATGGTTGTGATAGGAAATTGGCGGTCGGGAAGGGGACACCGGGCAAAGCCGTGGCGAGGCCCGGCGAACCCGAACTGACGAAGTGATTGAATACCGGAACCTGCCCGGGTTCAACGGAAATCCGCATATTCCCGCCCGTCCTAACGGTTAGCACTTTGCGATTGTAAAATCGCCACGGGTTGACAGTTTATCCGCTTTAACCAACCCAACCCGATGATCTATCAACCGTTTTCCCGGCCTTGCGTGCCCGCAGCAGCGCTTCTGTTCATGTTAGGCACAACCTGGCTGCAGGCGTCACCGCTGATTTTCGCCCAACCGACGAATGCCAACGCGTTTGTCGGCGACGCCAGTGCAACCTTCAAGGTGCTCGCCACTGGCGACGCCACGCTGGCCTACCAGTGGCAGATGCAGCCGGGGAGCGGCAGTTTTTCCAACATCGGCGGCGAGACCGGTGCCACCCTCAACGTGAGCAGTCCGCTCCTCACCATGAGCGGCTACAAATACCGCTGCGTGGTGACCTGCACCGGCGCCAGCGCCGGCACGCTGACGAGCGCCGGCGCGACCTTGAGCGTGTATGCCGTGCCCGCCGTGACGCCCACCGTCACCTTGTCCACCAACACGATCGCCGCCGATAGCACCAGCGACATCACCATTCACATCACCGGCTTGAACGCCAACGACACGGTGCGGATTCAGCGGGTGCTGGATTCCGATGCCAGTGGCACTGCCGATTTCGGCGAGCCGTTGGTCCAAAGCGTGCTGGTGACCGACGGCCAGGTCAGTGCGATCGGCGGAGTCACCAACACCAGCGTCCCCCACGATGAAGACGGCGCCGCCAACGGGTCGATCATCACCCACCTTTCGCTGCCCTCGGCGTGCGAAATGGGCCGCACAGCCGGAGCCTACCTCATCCGTGTCTCCAGTCCGAGCGGCGAGTTCCGCACGGTCCAAAAATCCCTGAGCGTCACCCAACCGGCATACGGTCAAAGCATCAGCGGGCAGATTCTGGCAGGCAGTACCCCGGTGCCTTATGCGGCGGTGATTCTTATCAGCAACGGCTCCAATGGCGACTATACGGCATCGGCAGTGGCCAATTCAGCCGGCAACTTCACGATCAACGCTCCGGTCGGAAGCTATCAGGTTATCGCAAGTCAGGTCGGGTATGTCTGCTCGTTGGGTGCCCTTTCGGTGAACTTGACCGCGGGTCAGGTGCTCACCGGGCGCAATCCCGTGCTCATCCCGGCCACCTGCACGATTGCCGGTCAAGTCCAGGACGCATCCGGCAGCCCCGGGCTCAAGGGAGTCCAACTGGGGTTTGAATCCAACACTGGCTATTTCTCACTGGCGACGTCCGATGGCAACGGCAATTATGTCGCGGCGGCGGTGGCGGACCAGTGGAAGAGCGATGTTTCGGACGACAGCCTGGATGCCTTGGGCTACGTGCCACCGTCCAACGGCACCACGGTGGCGACCACGGCCGGCAATGTGACAGCGCAGAACCTGTTGTATTCCGCGGCCACGGCATTGATCAGCGGAACGGTTAGGAATGGCGCCGCAGCCGTCATGCCAGGAGTGATCCTCGGTGTTTCTCCCCCAAACAGCAGCGGCTTCCGCACGGCAACGGATGCCAGCGGCAACTTCACTTTCGGCGTGTCCGGCGGGACATGGTATGTGCAATTGGACAGCGGTTACGCGACCATCAACAACCTCATCGGCCCGAGCCTCCAGGAGAACGTGACCAATGGCCAGGGCATTTCCGCCATCGCGATTCAACTTGCCAGCACGACCGGCACACTCAGCGGTTATGTGCATGACTCGGGCGGAACTCCGGTTTCCACCAATGTTTACGCCTATGCAACGATCGGCGGCATCGGCTATTTCAACAGCGCCGATACCGACGGCAGCGGCAACTACAGCTTCCCGGTGATCAACGGACAATGGACCGTCAATGTCTCGCAATCCGGCTACACCCAACAGAGCGTGCAAGTCAGCGGTTCGGCAGTGGTCAATTTCACGCCACCTCCCGTCATAGCGCACTTGCAGGGGACGGTGACCAACAACGGCGTGCCGGTATCCGGCGCAAGCATCGGCGGCTCGCTGCAAGGCGGCAACACCTGGATTCAGGCCACCACCGACGGCAGCGGCAATTTCAACATCGGCGTCACCAGCAATGGAACCTGGAACGTCCAATTGGAAAGCAATTATGCCAATTCCAACAACCTCGTCGGTCCGAGCCTCCAGGAGGTTGTTAGCAACAACGCCAGCATTTCCGGCATTGCCTTCCATGTGCTTAGCGGGACCTGCACGATCAGCGGTTATGTGCATGATGCGGGCGGGCTTCCGGTATCCACCGGCGTCAATGCCAATGCGACAATCAACGGGGTCAACTATTCGGACTATGCCAATACCGACGGCTGCGGCAACTACAGTTTACCCGCGATCAACGGGCAATGGAATGTCAATATCTCGCAAGCCGGCTACACCCAGCAGAACGTGCAGGTCAGCGGCTCGGCGGTGGTCAATTTCACGCCAACCCTGCTTGTGGCTCACTTGCAGGGGACGGTGACGCGATCCGGCTCACCGCTTGTCGGCGCGATCCTCGGCGCCACCAACAACACCACCTGGATTCCGGCAACCACGAACGCCAACGGCCAATTCGACATCAGCCTGTCAGGCAACGGAACATGGTATCTGCGCTTGGACAGCGGCTACGCGGACGCCAACTATCTGGTCGGCCCGAATCTCGCGGAAACCGTGACCAACAGCCAGAGCATCACCAACCTATCATACCCAGTCGTCGGCGCGACATCCCTGATCAGCGGCGTGGTGCATGATGCCAACGGCAACCCCGTTGCCACCACCGTCGTCGCAACCGCAACCCTCTACGGCGTGAACTATCTCGCCTCCGCGACGACTGACAACAACGGCGACTATCTGCTTCCCGCGATCAATGGCAGTTGGAGCGTTAACGTAACTCAGGCCGGTTACACCCCGCAGGTTGTGACTCTAACCGGATTGGATTTCTCCCCCTCATCGCCGTTCCAGCAATGGCAGCAGACCTACTTTTCCATCCCCCAATTGGCCGATGCGAACACCTGTGGGATTTCCGCCAAAGTGCTTTCCGGCGCCGGCTGCTCCAACGAAATGGCTTACGCCTTGGGCTTGGACCCCAAGGTCACCAAGCCCGCGGATCTGCCCACGCTGGGCAAGACGCTCGTCTCCGGCGTCTATCACCAGTCCCTCGCGTTCAACCGCAACCTCGCCGCCACCGATCTGACATACCAGGTCCAATTCAGCACCGATCTTGGCAACTGGACCCCTCTCAGCACCTGCAGCGGCGGCGTCTGGTCGCCAGCCAACATCGTCAACGAAACCCCCACCGGCAACCCCAACCTGAAAAACACCCAGGTGACCGACGGCGTGCCCCTGGGCTCCGGAACCAGACGCTTCCTGCGCCTTGTCGTGACCCACTGACCCTGCGGTGCGGTCGTCCCGTCGGCACTCGGCGACAGCGGAGCGTGGGTTGTAACAATAGAGCACGATTCAAGAAATTGACACGCCGAAAAACGTCAGAACCGTTAGGGATATGTTCTCCTGAATACTTGTTCTTCACCATATCGATGTAATTGCCCGTCAGATCCCCCACATTTCCGATAACTTGCATGCCGGAATTTCCGTGGCCCTTGATATTGAGAGTCTGATGTCGTCTTCGGTGCCGAGCGCTTTGTCAGCGCCGGGGGAATAAACCGCCACGCGGCGGGCATTGACCGGGAAAAGTGATTTTGTTCTGGGAATCGTCCGCAAATCCGCCCAATCTAGCGCACATGAGACGCCTGCCTCGCCTGATCTTCCAGTTGCTCACGGCGCTGGCCGCCGTTCACGCTGCCGCGGTGGCGGCTCCGGCGGCCAAGCCGAACATCCTGGTGATTCTAACCGACGACATGGGCTGGGGCGACCTGAGTTGCTTTGGCAACAAGGAGATGGCCACTCCTAACATCGACCGGCTGGCCAAACAAGGCACGCGTTTCACCCAGTTCTATGTGGCCTCGCCGATTTGCTCGCCGTCGCGGGTGGGCTACACCACGGGGTGTTTTCCCGCGCACTGGCGCATCAACGACTACCTGCACAGCCGTGCCGGCAACAAGGCCCATGAGTGCGCCAACTGGCTCGATCGGAAGGCCCCCACGCTGGCCCGCAGCTTGCACGCGGCGGGTTACGCCACCGCGCATTTCGGAAAGTGGCACATGGGCGGCGGCCGCGATGTGCAGGACGCGCCCTGGCCCAAGGAGTATGGCTTCGACGAACATCATGTCAACACCGAGGGCTGCGGCCCGCGTATTGATAGCTATGGTTCCGCCACGCCCGAGCCGGTCGAGGGCAGGATGCTCGCCCGCTACGAATTCACCGGCTTCTGGGCCGACAAGGCGATTGACTTCATGCGCCGCCACAAGGACGGGCCGTTCTTTGTCGAACTCTGGCCGCAGGACGTCCACACCCCGCATAATCCCGACCCCGAGGAACTGCCGTTTGTCGCCGAAACCCCCGTCAAACATCACAATTTCAACGGCGTGTTGCGGCGCTATGACCGCGAGATCGGCCGCGTGCTCGACTTTCTAGCGAAAGAGGCGCTGGAGCAGAACACCATCGTCATTTTCGCCAGCGACAACGGTCCCGAGCCGTCGTTCGAGCGCCAGCGCACCGGCGGCCTGCGCGGCATGAAGTGGAGCCTCTATGAAGGCGGCATCCGCGAGCCGTTTCTGGTGCGCTGGCCCGGCCACGTGCCCGCAGGCAAAACCGACACCACCACCGTGCTGGCCTCCATCGATCTCTATCCGACCCTGTGTGCGCTCGTCGGCATCACCCTGCCGCGCGAGATGCACGTTGACGGATTGGATTCGAGCCCCGCCTTTCTCGGCAGTCCGCTGCAGCGCGGCAAACCCTTGTTCTGGGAATACGGGCGCCAGGCCGACTACCTGTTCCCGCGCGAGCCCGGCGCGCGCAGTCCCAATCTCGCCGTGCGCTACGGCAACTGGAAATTGCTCATCAACGCCGACGCCACCGGCGCGGAACTCTATGACATCGCCACCGACCCGAACGAATCCAAGAACCTAGCCAACGAAATGCCCGAGGTAACCAAACAACTCCAGACCGTGGTGTTGGCCTGGAGGAAATCACTGCCGTGACTCCGGTTTCAGATTTGGGATTTCAGATTTCAAATGTCAGATTACAAATGTCAGGTTACAGATTACAGATTACAGATTTCAGTTCTCAGTCATCAAGAAAACCATCCCGATCCACTCTCCATGAAAATCCGCCCTGTCTGTTGTCGCGCCCTTGCCGGAACCCACGCCTCCCGTGGTCTTGCCGGGGCCATTGCCATGCTCCTCGCCGGCCAGGCGGCCAGCGCGGCAGGTGTCAACTGGGACATTGCCCCCGGAACTGTTGGCGCGGGCGATGGCCTGGTCACTGGCGGCAGCGGCGTATGGGACCAGGCCATCGGCAATTGGACCATCGACTCCGGCGCGACTGACATTGCCTGGGCCAACATCCACAGCGACACCGCCATCTTCGGCGGCGTTGCGGGCACCGTCACGCTCGCTACCGGCATCACCGTCGGTGGTCTAACATTCAATGGCGCCGCCTACTCCCTCACCGGCGGCACCCTCACCTTCGGTACCGCCGGAGCCATCACCACGACTGCCGACGCGTCAATCGCCTCCATTGTGGCGGGCACGGGCGAAATCACCAAGGCGGGCAGCGGCACGCTTACGCTCTCCGGTGCTAACAGTTACGACGGTCTAACCACCATCAGCGCCGGCACGCTCAGGCTCGGCGCGGCAGGCACCGCCTCCTACAGCCCGCTGGGCAGCGTTGCCGCGGGCACCCGCGTCACCACCACCGGCGCGGCGCTCGATCTCAACGGCATCTCGCTCGGCACCGCGGAAGCCCTGTCGCTCGTGGGCAGCGGCGTGGGCGGTGCCGGAGCCCTGACTAACAGCTCGACCGCGGCGGCGACCTATCCGGGCACGGTCTCGCTCGGCGTTGGCGGCGCGAGCATCGGCGGGGCGGGTGACATCACCCTCGCCGCGGGCCTGGCGGCCAGCGTCGAGACGCTGACCAAGGTCGGCGGCAACAGCACCCTGACATTGAGTGCGGGCAGCAATCGATCGGGGCCGGTCGTGATCAGTCAGGGCAGGTTGAAAGTCGGTGTCAGCGGCGCCATGGGCAGCGGCTTCGCCACGAACACCGTGACCGTGAACACGGGCGGCGCGCTTGATCTCAACGGCGTCAATTATGCCGCGGCCTCGGGGCTGACGCTCAACGGCACCGGCATCCTCAGCGGCGGCGCCCTGTCTAACAGCTCGGCCGCGGCCGCAACCTATGCCGGCCTGCTCAGCTTGGGCAGCGACTCCAGCATTGTCGCCAACAACGGCAACATCGTGCTCTCCAACCCCGGCACGATCACCGGCGACACCTGCGGCTTGACTCTCGGCGGCAGTGCGCCCGCCTGCCTGCTGGCCGGCATCATCGGCGTCAATTATGGCAGCCTGACCAAAATCGGCAGCGGCACCTGGACGCTCACCGGCGCGAGCACCATCCTCGGCACCACCACGATCAGCGCGGGCACACTGGCCTACGGGGTGAACGACGCCCTGGGCACCGGTGCGGTGAACGTCACCGGTGGCACGTTGGATATATCGACTTTCACGGACTCGGTCGGCGCGGTGTCGGTTTCCAGCGGCAGCATCGTCGGCACGACCGGCGTGCTAAGTGCCAAATCGTTCAATCTAAGCGGCACGGGCAGCATCAGCGCGGTGCTCGCCGGCACGGCCGGGTTCAGCAAGTCGGGTCCCACGCCGTCCGTGCTGACTCGTGTTAACACATTCACCGGCGGCATCAACCTTTACGAGGGCGGCTCGCTGCAGTTGAATGGCGCCACCGGCTCGCTGCCGCCGAGTAGCGTCCTGACGATCGGCGTGAATTGGGACGACATCGGTGGCGGCACCTTCATCTATGACAATGTCGGCGCGTCCGGCCCCATATCGCAGGCACTGGCCTCCATGTGGATACGCCAGGCCATCCCCAATGAAGCCACAGTGCAACTCGTCCGCAGCGCGCCGCAGAATCTCAGCCTGACCTTCACCGCGGTGACCAACAACGCCCTCGAAAACGGCAACACCCTCAACTTTGTCACCACCGACACGGCCGGCGGCGGCGTCAACGGCACCCACTACAAGTTCGTCCTCGGCAGCGGCCTGAGCGCGCTGATCGGCACGGGCGCCAGCAGCTACTATAACATCATCTATCAGAACGCCTACTTCAACAGCGGCAGCTTCGCAGTCTATGACCCGGCGGGCTACGTCCGCGGCATCAAGTATGGCACTGACGCCGGATCGGCGACGAGCGCCGGCGGTCCGTCGTTTGCCGCCACCAACAACCAGGAAATCACCGGATCCATCACCGCCCAGCCCACCACCACCCTGGGCACCGGCGGCAGCATCAAGGGCACGCTCAAAATAGTCGGCGCGTCCAATCTCACGCTACAGAACAACGCGGTTCTCACCTTTGCGGCCGACGCCGGCAAGGGGTCCAACAGCGGGGCCTCGGGCCTCCTCAAGACCGGCGGCGGCGCGGCCACCATCAGCGGCCCGGGCACGGCCGGGCTGAGCCTGAGGCAGGTCCAGGGTGACGTCCGCGTCGATGGGCCGACGGATGTGCTGGAGATCACCGCGAATCTGGGTTTGGCCTCTAACACGCGCTTCATGAAATGCGGCGCCGGCCGTCTGATCCTGAGCGGCGCCCATACCTACGTGCTCAATGGCGCCGCCACCACCGGCACGGCGGGCACGACCATCTTCATCAGCGGCGGGGTGCTGGAAATCGGCGGCAGTGCCACCTTTTCACCGTCTTCCGCCGACAATACCCAATGTTCCCTGTTGCTCGCTCCCACTGCCGTGTTCAACTATAGCAGTAGTAGCACCGCTTCATCCATCGTGCCCACCATCAAAGGACCCGGCAGCCTGACCGTGAGTGGCTCCGGCACGCTGGCACTTCTCGGCCCCAACGAGTTCACCGGGCAGGTGACCGTCGCTGCCGGCGCCCTGCAAGTCCCCACCGTCAACTCCCCCGCCACCGACGGGCCGCTGGGCAACAACAACCTGCCCGTGATTCTGGGTGCCAGCGGTGCCAGCACCGGCACCTTGGAATACACCGGCGCCAGCGCCGGCAGCCTCAAGAATTTCTCCCTGGCCGCCGGTGGCAACGGCGGATTCCAGATCGACAGCGCCGGCACCACCCTGACTCTCAGCGGCGACATCAGCGGGGGCGGCGGCCTCCGCAAAACCGGCGACGGCTCACTGACGCTCACCGGCAATGACACCTACAGCGGCGACACGGTTGTTAGCAAGGGCATGCTTTCCATCAGCAGCCCCTACCTGGCCGACACCTCGGCGTTGAGCATCGGCGGCGGCGCCAAGCCCGCCCTGACCACCCCGGGAGCCACCGCCCGAACCTACGGGTCCACCGCGTCCGGCGCGACCTATCAGGATAACACCACCTTTGCCGGCAGCGGCCGCCTCAATGTCCTCAGCGGCCCACCCGCCGGTTCCGCCTATGACACCTGGGCCACCATCACCCATGGCTTGAGCGGGGGGGCCGCGGCCTTCGACGCCGATTTTGACCACGACGGCATCGCCAACGGCCTCGAGTGGCTTCTTGGCGGCGATCCCACCCGCAACGACAGCCAGCTCATCCGGCCGGCTATGAGTGGCAGCGCAGCCGGCGGTCTGACGGTCGTGTTCAAC
>Ga0118677_10016080_pt1 | contig 10307 bp, 4 predicted proteins | sample AliMusrvi5mmetaG_FD_86154 | JGI IMG/M metagenome (GOLD analysis project Ga0118677, IMG submission 86154)
AGGCCCAGATCCCGCCAACCATGGGTGATGCCGTCACCGGTTTCGCTGGCGGAAATGTTAAAACCGCTGACGAAGGCGATTTTGTTATCGCAGACGAGAAGTTTCCGGTGATCCCGGAAGGCAATACGGCTAAGGGCGAGGGGATTGAAGAAGGCCACTTCGCCACCGGCGGTGATCACCGCATCCCAATAGTGGGAGGGCAGATCCATGGAGCCGAAGGCGTCAAGCAGCACCTTGACTTTTACGCCACGTCGACGGGCCGTCAGGAGCGCATCATGAATGTCGTCTCCCGGATAGCCGGCGTCAAAGATGTAGGTTTCCAGTCGGACGGATTCTTTAGCTTTTCCGATTTCCGTCAGGAGCGCACGGTAGAAGGCATTGCCCGTCTGATACCACTGGTAGGGGGAATTCATGTCTCTAGCATCTGACTGAGTGTCAGCAGGAAATCCCGGTTGTCGGCGTTAAGATAGCGCATTTCCCCACCCATGCGGTTGAAGGTTTTGCAGTATCGCAGATAATAGGCCGGATTATCTTTGGGAGGTTCGCCGTCCTTCTGCCAGTCCCACGTGGACTCCGCAAGATCAACCACCACAATGAAGTGTTGATTAATCGGATGACCTGCCTGAATGGCAAGGTTTTGAGACATGGAAAGCGCTTTCTCGAAGATCATGGGGGACATTACGGCAGATCCAATGGACAGGTAAACTCCGCCTTGAATCTGGGAGATGGAATGGGTGAATGACATGAAATCCCGCAGAGCGGTACGTCCAATAGCCGCTCCGTGGTTCATGGGATGATTGTAGATGATGTCGTGCCCGATCATGGGATGGCCGGTAAAGGGGATTCCCAGCCGATAAGCCGCCGCTTGGGCGCTGTAGGCCTTGAAAGGATGCGGCACAGTCATGCGGCCGGGTTTCAATTTTAACTGACGGATTGTCCCCAGCAGATCTGCTGCCGCCGCCATGCGTTCTTCGCTCATACCCAGTCCATGGATTTCTCCCATCAGGTTCGCTTCCGCGGGGATAGTCATTCCCTCACTCTCAATCAGTTTGCCGACTGATTCCCCATAGCCGAGACCTTCATAAGCCCCGATCATGATGGCCAGGTTGATGTAGAAACCGGTTTCCTGCCAGATGCCGAATTCACCATGGGCGACATTGGTCCGGACATCTTCACTGCTCTGGCCGAGATAGGCGAATTCCCAGTCATGAATAATGCCGGCACCGTTGGTGGCCAGATGGGTGATCCATCCCTTCTCCATCAACTCGATCAGCACTGGTGAAAGTCCGTTTTTGATAGTATGAGCGCCGAAAGCCATGACAACGGGTTTCCCCGCCTGGCGGGCTTTGCGGATGCGCGTCACGGTTTCATGCATCAGTTTCATGGCCGGCGCAGTCAGCGGGCTCGGGGCTTGATTAGGCTTAACATGGTCCTTTTCAATGATAAGTTTGTTGGGCCGCTGTGCCAATGACTTGATGATCAGTTTGCTGCGGTCAAATTGCGGATAAGGCATCGCGAAAGTCTCCTGATTGATAATCCGGAATGTAAGACAAGCACGCGGAACGGTCAACGTCCTTGACAAAGCAAAAAGCCAAAAGTTTCGACAGAATGAATAAACTATACAAAATTGTTTTAGGGATATGGCACAGGTCCTTTATCTAACCATTTTGAACATTCTGTGAATTCTGTCAAAAATCCCGGGTTCACTGAAGTTTGAGATGCAAATGCCCTGTCGTAGAGGTGAATCGACAAGGATGCCAATAGCATAGTATGGTTTTTTGTTAATCAATCAGTTTAATTAGAAGGAATAGAATCTATGCAAGTTGCAGTAATTGGAGACAGTATTGTTCATGGCGGAATCGATAAGGAAGGTGGTGGCTGGGTGAACCGCTTAAAGATCCACTCGGATGGTGAGAAAAGAGGCGACCATGTCTTTAATCTCGGCTTGGGCGGTAATAACAGCCGGCACATGCTGGAACGGGCCGATATCGAGATCAAGGCCCGTGTGGGGCATGTGAAGAACATCATTTTCAGTACGGGTACCAATGATATGAATCTCAAGATTCCGCTGTCGGAATTTCAGGAGAATCTGGAGCGTCTGGGAAAAATTGCTACCGGCTACGGGAAGAAAGTCTACTTCATGGGGCTTTTCCTGCGTACAGACCGCGACACCGCCAAAGAGACCAAGGACTATGATGACGTCATCAGGGATGTTTGTAAGAGTGGCGGCTACACCTACCTGCCCACGGCAGATGTTATCTGTGCAGAGGACTTGCTGGATGGGTGTCACCCCAATGCCAGAGGCCATGCCAAACTCTGCGCCAGGGTGGCTGAGTTTATGAAGGATTGAGGAGAAACGGGAGGTGGCATGGAGCGGCTGATAAAATTTCTTATTTTCACAATGTCTTTAACGCTGACATACGCGCATGCCGCCTCTTATGAAGATCTGGCTCAAAAAACCGGCGTAACGGAAAACAAGGCGCCAGCCTGGATCAGGCATGGCGCTTATGTCTACCGCATCTGCACGCCGGATGATGCGGATATGTTGAGTTCCGCAGAGAAAGGACTCGCGTTCACCTCCCATTTGCTGGATGGCTCGATTCAGCAGATTCCTCTTATGAACGGGGTGATCGGAGATGACCACACTGGCAGTTTCAACTGGGACGGCATTTGGCCTTACTGGAATCATGTTTCATTCCGCGCGAGGAACTGGGATACCCTTCGTGCCTTCATGCAGCGGGTCAGCGATAAGTACAATACCCGGGTGTCATTCCATGTGAATTTAACTGATGTAAATGTCGGGCTGAGGGAGTATCCGGAGACGCGGGCATTTTTAAAAAGGTTGGTGGAAACCAAATCCATCTATCGCCGCGATTGGAATCCCGCGACCAAACAAAGGGATAGGGAACCGCCCTATGTGCCGCAGGATTTTCCTGCCGAGGAGGAAAATCCGGTCGAGATTTTTTCACTCGTGAATTATAAGAATTTCTGGGACAGCGGCATTGCCAGGCAGATGATCGATGAGTTTTACGCTCATCTCCCATATCCGCCTCCTGTTCTCTATGTTGATGTCTTGACCCTGTCAGGGGGCAACTTCAGTACCGGTTTTCCTGATGGCCCCTTGGGTGGAAGCAAGGAAACTCAATTGGAAGGAGTCCTGGCGATTGCAAACTATCTCAAGAGCAAGGGCACCGACCTGGGTACGGAAGGGGATCGCCCGTTTTTGAAGGATCTCGGCACCTATGGGTGGTTGCATTGTCAGGCAGGTGTATCCGCTCCTGATTACAGCAAAATTATGGGCGCGGTCAAAGGCAACAGGGCCGTCAAGCAGCACGTTTTTGGAAATACCGGATGCTTTGTGGTGTCCCCGATAGCTTCCTCTCCCAGCCAGATCGCTAAAGTGCGCGACCATTATGCCAAATTGCTGGCAGGTTTACCGAGTACCCGCAAAATGCCGGGACTGGAAACTTGGCATCTGGCGGATCGGGAAAACGAAGATAATGAATTCAATATGCTGCCAAAGGGCAAGGGTGACCCTTTCCGTGGTGATTGGATTGATCTGGTGAACGGTTTCTACCTCACGGGCATCCAGGAACTTTACCACATCGGCAAAGGCAATGTACGGACGGCTGTTTACGATACGGTCGGTTATCTTCATTACAGGAAATTTATTTTGACCGATCCGGCCGGCAAGGAAACCATCATTCCTATATTGGACTGTCTGCCGCCATCCTTCCCTGAATGGGGCGTCAAAGCCGTCCGGCAAAATGGCGCCGTGATGCTCGAAGGTTCTTTAGGCTTCCGTTTTAATACGGCCCAGGCCGGTAAATACAGGCTCAAGTTTTATGGCAACCCGGGCGGTCGTGAGACGGGGGATTTAAACGTGTATGTAAATCAGCAGCGTCAGTTGAAGTTGATAGCGATTCCCTTCAAGGATTTGCCTTATGGACCCCAGGAGATCGATCTTGGGGCACTCACCTTGAATGCGGGCGAAAATGTCATATCCTTTGATCCCGGTGCCATCTACGCGAAATGGAGTGATGGAACGGAGGCAACCTGGGAAACACCGTCCCTTGGCAAGGGCTTCAAAGTCACCAATGGCGATGTGATCTTTGCCGACGATTATGACCGGATGTGGCCCGATACCTGGAGTGGTCAGAAAAAGATCTACTTCTTCAGTTGGGATGGAACTCAGCGGACCTGGAAGCTTCCTCAGGACTGGACTTCGGTGAGAAAAGCGACCCTTTACCCTCTCACACCAGATGGACGAGGCAAGGGGATACACTTGACCCTCACCAACCGTTCCGCGACTCCCAAGCTTTTGCCTCAGATCCCCTATATCCTCGTACCGCTTTAGAGTGAGCAGGATAAGGTCGAAGTGCAGGGCCGCCGCATCTAAATGCGAACAGAATCGAAGAGATATTTCCCACCCGCTACGCTCAAGCCGCAAAGAACGCAAAGAAAACAGTAAATGTGGCGGTATTTTATATTCTGGCAGGGCCTGGGTTGAACCAGTTGAGCAATCTGTTTTCTCGCCAGAATACAAAATGCCGCCACGATCTTAATGAAGCCATCAAGGGGTGAATAACTGCCTCTGGCTGGGGTGTGGGTACCTGTTATTTCTGTTTCCTGGCAAATGAAAATCATCGACCGTGTCACTCCGCAAGATGCAAGTTGATGGAAAATGTATACTATTTGCCATTGCGCAGATTTTAAGGTATATTTCAAAAGACTAAAGTGTGGTTTAGGTTGTTTTGTATTTTCTGTATCATATAGTTGGATCATGCAATATTGGTCAATCGGGGGAGAAAGAACGTTTCAGAGAAGGAAGCAGATTTAACTGAAAGTGCAAAAGAGGGGGAAGTATGAGCAAATATCGTGTCGGATTTATGGCGTCTGGGGTGTCAGGTAGGCAGGAATCATCTATCAGGCAGAGAAAAACGACGAAATGGTGGAAGAGCTGTTTTCTGGCCTGTGTTAGTTTGTTGTGCGCAGCAGGGAGTGGAGGGGCCACGGGCTTGTTATCGAACGTGCCGGAGGCCGGCAGTTACTCGCTCGTCTATGAATTTCCCATTCCGGCAACGACACCCGGTTGGAACGCGAACCCGGTTCCCTATTCGGTGGACAACTCCACCAACATTGTCCCCGGCTCGTTCAGCCGCATCGCGTATTATCTTGAGATGGTGACGGCGGGCGGTGCGACGCAGTGGCTGTATGTTTCTATGAGCGCCTTCACGACTAATGCCGCCAAGATCGGGGTCCCCACCACCGGTTCGGGTGAGTTCTATCACTATCCGAATACCTATGACTCCGGTGCCCCGACGAATGCGACGGTTCTTTCCAACGTCAGCGGGATCACCAACGGAACGGGAATCAACACCATTAATCTCGAATTCTGGCCGAGTGATTTTGGTCCAGGCAATGATTACGGTGTACCGGGGGCGGACGGCGGTACCTTCGATTTCGGCGACGGGGGAGCGAACACCAGCAGCGGGCATGGCTCCATGCAGATTCACAACTACGGATCTAGACAGACCCTGTTTGCCTATAATTCCTGGGGTGCGCCCCCTTCCCGGGACAGCGCGCTGGGAATAGGAAATCAGCCGTCCGGTAGCCCTGACTGGGTCTTCGACACCGCCAACATCAAAAACTTTGTATCCTGTACCCTGCAGATTCTCGTTGGCAATGGTGTGGTCCCGGTACCGTCTAAGACGAAGATCACGTTGGGCGGGTACACTGGCCGGACAGAGACATTAACCAATTTCCCTGTGCTCGTGGTGCTCAGCAACAACGTGGGTAGAAGCGGATTCACGTTCAACGATTTCGTGACCACTAATGGGACAGACCTGCGCTTCGTTACGAGTCTGGCCGATACGAACAACCTCAACTACGAGATCGAGTCCTGGAACACCGGCGCCGGCCAGGCCTCTTATGTCTGGGTTCAGGTGCCGACGATTCCGGCAGACGGTTCGGGAAGTTTCTGGATGAAGTGGGGTGACGTCACCGACAGCAACCGGCTCGCTTGCACGACCAACGGGGCTACGTGGGACGCGAATTTCCAAGGTGTCTGGCATATGTCGGAGCCCAGTGCGAGAGATTCTACGGCCAACCACAACGACGGGACGGCCTACAACAATACGACCACCACTAATGCGGTCATGGGGCTGGCGCAAAATTTTGATCCCAATGCGGGACATGGATTTGAGTATGTCATGCTGCCTGCCGGTACCGCCCTCGATTCGGTTCAGAACAACAGCTTTACCCTTGAGTCCTGGTTCCAGCCTCGCGTCAATCCGCCCGGGGTTGGCGGCGATAACACGGCCGCCTATGCTGTGGTGGTCAAACAGGGATACCATGGGGGGTTGTATCAATACGGTACTGATATGAATATGATGCATATCCTGCAGGACGGATCAACACACATGCCTAGTGCTCCATGCGCGGCAGGAGTCTATCATCATCTCGTCGGCACGGTGGATCGTCCGGCGGGTGTAGTGACCTTGTATTTTGATGGCCGGTTGGCCGGACAGGCCAGTTTTCCCTCTAACAGTACTGCGTACCAAGGTTATGCTCCGTCATGGCGAATCGGCACCGCCTTCACGTCTCCCTCATCTCCCGGCGTTTATGGGTGGCCAGCGGATGGAAATATCGATGAGGTGCGCATCTCGAGTGTAGCCCGTTCTGCCGATTGGGCTTGGGCTAGCTATATGAATCAGGCATCCAACGGGGTGTTCCTGAGTTACGCGCTCGACGCGGCTCAGCCCCCGGTGATCGCCAGTTCCGCTCCCAGTGATGTGATGGCGAACTCGGCATCACTGAATGGGTCCCTGATCTTGACGGGCTCGGCGCCCCCCTCCGTGACTGTCTACTGGGGACCCAATGACGGGGGCACAGTTCCCACCAATTGGACGAACGCCACCCTCTTTCCCGGGACTCAAGTACCCGGCACACTCTCGACCAACTTGACCGGACTGTCGGAGAGAATCCCGTACTACTACCGTTTCATGGCCTGCAACATGTTTGGGACAAACTGGTCATCGGTCTCGACCTTCAAGACCCGGGCCACGTTCTCGGCGTGGAACTATCAGATGCCCTTGACCTTCTCAGGTTATACCCAGTCCGGACCGTTGACCAACTTCCCTGTCCTGGTCGTGCTCGGGACGAACGTCGAAGGGTTCACTTACAGCCAATTCCGGTCCGGCAGCAATGCCGACCTCGCGTTTTTCGACGGGGCGCAATCGAACGAACTCAGTTACGACATCGAACAGTGGAACCCCAACGGACTGTCCTACGTGTGGGTTAAGGTGCCATTGCTGCAGGACTCCAACACCTTCATTCGGGCGTACTGGGGGCGGAGCGGCTTGACGACCCCGTCCTGGGCGACAAACGGCTCCGTCTGGTCTGATGGCTACTCGGGTGTCTGGCATATGCAGTCGACCAATGCAATCGACTCAAGTACCAATGGAAACAACGGGACCGCCACGGGAGGCGTGTCAAGCGTGGCCGGCCCGGTCGGCCAGGCCAACAGCTTCAATGGCACCAGTGGTTACATAACCGTTCCGACCACGGATCTCAGCCAGGGAAGTGACGATGTGATGGTGGAGTTCTGGGTGAATCCTGCGGATCAGGCGAGTGACTACGCAGACATCATTGACTACAACCATAGCACAGATCCAGTTCGGAACTGGGTGGTGCAGTTATATAGCCGGCCTCGGACTTTCTCTTGGGCGGTTCGGAATACGAGTAACGGCTGGGGACCATGGGAGGGGGGGATGTATTTCACGCCCGCCGTCAGCGTCTGGACGCACATGGTGTTGATGAAGTCGGGTACCAACTATACGTATTACATGAACGGGGCGCAGACGAGTTCCGGGTCTTTTACGGCTACACGGATCAAAACAGCCACGCCACTGAGGTTTGGCGGGCAAGTGGCCAGCGGTGCAAATTTCCTCAACGGCGCTCTGGATGAGATCCGGATTTCGCACCAGGCGCGCAGTCCCGCATGGGTCTGGGCCGATTGGATGAACTCGGCGTCGAACAACGTGTTCCTCAATTACGGGTTGGCCGCGACGCCGCTCCCGATGATCACCAACTCGGCGCCTGGCGATATACTGGTTGGTTCGGCCTCATTGAATGGATCCTTGGTTTCCACAGGTGCGTCACCAGCTACGGTGGCGGTATTCTGGGGGCCAACGGATGGGGGAGAAATCGCCACGGCCTGGGCCCACACCAACCTCTTTACGGGAAACCCGGACTCAGGTCCTTTGTCCACTAATATCACGGGGATAAGCTCCAATCTTATGTGCTACTACCGCTTTGCGGCCGTGAACGTTGCGGGGACCAACTGGGCGCCCACTGCCGCGAGTTTCCTGCCTGGCGAAGTGACGGTCAGCGCGACCGCTCCGATCGCCTATCGTCCGCAGCCTGGCACATTCACCATATCCCGTCCGGTAGGCGCCACGAATGGCGCGCTGGTGGTGAACTACAGTGTCGGCGGTTCGGCCACCGGCGGCGTGGATTACACGGCTTTGCCCGGCACGGTCACGATCCCGGAAAGCACTGCCACCGTGACCTTCTCGGTGACTATTGTTCCTGCGGCCGTGCTTGCGTCGTCGAAGACGGTCGTGCTGACCTTGCAACCGGGGAACTATGCGATCGGTGTAGCCAACTCGGATACGGTGACGCTGCATGCGCCCTCGGTGGCCTTTGCGGGTGCGGAGATTACCAGCACTCCTGGTGGCGGTAGTTGGGGAACAAACGTGAACCTTGGCTACAAGAAAGACTTCCGCTCGACTGACTCCGATGCCAAGTCACTTCTCCTGCCGGGACATCCGAATGCCTACGGGGTGGATGGTTACATTGTCTTTTCCTCGGACAAAGGGGCGCTCTATTCCGGGACCTATCCCCCCTCAGGGATCTATAGCAATACCACGCCCTACGTTGCCTCCGTGGAGGTGCTTGCCGCACCGGGATTTTTGGGGACCTATGGGTTTGGCATGATGGATGACCCATCGGTTGCTATCGGAACAAATATAGCAGACGTCAGCTATGGTGTGTTGTTCTCCAGTTGGTCCGACCCCGGCGTGCAGGAGACATGCAAACGGCTTAAGATCACGTTCGGGCCTTCGGCTGCCGTGGCGCAGACGATCCGGATTGGAGTCATGACGGGATCAGGCGACGGACAGAAACCAGGGGGCTTCGGGCTTGGGGGGGGCACGTGCGTCACGTCGGGACAGAACAACTACTCGGCTCCGGATTGGTATTTCTTTGACGTCACCAATGTTGCAGATGGCGATATACTTTTCCTGAGTGTTGTCGAACCGGGCACGAACGCTGGTTTTAGTGGTTTTTCCGCAGTCATTTTCGACTCCGTCTTTTCCTCCAACACTCCGCCTGAGTTCACGAGTGCCCCAGTGGCCACTCCGAATCCGGCGACCTATACGGTGGATGGAACAGCTACCACCACCGTCAGCGCTGCGGTAATAGATGGAGATGGCGACCCGCTGACCTACACTTGGACCAAGGTGAGCGGGGGGGGCACTGTGACTTTCGGCTCGGCCAACGCCACCACCAGTACTGTCAGTGTCACGGCCCCCGGGACGTATGTCCTTCGTTTGGCGGTATCGGATGGGATCAACCAACCGGTGACCAGCAACTTGACGCTGACGGTGGACGCGACGCCCGGAGTGATGTATGCGCAGTACATCGGGGCCGAAATCAGTACATCGGGCGGGGGGGCCGATTGGACGATCTCCAAACGCGATTTCCGGTCGACCGATGTTGGAACCAAGGCGTACACACTGCCGGGCAATCCGAATGCGTATGGTGAAGATGGTTACGTTTTATTTGCTACTTTAAATACCAGCCAGAGTGGTGACGGTTGTCTCTATACGGGGACGCGTTCCGGGCAGTCGGTTTTCAGCAATGTGACGACTTACGTGAGTTCGGTGGCTGTTTTGGGCTCCTATGGCAATGGGGCGGGCCTGTGGCATTATTGGGCGAGTGGCGGCATTGGCTTGATGGATGATCCCTCGCTCGGAATCGGGACCGGTGTCGCCGATGTCGGGTACGGTTCGTTATGGCAGGATTTTAACGATTCCCTTGTGCAGGAGAAGAAGTCGTTGCTGCAGATCACGTTTGGTGGTAGCGGTATTTCCAACGTCAAGAGTGTCCGTGTTGGCGTAATGACCGGGGAGGCCCGCAAGCCGGCGAGCATTTCGGTGGGTGGGGCCCGCGCCGATGCACTGGGTCAGTACAACTATGATCACCCGGACTGGTATTTCTTTGATATCACCAATGCGGTGGAT
>Ga0118677_10016082_pt1 | contig 10307 bp, 13 predicted proteins | sample AliMusrvi5mmetaG_FD_86154 | JGI IMG/M metagenome (GOLD analysis project Ga0118677, IMG submission 86154)
GGCTGCTCCCTGCACAAGAGCTCGGAATCCTTCGAGAGCTGGTTATCTCCCGCGAAAACCTGGGTGAGGAATGTCTGGAACGCGCCCCGCAGGTCGGGGGGCAACAGCAGGCCGAAGGGGCGGCCCACCAAGCTGGAACGCTCGATGCCGACGAGCACCGATCCGGTTAGATTGGCCAGCCGGATGGTGCCGTCGGCGGCGAGCGTGAAATAACCGACGGGTGCGAAATCATAGAGGTCGGTGTATTTGGCTAACAAAGAATCGGTTTCCTCGCGGGTAACCCGCAACTCCGCGTTTTGCGCCGTCAGCTCGATCTGGTTGGCCTCCAATTCGTGGAGCAGGCGCGTCGCATCGACCCGTGCCTGCTCAGCTACCATCGTCGCGGGCTGCTTGGCGGCGAGCCGTGGGGCGCGGCAGCGCGAGACGTTAGACGCGGTTGGGTCGGATTTTTCCATGACGCTTATAGTCAGAATGGCTGATTGGAGCAGGCGGCGCAAGATAAATATCCGCCACGCGCCACCGCACCAGCAACCGCTGGGTACAACTGGATTGATGATCGATCAACTCAGAATGTCTTCTCAAGGCTGGATGCTCACCGGCGTTCCCACTGCCACGGAACGATAGAACGCCTCGGCCATGAGTGCCGGCATTCGGATGCAACCGTGCGAGGCTGGGTAGCCTGGCAGGATGCCCTCATGCATTCCAGTCCCGGAAACGATCCGCATAAAGTTCGGCATCTTCGCCCCATTGTAATGCGCACCCCGTGGCATGGCGTCTTTGCCGGTGTCCACGTCTTTCTGAATGACGTTGCCGCTCGCAGCAACGTATTCTCCAAACATTGAGGACTCATGGTGTTTGTCCTTTTGAATGATGTGAAAATTGCCTGTGACCGTCTCGCGCCCTGCACGCCCCGATGAAATGAGCGACACGCCGGCGAGTTGGCCTCCTTTGTAAAAGTAGGCACGCTGCTCAGAAATACTGATGCGGACCGCGGGGCGGCCGACCATTCCGTCGCCATTCCAGTACGACACATTGTCCGAACCTGCCCCTTGCATGGAACCAGCCCCTTGCAGGGAACCTGGTAGGCGGGGATCGGTGGAGCACCCGGCACCTATCAACAGGAAGACGGTCAGCAATACTAGCAGGCAGAGACTTGATTTCATGGCGGTGATCCTCCCGAAATGACTCAATGACAATAGATTGGCTCTGCGGCTGGAACAATGGGGTGTTGCCCCCGTTGGAGAAACCGGCGGGGCCGGTAGGGGAACACCCCATTGCCCAATCCACGCGCTTCCCTACTCTGGTGACTGTGGGAAAGCCAATCAACAACGTCCCATTGCATGCCTCGTCCCGGACGCTCCAGTCAGCCAATTCCTAACACCAACCAACAAAACACTATTATGTTAAGCAAAGCCAAAACACTCAAGGGTACCAATTGCACTGCCTTGACGGGGGGATCGGGAGAGTTGAGGAATTCTACTTCGATGACCTGCACTGGACAATTCGATATCTGGTCGCAGACACGAGCAACTGGCTCACGGGACGGCAGATACTCATTTCCCCGCATGCGCTGCGTGGCGTGAATGAAGAAGAGCAATCCATCACCATCAATCTAACCATGGCTTATGGCAAGCTGGTAGTGATGCTCGACCTCAATTTCGAGGTCGCAGACAAGGATATTTTCTGTATCATCGGCGGCGGCATCGACTTCGCCAGAGCAGAGATGTTAGAAAGGCCGTCGCCGCCCTGGATGTGAAACAGATCAGTGACAACCTCGTGAGCATCACATCCGACGTGCGCACGCTCGCCGGCAATGAAAAACTCGGCAAAGCCATCGGCAGCCTGGACGAGGCGCTGATAGAATTCGATGCGCTGACAAAAAAGGCCAACCAAGGAATCGACCCGATGCTGGAGGATTTGAAAGCCGTTCTGCAAGAGACCCGGTCCGGTTTGGCGAAAATCGAGCGGGCGACGGCGGATCTATCAAAGGTGACCAACCCGCGGGGGCCGGTGCTCCTGCGCCTGCAGAACGTGCTGGAGGAAACCGAGCGGGGCTCGCGCTCGATCAAGGAACTCGCCGATGATCTGAAACGAAACCCGAACTCCCTGCTCCTCGGCAAGGATCACAAACCATGAAAATCCGCCACTTGCTGCCAGGTCTGTTACTCGCTCTCACCGCGTGCGGTGTGCTTCAACCCGTCAAGGACCTCTCGGTCCGCCATGTGCTCGAACCGCTCGTTCCCGACCGCGAGCTGGCCGCCTCCACGCCAGCCATCGCGATCAGTCGTCCGACTCTGCCGGGTTACCTCGACCGCCTGCAACTGGTTACTCGCGCGGGCGGCGAACTCGTGTTGAGCGATCACGACCTGTGGGCCGAGTCGCTGGGTGCCGCGGTTTCCCGCGTTACCGCCAGCAATCTCAGCCGGCTTACGGGTTCCATGAATATCCAACCGGTGGAAAATTTCATCACTCTCGATTACACCACCTTGCTTGAGATCAAGATCGCCCGCTTCGAACCGGACGCATCCAACCAATTGGTATTGCAGGGAACCTGGAAGCTGCAGCCGGTTAGCGGCAAGGAAACCCGTACCCGATATTTCCACATCACCGTGCCGGTCCCCGCCACCCCGGACATCATGACCGACCGCGTCACCGCTATGAACCAGGCGCTCGAACAACTCGCCCGCCAGATCGCCAGCCAAAGGTAGGTCTGTCTTGCTAGCGGTATTCGTTGAAATCGAATACCGCCTGCTGCTTGTCAAAGTCCGATTCCCCCGTGAGTTCGCGTTTCGCCTGCTCGTAATCGAACTGCCTGATCTCGTGTGAAGCCCTGCCCGCCAGGGAGGCAAGCTCTATCGTGCGGGCGTACACCATCTGGCGCGTGACAGGAAGAATGAGAGAAACGGTGGCATGCATATTTTTCCGGGTTGAATGTGAATGCAAATGCTCTTTTTGTCATATTGCTGTCGATTCAAGGAGCGGAGTCGTATGCTGATGGCATCTGGAATCCGGCTTGTTGAAGCGCCCTGGCCGCCGCTTCGGCTTCAGGGTGCGAATTGTAGATTGTGACGACAGAGTTGTTTTTGTTCATAATAATGGTTGCATCCTGTAGTTGAGACGCAGTTCAAATTATCCGGCATGCCGTGAGTCCGCCATGGGGTCATCACCCCAATCTGTTTTCTGGATGACTGAGGAAAGAAAGTAGGGTAAAACCCCATGGTCGGCCTCGGTCATTATGATACTTTAGTGCCGTGAAACATCACTAGCTCACGAAGGGCGAAAGTCCGGGTTCTCATGGAGAGTTCCATCAGTCACCCGAACGGTAAATCCCCGCTGCCACCGATTGATTCACACGCCGATCTGTTCATATAAAACCGCCCACCCCAAGGATCCTTTGTACAACCCACAACCAATATACAACAAATCATGAAAAAGAACAAAAACACGCTCGCTGATACCCCAACCATGTGCCGGACGGGTAACTATCTGCCGCTCGGCGAAAGGACCGAACTGAACTCACTGATCAATCTGAGCCTGGCGTCCGCCATCGACTTGCAGTTGCAGTTGAAACAGGCGCGTTGGAATGTCAAAGGTCCATACTTCATCGGTCTGCACGAACTCTTCGACAATATCGGGGAAGTGGTGGAAGGTTATGTGGACATGATTGCGGAACGCATTGTGCAACGCGGCGGCATCGCCGAAGGGACAGTGCGGATGGCAGCAGCCCGCTCGCGGCTCGATGAATATCCACTCACGCTCGCGGAAGGTATGGCGCACGCCAACATGGTGGCCACGGCGCTTTCCACCTTCGGCCAGCAGGCGCGCACCACCATCGGCGAGGCGGATGAACTTAATGATGCCGGCACTGCGGATTTGTTCACTGAGATTTCGCGCGGCATCAACAAATGGCTGTTGTTCGTGGAAGCCCATTCACAAACCGCGAACTGAGGAGTTGGGCTGTGCTTTCAACCCCAACTCCATTGCCAATGACACCCACCGACACGCCGGCCACCGCGGCAGACACGCCATCCACCCCGCTACCGGCTCCCGCCAATATGGCGGTGGCTCCGGCGCTCGATGCGGTGGCCACGAGACCTTGGGAAAACGCGCGCTCGGCGCTCTGTTTGCCGCGGTGCTGATAGGCATTGCGGTGGCGGGCTGGTATCACCTGCACCCGTCAGGCCCGGGCGCGGGTTTTGTTAGCGGCAATGGCCGCGTGGAGGCAACCGAGATCGATCTGGCCACCAAACCCGGCGGCCGGGTGGAGGCGATTCTGGTCAATGAAGGTGATTTCGTACATTCCGGCCAATTGTTAGCGAGCATGCGCATTGATGTTCTGGCCGCGCAGCGCGACGAGGCGCAGGCCCAGTCACGGCAGGCGGTCAATGCGGTTGCCAGTGCCGAGGCACAGGTGTCTGCCAAACGAAGTGAAACCATGGCGGCACAGGCGACGGTGGTTCTGCGGGCAAGCGAGCAGGACGCCGCGCAACGACGGTTCACCCGCACCGAGCAGTTAGCACCCTCGACATTCCGGCGGGACGGATGGTCGGATTGATCGGCCCGGACGGAGTGGGGAAGTCGAGCCTGCTTTCGCTGCTGGCCCGCGCCCAATTCTGGGATTTGATCAACCACCCCCGCCGTTATGGAACATACGCGGCGATGCGGGTGGGGTTATACCCCATGGACGGGGAATCCCGCCAACCTAATATTCCGTCGTAATCAAATCATAAATCCGAGGCGCGATGTCATTGTTTTGGCATCCGCTTTCGAATACGGGCATGAATCCATCTCCAACAAACCGCATCGCGGATCTTTATCTGACGGCTTTGAGAGCCTATCTCGCGGCACCTGCGCGGACGGACCCGCAGGCGCCACACGATCTCGGCACGGAGGCGGCCACATGCGGCTTGGATACGCTCGATCTGGCCAAAATCCACGATCAGGCGCTGGCGGCGGTTCTATCAGATCCGCCGCCGTCCGCCACCGCGGAGGATCTGACCCGGCGGGCGGAGCTGTTTTTCACCGAAGTCGTCATGCCGATCGAAGGGACGCATCGGCTCGCGCTGGAGGCCGACGCCAACTTGAAGCATGTGTCAACGACCCTTGAACGGCGCACGCTCGATCTGGCGGGTTCCAGCCAGGTGCTGCAACAGCAGGTCGTCGGGCGCCGCAAGGCGGAGGATTCGCTCAGGGTGAGCGAGGATTCCTCCAGCGACCTGCTCAGGGATTCGCGATTGATTGAGCAGCGCTTGCACGACATGGTGCGCAAGGTCCTGTCAGCCACCGAAGCCGAACGCGGGAAAATGAGCCGGCAGCTCAACGATGAGGTTGCCCAGAGCCTGTTAGGCATCAATCTTCGGATGCTGGTGCTGAAAAAGGAGATCTCCGCCAACGAGTCAAACCTTGCCGTGGAGATTGCCACCACCCAGCGGCTGGTCGATGAAGCGGCAATCATGATCCGACGATTAGCCAATGAATTCAGCACCCAACATGAAAGATAAGCGGAACGCACTCTCGCGTAACTATCACCTGGCGCTGCGGAAACACCTCAACCAGGTCACCGGAGCGGATATGGAACCGGCACGGGAACTCGGACGCCACGCCATGGCCATCGGGATGGAAACGCTCGACTTGGCGAGGCTGCACGAGATAGCCCTGGCTTCGCTGATGCAGGCAGCCCATGCGTCCGGTGCCAACAATAACATCATCGGCCGGGCGGGCTTGTTTTTCGCCGAAGCCATCACCCCCATCGAGCAGACCCACCGCGGCGCCCGTGAGGCCAACACCCACCTCAACCAAATCGTCAAGTCCCTGAGCGAGCGCACCCTGGAACTCGCCACCTCCGTCGAGGACTTGAAACAGGAAATCATCCAACGCAAGGCGGTCGAGGAATCCCTCAGGGCCAGCGAACTGACCACCTCAATGTTGTTAGACAATTCGCGCGGGATGCAGGAGGAATTGCGACATCTGTCACGGCAGTTGTTATCGGTGCAGGAAGATGAGCGCCGGAAAATCAGCCGTGAGTTGCATGATGTCATCGCCCAGACATTGACCGGCATCAATGTGCGGCTGGCCGCCCTCAAAACGGAATCGTCCGACAGCATCGCCAAACTCCACAAGCGGATCACCAGCACCCAGCGGCTGGTCGAAAAATCGGTGGACATCGTACACCGCTTCGCCCGCGAGTTGCGCCCCACCGTACTCGATGACCTCGGGCTGATTCCCGCGCTCCAGTCGTTCATGAAAGGGTTCATGGAGGATACCGGCGTACGCGTCAGTCTCAAGGTGTTCGCTGGCATCGAAGAGACCAGCGGCACGCTGCGCACCATGCTCTATCGGGTCGCCCAGGAGGCGCTCACCAACGTCTCCCGCCATGCCAAGGCAACCGAGGTCACCGTGTGCATCGAGTCCCTTGACGGCTCGATCCGCATGGATATCACGGACAACGGCCAGGGCTTTGACGTGGCCGGGAAATCCAACACCAAAAAGCACAACCGGCTGGGACTGCTCGGCATGCGGGAACGCGTCGAGATGGTCGGCGGAACGTTTTGCGTGGAGTCCTCGCCCGGCCAAGCCACCACAGTCCGCGTAATCATTCCCGCGACCCGCAAGCGCGTGCGACAGGCCATGAAGTAGGGGTACACCCCATGGCGGCGGGTCGGATCCATGACTAGGGTGGCCCATCTGGAAATAAACCAAATAACAAAATGAGAAAATCATACAAACATATCATCATCGTGCTTGTGGCATCCACCCTCTGGGCAATCTTCGGCGCAAGCTGCGGCACCGTCAACGGCGTTGGCAAAGATGTGGACGCCGTAGGTGACGGCATCCAACGCGCCTCGAGGAGATAACCGGCAGTCGCCTGCGGCTGTCGGATGATTTCCTGTAGCCGCAGGCTGATGTTCATCCAACGAAAGAACACACATCATGTTAATGACTATAGCGATCATCCTCATCGTCCTGTGGGCGCTGGGTTTGGTGACCAGCACCACGATGGGCGGCATCATTCACATCCTGCTGGTGGTGGCGATCATCATGATTTTGGTCAGGTTGATCCAAGGACGCCGTGTTCTCTGAACTCCGCGATTGATTCCTTGCCAACCGGGATGCGGGCTGTTATCCCGCGCGCATGCATTCAACCAACAGCGGAGGACCGGCGGTCGGCGTGATCGGTGGCAGCGGATTGTATGAAATGGATGGTCTCGATCAAATCGAGATGAAGGAAATCCGGACGCCCTTCGGGGAACCATCCGACCGGGTGATCCTCGGCCGGATTGACGGACGTCGCGTGTGTTTCCTGCCGCGCCATGGCGTGGGCCACCGGTTCCTGCCGCATGAGATCAACCACCGCGCCAATATCTGGGCGCTGCGCTCGCTCAATGTCCGCTGGCTCGTTTCCGTCAGCGCGGTGGGCAGCCTGCGCGAAGAACTCGAACCCCGCCACATCGTCGTGCCGGACCAATTGATCGACCGCACCGGCACCGGAGCCAAACACACGTTTTTCGGCCGTGGCATCGCCGCCCATGTCGGTTTCGCCGATCCCTATTGCACGGACTTGCGCGGTCTCCTGCTGGCCGCTGCCCGCTCGCTCGCGCCTGCGGTGCACGACGGTGGCACCTATCTTTGCATGAATGGTCCCGCGTTTTCCACCCGCGCGGAAGCCTCCATGCACCGCATGCTGGGTGCCGATGTCATCGGCATGACCAATGCCCCGGAGGCTCGCCTGTGCCGCGAAGCGGAAATTGCCGCCGCCGCCCTCGCCTTGGTCACCGACTACGATTGTTGGAAAACCGACGAGGCCCCCGTGGATGTGGAAACCGTCATCGCCAACCTCCATGCCAACAGTGCCATGGCCAAACGCATCGTGCGCCACCTCATCCCATCCATCCCCGAATCTCCCGCCAGCCCGTCCCACAAGGTGTTGGACACCGCGATCTTCACCCCGCGTGACTTGTGGCCCGCTGAAACCGCCCGCGACCTCGAGCCGATCCTCGGGTGCTTGCGCTGAAAATCCGGGAGACGCAAGCAAAGAGCAAGCAAAGAGACACCATGCCCAAGTGGCTGGCGCGTCCCGTGCCAGTCCGTGTCAGGAGCGTCCCGCTCCGTCTCATCTCATCTCATCTCTTCGCTCGCGTCACCATGCTCTTCGCTCCCCGCGCTTGCGGCGGCGCCAATCTTGCGCTAGGATCATCCATCGTGAACGTCGGTATCCTCGCCAACCCCCACAAACCCGGTTCCATCCCCACCCTCCTGAAACTCAGGGCCGCCCTCGACGCCAGGGGAATCACCACCATCCTCGACGAACAAACCGCCGGTCTAACAGGAGAACCCGGCGGCATCCCGGCCACCTCGTTTTCCCGGCATGCGGACCTTGCCGCCGTGATCGGCGGCGATGGCACCATGCTCCATGCACTGTCCCGGCTCGGCGAGTTCGACAAACCCGTCGCGGGCATCAACATCGGCACCCTCGGCTTCCTCACCAGTTGCAAGGACGACGAACTCGACCTGTTCGCCGCAGCCTTGTCCGATGGATGTTTCACCACCTGTGCGCGCACCTTGCTCGACGCCACCGTGCATCGCCCCGGTATGCCCGATGCCTCGTTCACCGCCCTCAATGAAATCTCCGTCGCCCGCGGTGCCACCGGTCGCCTCATTTCCCTCAGAGCCTGCGTCAACGACGAACTCCTCAACGATTACCGTGCCGACGGCTTGATCGTCGCCACTCCCAGCGGCTCAACCGCCTACTCGCTCTCCGCCGGTGGCCCGCTTGTCGCGCCCGGTGCCGCTGTCTTCCTCATCACTCCGATCTGCCCCCACAGTCTGAGTCAGCGTGCCCTTGTTCTGCCGGACACCTGCACCGTCGAACTCTCGTCCCTTGATCATCTCGGCGGCCCCATGCTCTTCACCGTCGATGGCCGCGACACCGTCCGCATCGAACCCGGTGACCGCATCGTGATCCGCAAGTCCGCCCGCTCGTTCCGCCTGCTGCGCCTCCAGGGCCAATCCTTCTACCTCGCCCTGCGCCAAAAACTCGGCTGGCAGGGACTTTGAGGGGGCGAAGAGTAATCACTCATCAGTGATCCGTGAACGGAAAGGGGCCTCGGCCCGTCCACCTGGGTGGACGTCGGAACCGCGAGTCTAACTTGAAATTCCACCACTGATTTCCAATGGGTTACAAACCGGGTTTTCCTGAAAAAATTGGTGCGTTTGCTGCCAAGTTAGTTCCATGTTTGTCCGCCAACGCGCGGTGGATGCTCCCGACTCGCACGCCCATGAGGTGCCAATCAACTGAGGTAAGGCGCACTTGATTGGCTCTCCATGGGCTGCGCGCCGGCACATGGAACGCACAAAAATACCTGTCACTCAAGGGCAGCGCGGGACGTGCGAGACAACTTGTCCTTATCCCAAAAACAAAAGCGAAATTTTCCTTGCCTGCCGCCCGCTTTTCGCGTTAGCGTTCCGCCCCCGCGCTTCACAGCGCATGGTTCCAACCGCGGGATGGAGCAGTCAGGTAGCTCGTCAGGCTCATAACCTGAAGGTCGTAGGTTCAAATCCTACTCCCGCAACCAATGAAAGCCGTTTAACTTCAATGAGTTAAACGGCTTTCTCCTTTTTGGGACCGGTGGTTGAAAGGCCGTGAAATGCACCAAAATGCGGTTTTAACCCGTTCTATTGCACGGTTCGTTGCACGGTTAATCCCCGCTGATGGGTAGCTGCATCGACTTCCAAGCTGCCCATATGCTTGAGGCTGCTGAAAAGCGACCAACAATCGTTGTAGTGACATTTGAACCATTCGTTTGGAAACTTCGTGATCGAGTCGATGATTTCCAAATGGGGGTCTGGCAGTGATATTTCCTTCTTCGCCAAGACGTGGTTTTTGTATGATGCGCTGAGGAGCACGGCCCGTTTCCTTGGTGACATGTAAACACGTAAGTCCAGTGCCGAGTTGTGATGTATGTCAGCGAAAGCCCGCAAACTCTGGTCTGATATATTGTCCGCACACCATGGCGCATACCGGAAAAGAGCCCATGGATCACCTACCTAGCAAAGCTTCCATACTCTGGTGATTGAACAGGCCCCCCCCAGCCGGTTGGACGCGCAAGCGCCCGGACCGGGCCGGGCCGTTCATATTGGGTGTGTTTTTCGGTGGACTGCCGACCCTCCACCTGATCATCCGTAACGAGTAGCAACCAAAAGCCGAGCCGAAGATTGACTCCGATCCCAAAGCACAATACCGATCCCCTGAATCACCACCTCATGACGCCCGAAGCCTACGATCTTGCCGATGCTCTATTCGACGTATG
>Ga0118677_10016084_pt1 | contig 10305 bp, 10 predicted proteins | sample AliMusrvi5mmetaG_FD_86154 | JGI IMG/M metagenome (GOLD analysis project Ga0118677, IMG submission 86154)
CAATATTAATGCTTAACTTTGTATTTCAAAGTACTTTCAAATGAAAACAAATTCTACAAATCCAAATGAAGATTTACAGACCATTCGGGACATCATGGAACGATCGTCCAAATTTTTGTCGCTAAGTGGATTATCTGGTATTTTTGCTGGTGTATGCGCTTTGATAGGGGCCCTAGTAGCGTGGTTCTTTATACTGGATCTTACTAGTTTTCCATACAACGAATATAGGACTGGTCCGGGTGGTTCTTTAACCTCAGGCATCATGTTTTATCTTTCACTGGATGCAATGCTGGTTCTTGTATTTGCGGTTTTGGGAGCTATTTACTTTTCATACCTGAAAGCCAAGAAGGCTGGTCAACGATTTTGGACTAATCCGACCCGACGTTTACTTATCCATTTAATGATTCCGATGATTTCAGGCGGATTTTTTACGCTGATTATGGTTTTTCGGAATGATTCGGAACTGGTGGCTTCGGTCATGCTTATTTTTTATGGCTTGTCGCTGGTCAATGCAGGGAAATTTACCTTCAGTGAAATTCATTATCTTGGACTGACTGAAATTGTTTTGGGTATTCTGGCTGGTATTTTCATTAGTCATGGTCTCCTTTTTTGGACAATAGGTTTTGGGCTGATGCATATCGTGTATGGTACAGTGATGTATTACAGGCATGAACGTTAAAATAGTAAATAATTTCTTGTGAAGAATCCAATTTCAAACCTTCAGAAAGTATTTGAAAGCCGTATTAGGCTTGGAATCATGTCGGCGCTCATGGTCAATGATACGCTTGATTTCAATGCGCTGAAAGAATTGCTCGGCTTGACTGACGGGAACCTAGCGAGTCACCTGAAGGCTTTGGAACTCCAGGAAATCATTGGCGTTTCGAAGCAATTCATTGGAAGAAAGCCAAGTACAACCTATAGGGCAACCGAGTCTGGAAGATCACTTTTTAAACAACATCTGGCGGCGCTTGAAGAACTAATCGGAAATCAGTAATTTTTTTAATTATAAACTTTGCATTTCAAAGTACTTTTAAAATTTAAAAACAATGGAAACAAAAAGTATTCAACAGTTGATGAACAGTTACAGTATTAAGATGATCATCGTTTCAGGATTGGCTATTATGCTCCTTCTCCCGTCTTTTTTGATACAGGATATTATTCGCGAGCGGATATCGCTGAGCCAGGAGGTTAAAAATGAACTTTATGCCCAATGGGGAGGGAAACAGGTGGTGGCCGGTCCGGTTTTGAATGTGCCATTTTCGGTGACGGAACCGGTGGAGAAAAATCAGGTAACTAACGAACGACATGGGGTGGTGCATTTCCTCCCTGAAACCTTAAAAACGGATGGGGTGCTTTATCCGGAAACACGGAAGCGGGGGATTTACAAAGTGGTGGTTTATGAAGGAAAACTCAAAATAAAAGGTTCGTTTTCACAACCTGATATATCACAATTGGACCTTCAAAATGCCCGTTACAACTGGAGCGCGGCATATTTCACCATGGGTATTTCAGATATGAGGGGTATTAAAAACCTGCCCGAATTGGTTATTAACGGTCAGAGATGCAAAGTTGAACCGGGTGTAGCTGATACCGATTTGTTCCAGTCGGGAATTACAGTGAAAGCCAATTCCGTTGACCTGAAACAGCCCCTGAACTTTGAGATAGAACTGATATTAAACGGATCGGAGGATCTGTCAGTTGAAGCGCTAGGGAAAACGTCAGAAGTTGTGATAAAGTCTGACTGGGCACAGCCAAGTTTTACCGGAGGATTTCTTCCGTTAAATCGTCAGGTTACCGCAAAAGGTTTTACATCTGAATGGTTAGTGACCCACCTGAACCGCAATTTTCCACAGCAATGGGTCGACCGGAAATACAACACCCACGAGGCTAAATTGGGAGTCGAACTGCTTATTCCGCTTGATCATTACCAGAAATCGATGCGCTCGGTAAAATATGCCATCCTGTTTATTGCATTGAATTTTATCATCTTTATTTTCATGGAAATTAAAAGTAAGACCAGGATTCATCCGTTCCAGTATTCGCTGGTCGCTTTTGCATTGCTGATTTTTTATGTCTTGCTCACTTCCATTGGCGAACAAATCGGGTTCAACCTTGCTTACCTCATATCTGCAATGGCTGTAACTATACTTATTTCGTGGTATGTTTTTACCATGCTGCGAAATGTACGAATGGTGGCCTGGGTAACTCTTTTACAAACGGGCTTGTATTTGTTTCTGTTTACCATTTTACAGTTGCAGGATTATGCATTGCTTGCCGGCAGTATCGGATTGTTTGTAATTCTGGCCATTATTATGCGGGCTTCGCAGCAAATAAACTGGTATGCTGAAGGATAGCCCGCAAGCGCTTGAAAGACCTGATAGTTGGCCAATCAATTCATTTGTTTCATTTGATGAGGAAATCCTGAGATGATTTCTTTTCGATTGAAAAATTCCTACAGGCAAGTATGATTATAAATAAGATTACTTAAAGTATTAATCAAATGTGTTTTATCAGAAATTACTCCAATCTTAATAAATTGCTTACAGTTGAGGAACATGACATTAATGGAAAGATAAAAGTGGTTGCTTTTGGTGAATTTTTACAAGTAATTCACCAAAAACGCGAATTAAACAAAGGGTTCGCCCATCCAAATGAGCGAACCCAATTTTACCTTGGAGGCATTATTTTTTAAATTCAACACCTTCCTTTTCATCGGAAACAGGATGAACAGATTTAATCGTCCTACTGCTGTTTCACTACTTTGAAAGTATTTCCTGATGGGATTGTTAAAACGCCCGAACAGCACGTACTCTGAGAGTAAAGGTCTTCTCGTAGTCGCCAGTATTGCCACCGCCAAAGCTCTGAAAATAAGCGATTTCAGCCCCGTGCTCCGTAGAACTCCAATAGCTGTAGCCGCCATTAAATCCACCAACTGCGCCTTGTTGCAGGTATAATAAGTTAAGCTCGTATTTTGAAGGCAAATACCAATCAGCATAGTTGCCTCCCTGGTAATTTGCACAAAGCTGAGCGGCATAGCTCCCCGCGCCTGCCTGTATAATGATGCGTTCCGTATTTGCATGCCCACCATTAACTCCATCTCTGAGAGAGTTGGATACTGTAGCCTGGAAAGCAGCAGTTGTCCAAACCACCCCTGTACTTTGGTCAGCCGTGGCTGCTATTAAGCCATGTCTTCCTCCGTCATAAACATAAAATACGATGCCACCGCCATAAGTGTCGCCAATGGCATGTGAGCCGCCGGTTGAGTTTACAACATAAGGGCTGACTGTTGTTCCTGAACCAGTTATGGTTACGTTGGTGCCGGCAGTTACTTTAGTTTCGGAGCCATTGGCATTCTGCAAACCATCAAGTTTTTCTTTATCAGCTGCACTCATAATACCGGCCGTAGTTGTTGTTGCTGCTGAAATGGAAACAACAGGGGTCGTGGTGCCGTTAGACACACTGATGGGAGCAGTACCCGTGACATTTGTGACCGTGCCATTGGTCGTTGCAGCCCAGACCGTGGTGCCATCCGCATTGGTTTTAAGGAATTGCCCGCTGGTGCCTCTACCTGTTGGAAATGCATATTTTGCAGATGAGCCGGCGTTATTAACTGTCAGTGATCCATCCGCAGTAACATTACCTCTCAAAATAGTAGATACTATCGATGTATTGCCCAAGGTTACAGTATTGCTTCCCGACCCTGTTGCATCGTACCCAATCACGATTTCGTTTTCATTCCCGTCCATACTCGCTTCTGTTAAAGAACCCAAATAAACGGAATTGTTGCTCGTTGAATTGTGTTCCATACCTCCGGCAATATATCTTCCTGCTTCCTGACCATAGGCTATATTCAGGTGTCCTGTAGTGTTGAAGTTCAATGCCTGAAACCCGGTGGCAGTGTTGGAACTTCCGCTTGAGTTTTCTAATAATGCATTGAAACCGATGGCCGTATTGTACCCACCTGTTGTGTTGTAAAGTAATGTCTGAAAACCATTGGCGGTGTTACCGCCACCCGTTAAATTGGAGGATAATGCGTTATAACCTGCTGCAGTGTTGGAATTACCGGTAGTGTTTGCTATCAATGTTTGAAAACCATTGGCAGTGTTATTCTCCCCTGTTGTGTTGGAAGATAATGCTCTATACCCATAGGCAGTGTTATTACTACCAAGGTTAGAGTTTAATGTCTGATACCCCAAAGAAGTATTATTACCAGAGCTTACTTCGCCTGCTTTTTGGTTATTAACTTTAAAGGCAAGCGCTTTATCATCTGTTGTTCCGATAAAGTTACTGATAGTAGTCCCTGAATTTCCTGTTAAGGCCCAGCCTGGCTGGAGCCCATCTAATTTTACTTTGTCGGTTGAACTCATACTACCAGCAGAACTAGTAGTTGCCGCTGAAATAGATATAGCTGGGATGGTTCCTCCGGTTGAAACGATGGGCCCTGTTCCGGTGACATTGGTAAGGTAATTTGGAGTCCAGTTTTCCCATTTGGAACTGGTGCTGTTGTATTTCAAAAGTTGGTTATTTGAAGGCGAAGCAATACTGATCGGATTACTTGTTATTTCACTCCAGGCAGGCACATAGCTTAACGGTCTGTATAATCCCGCATGGTTTCCCCAGCCGTATGCTGCATTCCAGTTGGAGATATGGGTTGCCGTTATCCCGACAGCCGGCGATACTAAATACACGGGATCAGACTCTGCCGCTAATCCGGCAGCAGCCCAGGAGGTGGTCCCATCAGCATTGGTCTTTAGCACCTGTCCGCTTGAGCCTCTGTCGGTCGGAAAGGCATAGTTGGTTCCATTCCCGTTAATGGTCAGGGAACCTCCGATCGTGGTGTTGGCATTTTTAAGGATGGTAAGGGCATTGCTTGGAATAGCCATATACTGACCATTACCTATCACAAAAAGCCGGTCTGTCGGGACCAGATCGCTGTTATCGCCGCTGCCGATAGTAGCATTCAGTCCCATCACGGTTTCACCATAGGATTGAGCAACGTTTCCTGTGCCACTGGCAAATGAATATTTTCCTCCGGCATAATTAAATAAACCTCCTGCAATAGTTGAATATTCACCATTGGCAATGTTTGCAGCACCTCCAAGAGCTGCAGAATTGTCTCCGCCAGCAACATTTCCCAATGACCTCACCACATGAGCCATGGGTGAAAATGTACCATTCCCACCACCACCGATAACGGCGGAATACAAACCGGTTGCCTTATTCGCCTGGCCGCCGGCAACGACTGAATAATCACCGGTCGCAGCTTGTGTGGCATCCGACCTGGTCAACTGAAAATCAACTGCGCTAACACCACGGCTGTTTCCTCCTGCAATTGTACCATCAGGTTGCTGCGTCATAATACCACCGGTTCCCTTAGGTTGAAATACAATATCAACATTTTCAGCGGCATTAGCAGCGAACAGTTTTACACCGGTTTTAGAATTAAACGTAAAGTTGCTATCCGTGAAATCCGCTAGCCCAGTCTGTTCATCCCTCCAGGCTGGATTCCCCAACCCGTCGGTTTTCCACACTTTGCTAAACTGTCCGCTGCCACTGGTCACAAAACCGTCGGAAGCGGAAGTGTTGGCTGAAATGCTGATGACCGGCGCAGAAGTTCCTTTTGTCACACTTATGGGTAAATTCCCGGTAACGCTGGTGACTGCACTTCCCCACGAAGGAGCGGTTGCCCCGCTGTTCATCTTCAGAAATTGCCCTGCAGTTCCTGAAGACAGCCTTGTCCCGGTGCCGCTTGTCCCTCCGTAAATAAGGTCGCCTGCCGAAGTCATTGGTGAAAGGGCATCAAATGCGGCAGTTTTGGTGGTCGCACCGGTCCCGCCTTTGCTCAGGGCAATGGTGGTGCCGTTCCAGTTTCCGGTGGCAACATTACCCAATGTTGTAAGGTTTGAAGAACCTGACCATGTGGATAGTGATGTATTTTCAACATTACTTAATCCAACATCAGAATTTGTCAAAGTAACAGTACCGGTTTTTCCAGCAACGGAAGTTACAGGTGCTGACGGAATGGTTGCCCAGCTGAGAGAACCAGCAGTAACTCCTGCTGTAAGCACTTTCCCGCTGTTGGTGGTTGAAGTTGCCGGCACATGCAGGTTGCCGTCGCCTGTAGGATGCGTATAGTTGTTTGCATTTGCTGCAATTCCGTCAAGTTTTGTCTTATCTGCAGCGCTCATGCTTCCCGCTGCAGATAATGTGGCAGCTGTGATAGAGATAGCTGGTGAGGTTCCGCCTGATGTTATGATGGGCGCCGTTCCGCTGACACCGGTAACTGCCTGTCCCGGAGCCAGAAAATCTGAGCCGGAGACTGCTGCAGAGATAGTAGTTCCGTTTGATTTAATCAAGCCATTTATTGCCTTGACAACCGGGTCGGTTTCCGTATAGTTTCCCAGTGATTCAGGGGTCCGGTTTATCCAACGATCAATGCCGGCGTCATACATGAGCAGGTCGCCGTTTTTTGGTAAATCGATACGGAACGGTTTACCGACAACATCAGCCCATGCAGGAACCCAGTCTACAGTCCTGTATAATCCTGCATGGTTGCCCCAGCTATAAGCTTCATTCCAGTTACTGATATTGGTCGTTGAAATATGGTTAGCTGCTGATGATCCAAAAACCGGATCGGTTTCGGTAATATTGGCACTTCCTGCAGATTTCGCATATAAAGCATAAGGAACTGATAATAGCTGGGTTGTCCCTGTGTCAAGCCATTTTTTGGCCCATAAGATTTTCACATTCAGGAAATAAGTGCCATTACCCCAATCAATGGCGGAGAAATCACCTGTCACCGGAGGTATTTTATCCATTTCTCCAACAATAAGGGTAAAGAGACCGTAATTATCGGTTGTAACGCTGTAATCCTTTTTCCACTCAACAGACCCGGAGGAAGATCCTTCTAAAATGGTTGTTTCTACTGTTAAGGCTTTATTTGTTAAAAGTTTTCCTGATGCTTCCCTGGCTTCAGCCTGGTAGGTGAAACCTTTGGGAGCCTGGGCAAAGGTGTTGGAAGTATTACCCATAAGCATGATTAATGTAGTTGCAAAAATGTAGTACAATTTTTTCATGATTATTATTGTTTAATTATTTTGAATAGTTTTTGAGTACCCTGCATTTCAGGAATGACTTTCAGAAGATAGAGCGCCGGTGTTAATGGGGTCAGGTCAATTTCAGCCACCTGCCCGGGCAAAATAATCAGCGCATTTTCAGCAATTAATTTTCTGCCGGTCATATCATAAACCTCAAGGGTAAATTCACCCCGGTTTTGCATATTAAAGTGAACATTCAGCATCGAGTTCGCCGGGTTCGGGTAAACATCAACAGACCATTCATCAGTGGGTTTTTCTGAAAGTACAGATGCGGGAATCGTTGCCTGTTTCGTTATATTTTCGCCCGAAGGAAGTGTAACTACATTGATCTGACCAATCCTCCACCGGGTAAGATTCAATGTATTGGAAGCATAATTACCCCCACCGGATGAAATAACTGCCCGCGGAAACTGCACGTCCTGCCCCCAAAGGGTAATTCCTGAAAAAAAGAGCATGATACTGAACAGTGATAACTTTTTCAATGGAGTTCTCAAAAGTTTCTTTTTCATAGTAGTAATAGATTTTGAATTTCCCTGAACTAAGTTCCGACATTACAAGGAAAACGAAGGAATAAAAAATGGAAAGCTTGCATGATTTTATTAAAAATCATGCAAGTAAAATCTTCATTTCGTTAATGACTATGTATGCTTTTGAGAAATATAAACGGCGGGAGTTACTCCTTCAGTCCGATGAAAAGCAGTACGGAAAGAATCGCGATTGGGGAATCCGGAGAGTAATCCGATAGCTTCCAGGGTTATCTCACTGGATTTGCCCTCTTTTAGGAGATTTTTTGCATGATTTACCCGCCATTCATTGCGGTAGTCAGCAAAAGATTGTTTTTTCTCTTCCCTGAAGTAAAAGGTGAGGTGATGTACCGGAATATGGATCAGTACGGATAATTGAGTGAGGTTGAACCCGGGATTGGTGTAAGGATGGAAATTTTCCATGCAGGCATCTGCTTCGCGGCAGATTGATTTCAGATATTCAGATTCAAGCTGTTTTTGGGTGGGTTTTCCCAATGGAATATTCTTGTGTGCTGGTTTTTCCGGAATTCTCATTTCTCCCCGCATTACAGGAATACGAGGTAATCCATACAGGATTTCAGGCGAAAAAAAAGTAAGCAACAGTATGGCCAATGGTCCAATTCCCAAAATGTTCTGAATATGATGCAAGTTGGTAAAACCTCTCAGGTCGCCATATGCAAAAATTTTTACCATGACGAGAAGATGTCCGGAGACCAGGATAATTTCGATGCCTAAAAATGCCTTAATCCATCGAAGGGTTGATAGCCGGCTGATAAAAACCTGTCTTTCTCTTTTGTGCTTCAAAAAAGTAAATAAAAGTCCTGTGGACCATAAAACATAAGCCAAAACCAGGACTGATGGCACGATGAAAACAATATAAGCAAGCAGGTTATTCCCTAAAAAAGCAGTATTGAAAAAATTCTGACTGTTCAGGTCTGAGATAAATTTACCGGCAACTTCTTTTTTGTAGGACCAGGAGGAGAACAGATAGGGAGATGACATTATCAGGAATAAAAAAACAGGCAACAGGTGCCACAGATCGTGCGTTTTCAAAAATGGATCATCTTTAAGAACGCCCCTGATGAAAAAGTATAATGATGGTCCGATAAGAAAAGAAAGAATACCTGAATTTACCAGTACAACCGCAGCAAATGTAACTGATCCCGAATTCAGAAGGGCATAATAAGAAAAACTGTACAAACCTGCCAGCAGGAAAAAAATGCCAAGATAAATAGTTGATTTATTATTTCTTGCATTGAAATAAAGGAGGATTGCAGACAATATTATTCCCGATAGCGATAAAAATAGTTGCATTTAGCTCTTAATCTTTATAGTAAAATAGAGAATTCTACAAATCGTAAATTATTTTGCTATTCTTTCTTCTGAATCAATGGTTCTATCAATTTTATACAAAAATGTTATGAGGTTTTTGTCTTCATTGAATTATAACCTCAGAACTTCATACATATCCAATATTTCGAATTTACAATTTCGACATAAAACATCGACACGAAGTTAAACAAAAAAGGCTTAAATCTTACGATTTAAGCCTTTTAAGCTTCCCTTTCATTCGAAAGTGGCAACAGGATTTTATATTTTTGAATAGCTTAATCATTTGTATTATTGGCTTATAGATTATTATTTTTTCAGATCGTTTCATCCATTTCCTGAAATTTGTGGTTAAATACTACGAATTTTTTAATACTTTTGCTATATGAATCTGATTGAGAGCAATATTGACAATGTTCGTACTTTGTGCCAGTTACATAAAGTGCAAAGGCTATTCGTTTTTGGATCTGTTTTGTCAGACAGATTTCAAAAGGATAGTGATATTGACTTAATTGTTGATTTTCAGGGTGTAGAATTGTATGATTATGCAGACAACTATTTTGATTTTAAAGCGTCTTTGGAAAATCTGTTTAAGCGGGAAGTAGACCTTCTGGAAGATAAAGCGATAAAAAATCCATATCTAAGAAAATCAATCGATTCAAGTAAACAACTTGTTTATGGATCCTGAAATTAAAACCTGGCTTTTTGATGTATTGCAATCCATCGCTGAGATTGAAAGCTATTTTGAAGGAAGACCTAAAAGGTTTGATGTTCGAAGGATAATCACAATATTTAGTTTCCCACTTTTTGAACTACCGAGAATTTATCGCTTGTTGCTTTCCTAATTAGTCTATTGCAATCAATTGATCACAAAACTTCCAATTTCAGGGGATGGCATAAAAGAAAAAACGCTTGAAATCATTGATTTCAAGCGTTTTCGTGAATTTTACTGGTCACTTTGGCTCCCGTTTCATTCGAAAGTTGCAACAGATTTTTGCTATTATTGGAACCAATTAAAATGATTATCTTTGAACCATGATTTCTAAAATTGAGATAATAAGCAAATTACAGGAGTTGAAACCAACTCTTCAAGCGGATTATTCTGTAAAGGAGATTGGTTTGTTTGGTTCGTTTTCTGATGAAACTTTTAATGAAGATAGTGATATAGATATTCTGGTTGAACTTTATCAGCCCATTGGATGGAAGTTTTTTTCACTTGAAATATATCTCGAAAAAGCATTTGGACGAAAAATTGACCTGGTAACAAAAGATGCTTTGAAAGATCAGATCAAGGATAGGATCTTAAAACAAGTTAATTACGTTTAGTTTGAAAAAGGAGATTCGTACATATAAAA
>Ga0118677_10016085_pt1 | contig 10304 bp, 11 predicted proteins | sample AliMusrvi5mmetaG_FD_86154 | JGI IMG/M metagenome (GOLD analysis project Ga0118677, IMG submission 86154)
CTCAAATAATTGCTATTTTATAATCAGCATTTTTGATTGTGCTTATGTGGTTCATTACTCATCTTAGTCATTAGATACGGAGAGCATCAAATGGTCGCTTTACACAATAAACCGAAACTTGAGTTCGATAATTTTGTCATTAAAAACTTTTTGCAATCGCCTAAGCACAAGTGTAAGCATTTGGATATAAATGCAGATGCTCTTAATAGAAAAACGCGCACGGACGAAGAAAGACTTCAGGAATGGCGAAGAGCTATGTACAAAATTAGAAATGTAGAATCTGAAATAGGACTTCATTAATGCAGGAGTTTCATTCTGACAAAGATACTCAATGTCTTATTGATGTCATATTTAACCAGTATATTAATTGCTGTTGTAATGCTTCAACTCCTTTTAAGGGTGCCTCATAAGCACCCTATTTTTTTGTTTCTGCTTGCGATTCAATAATCTTAATAAGCCACTCACTAGGTGGCAAGCAAGGTTTTACCTTCTTTGAAATTAGCAGTACGTTTGATAGAAATTTAACTTACAGGATGGAATATATGAATAAATCTGAATTGATTGACGCAATTGCAGCAGGTGCTGGTTTAACTAAAGCAGATGCAGGTCGTGCTATTGATGCAACTATTGCAGAAATTACTAAAGCGCTTAAGAAAGATGAATCAGTAACTCTAGTTGGTTTTGGTACATTTAAAGTTACGCATCGTGCTGCACGAAATGGTCGTAACCCACGTACTGGTGCTGAATTGAAAATCGCTGCTCGTAAAGCTCCTACTTTTTCAGCCGGTAAAACACTAAAAGATACAGTTAATTAATTAACTCTGCATGCCATGCTAGTAAGGGAGCTTAGTGCTCCCTTTTTTATTTATAGGGCTAGCTGAAATCAATTTAAGTAATAGTAATTATAGATATTGAATTTTGTTACTTCCTACCCACAAGCGAAAACCAATTTCCATAATTACTATTAGATGTCTTATTTATGTCATATTAAACGAGTATATTATTCACAAGTCCAAAGCTTGAATGCATTATCTCCTTTTAAGGGTGCCTAATAAGCACCCTATTTTTTTGACTGCAAAATTCGCATCAATAACTTTAATTTCAAAATTGTCATAAAAAATTCACGTCGTCTTTAGGAATGAAGTCTTTAGAATATGTTTTTTTAATAAAACTTAGGTTGAAACGACCATGGCAAAGAAAGTTGCAAGCGAAGAGTATCAAGAAAAAGCCAAATTATTAAATGCAGATGAATCTGAGCGCCTCCTATCTAGGATGAGTGGCAAGCTACCAAAACGCTTAGATAAAGACAAGATGAGCAAAGAGGATGCATTAGCACTCCAGCTGGAGATTGAAGATGAGTATCTTAATGAGTGGCGTGAGAAGATGGCTAAAATCAACAGTGAGTCAAAGAAATAACTCAGGAGTAATAGTTGGTTAATTGCACCATTAGTAAATATATCTTCATGTGGATATTTAACTGTAAACGACTAAATTAAAACATTCAGCAAGGATTAAGGGGTTCGAGATGAATGAAGACATAAAAATTGTGCAATTGGTAAAAACTTCGTCAGGATCTCCCGATTACTGCTTAGATGATAAGGGTTATGTCTACAAGATTGAATACAACAAAAGCAACCTTTTAACATTAGTTCGGCAAGAAATAAATGTCGTAATTCCCATTCAAGATTGATCGCACTTAGGGGGTCCTATTTTTGTAAGAAAGCCATTACTTCTCGGGCTGATGTTCATAAATAAAACTTTCATTTTTAACTAAAACGTCACATAACTTTCATTATTTTGTTTAATTTAATCCCCAGAATTAGACACTATGAGTGAACAGCATCTTAGTGGTTATTATTTCCTGTTTGAAAAATTGGCGTATAGGCCAACTTCAACAGCCTTCACTCACCATTTAAAAGTAACTCTATTTTGGTAATGGGCTGAGAATGCGAATCGCTGTTGCAGGTATTGGTTACGTTGGTCTTTCAAATGCCATACTTCTTGCGCAGCACCATAAGGTGATTGCCACTGATATTCTTCCTGATAGAGTGAATGCACTTAATCATAAAGTATCTCCTATTCCTGATGTTGATATAGAAGATTATCTACAAAATAAGTCACTCAACCTGAAAGCTACTTTGGACGTAGGCAAAGCATACAAGAAAGCAGATTATGTCATTATCGCAACGCCTACGGATTACGATCCAGAGACTGGTTATTTCAATACAGACTCCGTTGAACGTGTAATTAAAGATGTGTTATGCATCAACTTAAAAGCAGTGATTGTTATCAAATCAACATTGCCAGTCGGTTTCACCTATAAACTAAAACGTAAATTTAAAACCGATAACATTATATTTTCACCTGAATTTCTGCGTGAAGGTAAGGCGCTTTACGATAATCTATATCCATCACGTATCATTATTGGTGAACGCTCAGAGCGAGCTACAATTTTTGCAAATTTACTGAAGCAAGGTGCGATAAAGGCTGACATACCTACGCTTTTCACGGACGCGACTGAGGCAGAGGCGATTAAGCTCTTTGCCAACACTTACTTAGCGATGCGAGTAGCATACTTTAATGAATTAGATACCTATGCCGCGACCCATGACTTGGACACTCGTCAAATCATAGAAGGCGTATGTTTAGATCAGCGAATTGGTGCGCATTACAACAACCCATCATTTGGTTATGGTGGTTACTGCCTTCCAAAAGACACAAGGCAACTTCTAGCTAACTATCAGAATGTGCCGCAAAATTTAATCCATGCAATCGTTGAATCAAACATAACGCGAAAAGACTTTATTGCCGATGAAATTATTCGATTGGAACCAAAGGTAGTTGGGATTTATCGATTAATCATGAAGAGCGGGTCAGACAATTTTAGAGCATCCTCTATTCAAGGCATCATGAAGCGTATCAAGGCAAAGGGAATAGAAGTAATTGTATATGAGCCAATGCTTACTGAAGCTGAGTTCTTTCACTCCCCTGTGGTCAATAATTTACAACAGTTTATGCTGGAAGCGGATGTCATCGTTGCCAATAGAATGATGCCTGAGCTTGCTGACGCGCGCAGTAAAGTTTACACGCGTGATTTATTTGGTCATGACGCATAGTTAAAATAGCTAACTAAAAAGAGTGTGAGTTAGGCATCTTTATTATTTAAAGTCTTTAAAGGACGATGTTTATGACAAGAAGCAATGAAATGTCTTTTGAAATGTTTACCAGTCAGTCGCCTCACTTAAATGTGTCTTTGGTAACTGAGACGTTTATTCCAGAAGTCAATGGCGTTGCCATGACACTCGGAAAACTGGTGCAGGGTCTTGTCAATCGAGGGCATTGTGTTCAGGTCATCCGTCCTAGACAGTCAGTATCGGATAAACCAAGCGGACAAGCAGGACTTGATGAGTGTTTAGTCGGTGGAATTGCAATTCCATTTTATAAAGATCTACGATTCGGCTGGCCTGCGCAACATTATCTGGAAACCCTATGGAAAAAGAAACGCCCTGATGTCGTTCACGTTGCTACTGAAGGGCCCTTAGGTTGGTCAGCTGTTATGGCCGCTCGCAAACTTGGCATTCCCATCATCAGTTCCTATCATACAAATTTTCAAAACTACTCAAGCCACTATGGTCTAGGTTGGTTAAAAAAATCAATTGCAACCTATCTGCGGCAGTTTCATAACCTGACTATGGCAACTCTAGTGCCAACGCGTGCGTTAGCTGAAAGTCTACAGAGTAATGGATACCATCATGTTTCTGTCATGTCACGCGGCGTGGATGTAGCTAAATTCACCCCAGAAAGACGATCGTCATCACTTCGGGATAGTTGGGGCGTAAATGAGCAAGACTTAGTTTTACTTTATGTAGGACGACTTGCTAAAGAAAAAAACATCTACCAAGTATTAGAGAGTTTTGCAGAAATTCAAAAGAAATTACCTTCAACAAAGCTGGTATTTGTTGGTGATGGACCGCTTCGTAATACCTTACAAAGTTTATGCCCAGAAGCTGTTTTTGCTGGCACTCAAATAGGAACTGAATTGGCAACTTATTATGCCTCAGGTGACATATTCTTGTTTCCAAGCCTAACGGAAACTTTTGGTAACGTTGTGCCAGAAGCCATGGCAAGTGGCCTTGGCGTTGTTTCCTATGCCTATGCAGCTGCGTCAAACCTTATTGAGAATAATAAAAATGGTGTGCTTGTAGAATTGAATCGCCCATCATCATTTGTTAAGTCAGCTTTAGCATTGGCTTGTGACAGAGATAAACTAAACTCCATCCGAGAGCTTGTAGCCCCTAGTGTTGCGCACTTAGAATGGGATGAAGTTTGTGATCGTTTTGAATACGCAATTCTCGCAGCATCATATGGTAATCAGTCCCATTTTAAATCGGCGATTCAAAAACTAAATATAGCGCAACATTTAAAAAATCCTTCTCGGATAATTATTAAAAACCATCTATCTTTAAAATCCAGAACGCTATAGTAAAGTTCAAGCCAATAAATCATAGCGACCATGAAAAAAAAAGCACTTACAACATACACTGCATTAAGTGCTTACGCACGGATGATCAATACAATGAATGTATCTCATATTGCCGACTTACTATCTGATAACTTTCAATACAAGTCTCAATTAGTATTAAATGACATTTCCTGCAAGGCAGATTATTTAACTTTTATAAATGCCACATTAAAAGCCATTGCTGACTCAGAAATAAATGTGCAAGCGGAGCTAGGCAGGTATGGGCATTTAGGTGATTGTGTGATTGTCATACGTGGAGACAGTATGAGCATTCCCGATGTAATTTTAGCTAAAGTGGAAAAAAACCATTTAACCCTATTAGAAGTAATTATTGCACCCAACATTGAACAAATTAAGCGCAGCGGTTTATTCCCAAAATGAAACGACAATATGTAATTTTATAGATTACGACACTTTTTTCATTGTCGCTATGTCCGCTTCTGGCCCTTAGTACTCAGTCAGGCTTATAGAGTCGTCGCTTTAAAGCAGTCATTCACTGCAACTAAATTTAATCTTTATGAATGTCAGCTTTGTAGAGGTTTGATTTGATGGTTGTCTGGCAACTTGGGGCCAAAAGCGGACTGTTAATATACCAAAGAACTAATGCAACTCTAGTAGCCTGCTTGAACTAAAAATCTTGGACAGATTAATTAAGCAATGTAATTTTTAGCGCACTATTAAACACGAACAGCTAATTGTAGAGGCCAATCGTACATGCCAGGCTGAAGATCACCCTTAAGCATAAAGCGGTAATTTAATACATTTTCAGGGCTTCTTAGCCCTAATCTAGACTGCGTTATCGAGCCTCCCTCACTACCTAAAATTACTTGACTGCCAAGACCTTCAATTTTTACTGAGCTAAAAATATCACTTCTAGGATGAACGTCAATAAAGTAAGTGGTGCCACGTGATGTAGCTACAGTAAAAATAGATGCAGCTCTTACATCCACATAACCTTGAGCAATATCTTTGGCTGATATATTAATTTGTCGGGCCTGATACTTCATTTGCATTCGAGCACTTGGCAAGACCGTTACTGAAACCTCTAGACCATTATTGGTAGTTGCTTTTGGGTCGTCAATGAAGGGATGGATAGCCCCTAATACCATTAGAATCAAGACAATGATTATTATGGCACTTACTTTTTTTTGTAGACTGCTAGCATGACTCGTTGCAACTAATAGGTTGTAAAGCCAAAGTTTGCAACGCTGTAAACCTTCGCACAGTCCTTGAATGATAACGTCCATTTGTATCCTTACTTACTGAAGCCCGCTTTTATAGCTCAATTTGACAGTAATATAGTTTGATTGAGTACTTGCCTTAAAAACTAATCGTAATGGTGATGCTGTCAGAATAGCTACCAGCATATACATCTTGCTCTGCAGGTATTTTCCCATAAATAGTAATAGTTGATCCCGTTCCACCACTACCGTTTGTTTTTGAGACGCTACTCGTCCCCCCACTGCCACTGCCCCAGATTGAAGTGTAAGTGGCATCTGTGTAAAGATTGTAATTGAGGCTATTGCCACTAGACTTCATTGTGCGAGTTGTGAAAGAATTTGAACTCCCTGTACTTAAAGTCGTTACATAGGTACGTGCGCCTACCGAACAACCAGTCACGGAAAAGGAACCTGTACCGGTATCATCACTTAAAGAAAATATATCATAAGCGCCGAAAGCAATGCCACTCGGAGTGTTAATGCTGCAAGCTGCATAAGTATTTGTTATAGAGACATGGAATATACTCAGGATTATTAATACTTTGAGCATTAGGCGACGCATAAGTTTATCAATCATTGCATTACCGCTTTACAGATAAAATTACCTAGATCGGGAAGCGCATCATTCGACTGCTTGAAAACAACCTCAAATTCACAGCTTTGCCCCTTCCATTTCGCAGTCATATGATTGTGCTCGACCAACCCAGTGAAATAAACCTCTCCGTCATAACCTACTGGAAAAATAATTTTAGCCTCTTGATTTTCTATCGTACTTCCAGCGGGTAAAGGATGTCCGTCATCTAGCTTTACTTTAAATAAAGCTCCGTTAGACCGGCGTATAGGAAATTCAACCACTACGCCACTTCTAAAGTAGGGCAAAGCAACCATTCGCGTAGCGTCAATTTGCGCATCCATTGGCAGATCTTTAGCTTCAATTGTAATTTTGTTATTTTCATAAGGACGTAATCTAGGGATAAGGGCATTGCCATCAACATTTGTTTTACCTACCAATTGATTGTCGGCATATATTGATACATTTGAGAATCCAGGCACCTTAGCCAAGCCGAAACTGCCATCTACTCTGCGACTTAAGAAAGCCTCGCCATCCACAAATGCGATACCGCCACTAACTCCAGCCCTAGATGCAACTTCATCACCTGCTTTAGCGACATCCAATGTGTAGGTGCCTTTATTATTCTGATATGTAAAATTACTGCGTACATCTCCTGAATCTTTTGCTGCAAGCTGGTAACCATAACCCTCACCTATAGGCAGGTTCTTTTGAATAGTCGCAATAGTTTGTCGGGTATTGCCTTGTGTTTTGCTGTAAGCATTATCTTGCATCACACTTACGCTATGATTATTGTCAAGTGGGAGTGACCATGTGAGAAATAGTTGGTTGCTGCTAGTAGCGCCAGTGGTGTGTATTGCAGATAAGTTCAATGTGCCATACTGGTGTAATGACTTGCTGTAATTGGCGGTAAGAATACCGATGTCGGCTTGGTCTTGTTGGGTTCTCAATAAATAAGACAACCCGAGCGAGCCTATACTGCTTGAAGTGTAACCAAAATTTAACGAGGTTTGATGTGCAGTCGGCGCTTGGCCTTGTGCCAAGCCAACTTGCCCAAAATTTCCACTAGTCCATTGGGTTCGAACACCATAGTTAAATGGATAAGCTTGGCGGTCTAGCCCAACGGATTTGAGTGACCCATTACCGCTATTGCTTTGACTAGTGGCGAGGGAGGTGTTAATCACTCCTAACTCTGGAATGAGGTACAGCCCATTGACCCCAGCGTTGTTGACGTTCCCTTGGATTTCAATATGAGCTTCCCCTGTAAATACGTCACTAAACCCACGTCTTTGGGTACCTATGGCTACTAGCTTCCCGTAGTCATTGCTATTAAGACCAAAGTTCTCCCGTATGAAGCCAACTTCATAGGAGTAGTTGTCGAGACCTTTGGAAAGAAGCCCCCCATTTGCATAAAATGGTTGGGTAATCACCTGCTCACGCCCAAGCGCATCAAGTACCACCATGCTAACAACGCCACTGCCATTAACAACAGGTACATTAGTAATAGCAAATGGGCCAGCAGGAACCGAAGTGCGGGACATTAAGTTGTTATTAACATAAACATCCACTGATGAAGGTAGTGCAGCCACCCCCGCAGCCTGCTTGACTGGAAAGCTGATGAATCCAGGTTGCGTATTAAAGTTTGTCGCAAACTGTATTCCGCCCATACGTATTGGCAACCCCCAGTCTCCAGACCGACTGATGACGTCTCCAATACGCCAAGATTGCATCTTTGCAGGGTTATCCGAAGTGCACGTCGTATCAAGGCGGATGACGTTATAACTTGCATTAACCTCAGGCGCTAAAATTCCGCTAGTACAAACCCCCCAATGATTAAATAACCCTAACTCAAACTGCCCAGCACTTTGCGTACTACCAGCGGAGTTCGTTGCAACCAAGTCGTAGTTTATAAAACCACCTAATCTAGAAACGGATGGCGCTGAGAATTTTGTGGTTTGTAATGGCATGATGGTCGGTAAAAAAAGCTTACCTTCTGCCGTGATTGAAATAGATTGTTTCGCTGGATTAAAACTATAAGTAAGGCCTGTATACCCATTAAGATCAAAATAGGCTTCATCTTTAAATAACAATGGGCTATAGGTTGGTGGTAATAGCCTTAATTGTTTAATATCTTCGGCACGCGCATAAAATTTTCCGTGCATATCACGTAGCATAAAAAATGGCTCATCCATTCTGACACCATTGACTTCAACATCTAACAACAGTCCATCAAGCGGTTCAGTTGCCGTTTTGGCTTGTTTAATATCTACCAAGGCATCTTTTGCTTGTCCATTGCTACAGTGTAATAAACTGGCGATCATCATGACAAAAGCAAGGCTTCTAAGACTTATCAAGATCAACGTCTTGCACAGCCTCTCTAGTTTCAGTTATGGCTTTTAGCCTGAGCTTTACGGCATCTATCGGAGTGGCACTATCAATCTTTAGAGTCCATTCGTGGCGTTGTCCAGGTAGTAAGTAAACTGCTGTTTGTTGAATTATCAGATCTGTATTGCTGTTTGGTTTACGAAGCGAAAATTCATATAAATGCAGATGCGCAGCACCGGAATTGATTAACTCAACTCGTAATGCATGCTCCTTAGCTATATAAGATGATTTCCATTGCATTTTAGGCAGTAATGCTTGGTTTGCATTTGCAAAGATAGGTACACTCATGCGAAGCGCAACCTGCAAGCCACGAAAACCTGGCCTAGGCGGTGGCGGCACCTCTTGTAGAAAAACTCTATACGTTAACTCTCTCTGAGGATCAAATGGGCGACGCAATGCTAGTCTTAGCAACTGCTCAGCCCCTGGCTGGATAGTTACGATGGGTGGGGTTACAAGCATGTCTTGTGTTGGCGTGTAAACATCTTCCCCGTCAACTTGCGACCAGGCCATTAAGCTTACTTGAATCACCGTGGGTTCTTGATCATTATTTCGGAGTACTAAGCTACTACTCTTTTGTGATGCATCTAGATCTATTCGTACAGGGTCCACCATGAAGGACCCTGCATGAACAGAGCTTACAGTTATCATTCCTAACAACAATATGGCTTTTTGTAATAGCTTTAACATGGTTACCTTTAAACTTCAATCCACATAGGATGAAAACTGTAATGAATTAAAAGTTGATGGTAGCAACAACAGTATCGGTATAAGAGTCCACAGAAACATCCTGACCAGAAGCAATTTGACCGCAAACGTTAAATGTTCTTGCAGTTTTGCTTGTCGGCGTTCCAATGACTGGAGATGTGCCAGATGTGCTACCCCATGCAGTATTTGCCCCATAGGCTGGACATGCTGCAAGAGGTGTTGCCGAAACAGGTTGCACCAATGTATATGCTAGCTTGTCATGAGCCACACCACCGTCCATGTAGCGGGAGCTTCCTGAATAATTAGAGCCATTCCCAAGTCCAATATAGGTGCTAGTTGCTCCTTTAGTACAAGCAACTACTACGGTACCAGATGCAGTAACATTACCTCCAGACACTGGGTCGTAAGCCCCAAATGCAATGGGAGTTGCTGATATTGTGCAGTTTTGAGTGATGGTTGCTGATACAGCTATATTTGCATTTGCTGTTGCTGCCAATGCAACATCAACACCAGTCATTAGCAACAGTACTAATACTGATTTAATTACACTTTGATTAATTTTCAAGATTATTACTCCTATATAAATTGATTGCCTGACCGTTTTAGTCAAGTTTCGAATTTATAATATATATATAGGTATAATTTTGATATAAGGGGTGACACTTACTATCCATACAATCTTTTGAAAATTCAGAACTAAATTAATTAAATGAGATTCAGGGCGATGAGAAATTCTAATTACCCTGAATTTATTAGTGAATGTCTGCAATGGGTCGGTAACCACTAAATTCAATGACTGCTTTAGGGCAGTTTCACTTCACTTATCTTCACAGACCGCTTATAGATAGACACTTTCAGATGGTGTATGGGTGCTTGGGGCCAGAAGGAGACGTTCAAATAT